>Ga0209777_10005707_pt1 | contig 14248 bp, 19 predicted proteins | sample FrelakmetHBP12HB_FD_187147 | JGI IMG/M metagenome (GOLD analysis project Ga0209777, IMG submission 187147) | Freshwater lake sediment microbial communities from the University of Notre Dame, USA, for methane emissions studies -HBP12 HB (SPAdes)... | ecosystem: Environmental > Aquatic >...
TAAAATCCCCGTTTTGAAATAGGGATATTGGTAAAATATGTATATTAAATAAAAATTTAGTATGAATATATTATAATTGTTACATTATACTCATATTATTGATTTATGTCGGGGGCGGGAGTTAGTGTTTATTGTTCAGTTCCTGTTTCCATTTCCTTGACAGTCTCAAAGCAAGCGAAAGTTACGGTATTACCAACCCCTTTCAGTTGTCGAAGACGGTCTACAACGAGTTTTCCTATCTCTTCGAGGGATTTGCCACGGACTTTGAGGAGGAGATCATACTCACCGGAAACGATGTGAACTTCTTGCACTCCGGGATATTGGGCGATGCGATGGGCGAGTTGCCGCTGGGATATATCCGGGTTTGGGAGGAATGAGACAAAGACGAACATTGTCGTCGGCATTCCAAGTTTATTATAGTCAACGGTGGTGGTAAAAGAAGTGATGATTCCTGACTCGACCATTTTCTGGATGCGGTCATGAACGGTGACTCGGGGGATGTGAACTTTTTGGGCAATAGTTTTTGTTGATTGTCGTGCATTTTTCTTCAATTCAGCCAGTATCATTTCGTCTTTAGTATCCAGCATGACCCGTCATAATGTCGATTTATCATATAAATATTAGCATATTTTCGTAATTATTCTGGGAAATAAGGCTAAAAGTTTTAATAGAAAAACAGAAATTTGGTTCTGTGGAACCATCACAACATTTGATAGGCTTAAATGGTTCTCGTAAGATTACGTTGAAGGGAGGAATCATATGAAGAAGTTGATAGCACTTGGGATTATCGTGCTGTTTCTTAGTGTAAGTATTCCTGCAATAGCACAATTTGATAAGAAAGACACGAGTCCTTTTTTCGGTGGAAAAACATTGTATGTTGGTGGTTCTGGTCCAGGAAATTATACTAAAATTCAAGAGGCGATTGATAATGCAAGTGATGGGGATTCTATTTATGTTTACGCTGGAATCTACAGCAACATCACAATCAACAAATCACTTCGACTTATAGGAGAAAACAAATACACCACTATCATCAGCGGAAGTGGTAAACACAACGCAGTCGGTGTTGAAGCAAATCAGGTCACTATCTACGGTTTTACTATCCAAAACGGAGGTCCCCTGGGAATGGGCTTCGGAATAAATTTGGAAGATGGAAGAATGAACATCATCCTCTCTGATATGATTATTACCCAAAACTATGTGGGTATCATCCATTTTTGCAACAAAAATCTTCTCCTTGACAATATCACATTTACTGCAAATGGTGAAAGCATCTCTTTCCATGATGGAAAAAACTGTACGATTACCCACTGTATCTTCACGAAAAACGATGGTGGAATTTTTATTTTCAACTATGGTTTCTCTTCTTCAACCTCTGGTTCATCATTATATATTTATAACAATCTTTTTCTCCATAACTCAGGCGGCCTCTACCTCTCTGGCTGCACAGACATTTATGGAAACACAACTGTTGAAGGGAACAGTTTTCAACATAATTACTATGACATCACCGTTGATACATGTAAAGGTGTCAACATCATAAAAAATAACTTCATTGAAAGCACTCGTCATGTTGTGCTCTCCCGAAACTGTTTTTTTCGTGAGATTCCTCTCTTCTTCGGTTATAAGGAACATTGGATGAACAACTATTGGGATGATTGGAACCAACACCCACGCTATTCTATCCGTGGAATCTGGACTCTTTATATCGGTGATGATTTTTATTCCGTTCCTAAACTAAATATACCTTATAGAGAATATGATCCTAAGCCAGCACAAGAACCATATAAAATCCCTGTTATGAATTAAGAAATATAAGTTAAATATGTAGATAAAATATAAATTTAGTATAAATATATTTTAATTGTTACATTATAGTCATATTATTGATTTATGTCGGGGGCGGGAGTTAGTGCTAATTGTTCAGTTCCCCCTTATATTTAGATGGCTACATTTGGTTTCCATGCCGGATGCCAGTCGAACAACACCGTGTAGAATATACGGTTATAGAAGTTGATGGGCACGGGTTTAGGGAGAAGGCGGTGTCGGTCCCAGTAGTTCCCCCGCAACGTATCCCGTGTTTTATGACATTCAAGCCACATTAACTTGTAGCCTGCATTAATGAAATCATTGTGCAGATAGGTGTTATTCGAACAGAAATCGCACCACACTGCGTAGTCACCGCTGTCCCTGATAGAGTTCCAGGAGAACATCGAGTCCGAACAGTTCAGCCACATTCCGTTGTATATGGTGTCCAGGATTATGTTTCGTGTCACGAGCATCTGGTAAGTATCTCCGGTAAAGTCGATGCCATCGCTGTTCCTCTCTAAAATATTGTCCGCGATGAGGTTGTGGTGGCAGGGGAAGACGAAATCGCCACTTGCAAAGATAGCTGTGGCTTCCGTGAACATGATGGTGTTGTTGCTGACCTCACAGTAAGAGTTGCCACCGACAATAATGCTATCAAAGTTATGATGGATCCAGTTATTGCTAACCACGTTATGGAAATTCCGCGTGGTATAGCAATCAAGGAAGATGCCGTTGTAGTTATAGCAGACCTCACAATTATTGATACTGGTGTAGTTCGCCATGACCATGATCCCAGCAGACATGATATAGTGACGGCCGTTCTTAACCGTGAATCCAGACATGGTCGTCCCATCGGCACGGATGCTCACCACTGTATCCGTTAATTCTCCATCAATGATGGTCGTGGAGCGGTTTTGGCCTATGAAGTGGACCTGGGTGTGGACTGTGACGTGTTCTTGGTAGGTGCCGGCGTAGACGTAGACAGTGTCGCCGGGGCTGGCGTTGTCAAGGGCATCCTGGATTTTCGTATAGTTGCCTGGTCCGCTACCACCAACATATAGAACAGAACCGCCTGTTGAGGAAACATTGCCTTCAATTGCACCAGGAGCAAGACTTGCAACGGGCAGGGCAAGACAAAGGATGCAAGAGACTATCGTCAATGATTGGGAGAATGACATCGCTAACCTGCCTAATATATCGATGAACAATAATAAACCGCTCTCACTTAAATATTGCCATGTCATACCATGTCAGATAAGATCGTGACGCAGGCTCAATGTCGGGTTATATAAACATATTACTTTCTCCTGTTGAATATATAAATGGATGTCGGGGGCGGGAGTTGAACCCGCGGCCTCCAGATATCTTAGCTCGCCTGAAGAATCTTCATTTTATTTTTTCGAACCGTTCAAGCTGTGCTTATGAGTCAGGCGCTCTGACCAGGCTGAGCCACCCCGACAAGGACCGAACACTGGAAAACCCAACCTCCTTCTAATAACTTTCGACACAAGAACCATTTATTCTTCCAAGAACAACTGCTGCTTCCCTTTTAAAAACACGACCGGCACCCCGACCGCACGCAGACGCCTCCGCAACTCCGAATCATTCGTCACTGCGACACCCTTCCGCTTCAACGCAGTCATCACCACCGCATCATCCGCAGACAGTCCCTCCACGCCCGCCTTCTCAAAGCGATCCAGCAGCTTCAACGCCGCCATGACCCTGCCTTTCTTCTCACCAGACGCCTTCGTCGCTAAAAACCGCAACTCCGCATCCACAGACAAAGGCACCACGATTAGAATCGCACCAAGCAGGCGCTTCAATTCAGCCTCAAGGTCGATAGAACACTCAAACGGCATGAGCGCCGCGCTGCTATCCAGGACCACTACCCGGTAGCTTTGATCTCCGCGTACCCGATCAGATGCCATTTCCCCTCGATACGCCGACTCACCGCGATCCGTTGACCCTTGTCCGCACAGACCGCCAGCTTCAGACGAACCTTGATCCAATCACTACGCAAATCTGAGATAACACCAACCGTCGTCGCCGTTCCCACCGTCAACATCAACGGCTCATTGGTCTTCAACGGCTCCACGTTCTTCTCATCAATCGTGCCGACGACGCGCTTCAACAGAAACATCGTCAACGTCAACATATCAACTACTGGCGGCAATTCACCAGGGCGTCCGACGACTTTGCCGGCGAACGAATCAGACTTCACCAGACTAGGATCCAGCTCCGTACCAATCGCCAGCAACCCACCAGGCAAGGCTTTCTCCACGCCTTTCCCGCCGGTGATAAGGGAATTGACGATCGTGAAAATAGGCTCAAGATGAGATTTCCCCTCAGTGTCGATCTTTAGACCAGGGGCGATCTCGATCTTCTCCCCGACCTCAAGCGTACCCTGGATAAGCGTCCCGCCGACGACACCACCAAGCAACTCACTGGGCTTCACACCCGGCTTGTTGACGTCAAAGCTGCGCGCCACATGCATCAACGGCGGCTTATGCGTGTCCCGCTTCGGCGTCGGGATGACCTTCTCAATCGTCATAATCAACGCATCGACGTTGATATCATGATGCGCACTCACGGGGATAATCGGTGCATTCTCCGCGCACGTGCCCTTGACGAAGGTTTTAATCTGATCGTAGTTCTTCTGGGCATCCGCCTCAGAGACCAAATCGATTTTGTTTTGGACAATGATGATGTTCTTAGTACCAACGATTTCGAGAGCCATGAGGTGTTCACGAGTCTGTGGCTGCGGGCACGGCTCATTCGCAGCAATCACCAGGATTGCACCGTCCATGATCGCCGCGCCAGACAACATCGTCGCCATGAGCGTCTCGTGACCAGGCGCGTCGACGAACGAGACCACGCGAAGCAGCTCCGCCGGCTCATTGGAGTGCGGGCAGGTCTTCGCCGTGGTGTAACACTGCGGCTCCTGGCAATGGGGACATTTATAGAAAGCGGCATCCGCGTAGCCGAGGCGAATGGAGATACCGCGCTTGATTTCCTCAGAATGCTGGTCGGTCCATTTCCCGGTGAGACGCTGGGTCAGCGTCGTCTTCCCGTGGTCGACATGGCCGATCATCCCGATGTTGACTTCAGGGGCTTTCGGGAACGTCATTTTAGGCCTTCTTCTCCTTGGCCGGCTCCTCTTTCTTCTCTGAGGTGATCAGGTCAACGATGGGTTTGGCCCCCGGCTTGGTCACCACCATGTTCACCTGGACGACCTCCGGGTTAATGACGGTGCCGCGCACGGATTTCTTCTGTCGCTTCCCATGCTCAGACGGCTTGTACCCGAGGCCTTTGGAGAGCAGCAGGCGGCGTCGAGCCGTCCCTGGGATGTCCTGACGCATTGGGAATCCATCCTTGTCGGTCCCGCCGGTGATCGTCAGCTTGTAGCCGGGCAATGAGACGAAGATGCCGTCCACCTCGTCACGGATCTTCTTACCGATGAGGGAGTTTGCGTGATGGCCGCTGACTGCGACGCTGTAGGATTTCCCGTCTTTGGGATCGTTGACGACGACTTTAAATTCTACCATGAAAGTTCTCCTGATTCGTGTCTTTTCAGCCTCTGGGAAACGTCTTCCTAAGAGGCTCTGATACCTATGGACTGGAATCAGCGACATTTTATAAATCTTCTCCCAACAATGCCATCTGGCTGCAGCCGTGATGCAAGACTACGGTTTTCTCCTGGGAGAATGCCGGTCGGTGTTACTCCAAAAGGTTTTAAGGGAGGACGATATTCCAGTTCGATTTCAAAACACCTTCATCTGTGAGCCTCATGTACACCACAGTCTCGCTTCATGATACTATCCGAGTCCCCCCAGAGCGTTTCGGTTCAGACCTCGACGACGTCATCCGTGACATCGTGCAGAAGACCTTCGAGGGCACCATCCGACGCGCCCACGGTCTCATCGTCGTCGTCGACAATATCGAGGCGATGGGCGATGGCATCGTCATCCACGGGGACGGCGGCATGTATCAGAAAGTCCAGTTCGACGCCCTCACCTTCAACCCGATCCTCCAAGAACTGACCGATGCGATGGTCTGCGAGATCGTCGAGTTCGGCGCCTTCTGCCACATCGGCCCCATGGACGCTCTCCTGCACATGAGCCAGATCATGAACGACTACGTGGACGTGGACGTCGAAGCCGGCCGCATCCAAGGGAAAGAAAGCAAACGGATTCTGAAAGTCGGCGACCCGATCCGTGCGCGCATTGTCGCCGTCAGTCTTAATGAACTCTCATCTCGGGAAAGCAAGATTGGTCTGACCATGCGCCAGCCGACGCTGGGCGCCTTCGAATGGCTGCAAGAGAAAGCTGAGAAGAAGGAAGCCCGCGACAAAGGCAAAGACCAAGTCAAGGAACCGGCGAAGGAGCAACCGAAGAAACAAATGAAGGAGAAGGAGGCGAAAGCATGAAGACGCTGAACGCCTGCAAAGACTGCCATCTCCTGACTGAGAAAGACCGCTGCCCCCTCTGTTCGGAGCAGACTGTCAACCGCTGGCGCGGCTACGTCATCGTCCTGAACCCGGAGCGATCCCAGATCGCCAAGAAGATGAACATCACCAAGCCCGGGAAGTACGCCTTGAAGGTCAGCTAACCCCTGTCTCATGTATACGCTTCCGAAGTCGCTGGAACAGGAACTGAAACAACCGCTGGGCCGCCTCGTCCAGGAGCCAGAGCTTCTCACCCTTTTACGTACCGAGCGTTTTCTGGTCTCTGTCGGCGACCGCGTGACCTATACGATGCTTTCCCATGGGTTCCAGCCGAAGGTCTGCATCGTCGATTATGTCCTGGAGCGGAAGGCCTATCCGGAGGAGATGCGGGCGGTCATCGCCGGCTATGGGCGGACGGTGATTTCGGTGCGCAATCCGAAAGGCACGATCTCCGATGACCTGTGGAAGACGTTACAAACGGTCTTCGAGCGTCCTGAGCTGTATCCCGTACGCATGGAAGTCGATGGCGAGGAAGACCTGGCAAGTCTCGCGGCGATAGCGCTCGCACCAGGAGGCGCAACTATAATATACGGATTGCCGAATAAGGGGGTCGTGGTGGTCACCGCCACTCCTGAACATAAGAAGACAGTCGATGACGTGTTACGACGAATGTGATGTCCTATGGAAATTGAGATTCAAACGAAGACCGACAATGTCCTGCTGAAGCGCATGGAGGTCCACTTTCTCGTCCGCCATGAGAACGAAGGGACCCCGAAGCGCGAACTGATCCGTGGCGAGCTTGCCGAGAAACTGAATGCGAAAAAAGAAAACGTGGTCATCGACCATATGCGCTCGACGTTCGGTGCGCGGACGACCCTTGGGTACGCAAAGGTGTATACCAGCCCGGCTGATGCCAAAGCAGCCGAGGCGGACCCGATCCTGAAACGCAACGGCCTTGGTACGAAGAAGAAGGCGAAGAAAAAAGAAGAGAAGAAGGAAGGCGGAACGGCGAAGCCTGCTGAGGAGAAGAAGTGAGGATTCATGGAGAAACGCGAAGTTTTCAAGGTTGAAGGTGACAAGATTGTGCGGCAGCGGAAGAGCTGCCCGAAGTGCGGTGAGGGCGTGTTCCTAGCTGAACACAAGAACCGGGTCTCCTGTGGCAAGTGCGGCTACACCGAGTTTAAAAGCAAGTAGCTCACAGGTCACTCATTGTTTTTCTTTAGGTGTTTTTCACTATTTCCTACGGGTGAGTCCGAGAGAGTGAAGTCATCGTCAATGGTTGTTCTTGAGATTGGTGGAAAATCTAATTAAGGTTGGATTGATAGCAAGCGAAGTGCCCTTTTGTGGACCTGTAGTGTAGCTTGGATATCACAGAGGCCTCCGGAGCCTCTGACTCGGGTTCAAATCCCGACAGGTCCGTTCCTTTTTTTCTCTGTTATTTAGAAAAGGAGGGGAGCAAGGGCGGGGATCCTTGCTCCTATTTTTTATTTATGGGTTCTTTATGCGTCGTTGTTTGTAGTGGCTGAAGGCGATGACGCCGCAGATGAGGCCGAAGGGGATGAGGACGAAGGGGCTGATAGGGATGGCGATGTGGTTAGATTGGACGAGGGGGGCGTTGAAGGCTTCGGCGGAGGAGTACACGGTGGCGTCGGGTTGGCCGCGTTCTACGATGAAGAAGAGGGGTTTGCTTTGTCCTGCGAAAAGGAGTGGGATGAGTTTGTAACGTGGTTGGACGTGCCAGTCGTCGGGGATGTTGTTGAGTTTGACGATGGTGTAGACAGCGGGGTTGGTACCGATGTTTTTGACGAGGGTGCGGATGACGAAGGTGTCGCCGGGGTGTGTATGGTCCCAGGCGGTATCCATGGTGATGAGGAGGTGTGTGTCCTCAATGGTTGGGTCGGCTGTTGTCTGGCGAACGGCCAGGGGTGTGGCGAGGAGCAGCATTAGGCTTATGATGAGGAGGGCTTGGGTTTTCATAGTTTTAACACCTTGTGTGGTTCTGTGGGGAAGTTATGGGTGAGCTTGAGCCAGGCGAGGAAGCAGGCGATGATCCAGATGAAGATGAGGATCTGGCCGAAGGTGTCATGGAAAAAGATGGAGGCGTCGACGGAGACGTGGTAGCCGACCATGACACCTAGGGCGATCCGCAGGATGTTTCCGAAGAAGATGAGGGGGAGGAAGAGGAGGGCGACGGCGCGGTGTTTGTAGGAGAATTTTGGGATGAGGAAGATGACGATGATGTAGATGGCGAAGAGGATGAGGCCGCAGCATTCGTAGGAGAGTTCGTAGATGTAGTCTTGGTGGTGGAAGCTGGCGACGAGGTAGCGGCTGTCGCTGACGGCGTGGATGCCGGCGGTGTTGAGGAGCCAGGCGTCCGCTTGGGCCGTGAGTTGTGGGAGTGGCTGGTAGGCAGGGTAGCCGAGGATGAGGTAGGCGATGCAGGCGAGGATGAGTCCTGCTCGGAGGCCGGTGTCTAGCGTGTGCCCCATTTTGTGGTTTTTAGTGTGCATAGTGCGTACACCCGTACTGGGATTAACAGGAAGATGTGGCAGAGGGCGTAGAGGGGGAAGAGGAAGAACATGGTCTCTTTGGTCCTCATGTAGGCGTAGATGCCGCGTAGGAGGCTGATGGCGAAGAGGATGGTGATGTAGCCGAGGAGGAACAGCCAGCTGTCGGTGGCTGTGCGCAGGAAGACGAAGGTGAGGGAGATGAGGAGGAGGAAGGGGAGGATGAGTTGCATGAGGAGGTCGTAGATCATGTATGCGTTCTGGAATTTTCTGGTGAGGATGACGCGTTTCATGGTCCAGAGGAATTCGCGGTAGAAGCTGCGGTTCCAGCGGGATTGTTGTTTGAGCCAGGGTGTGAGTTTCTGGGGGACGTGGGTCCAGGCTTTGGCTGTGCGTTCGTAGTAGACGCGGTAGCCTTGTTCCAGGACGAGGTTGGTGAGGTGTCGGTCGTCGCCGTAGGTGCAGTAGTCGCCGAGGAATTTTTGGGTGATGTATTGTTCTTTGACGTGTTGGACGATGGTGTTGCGGTAGGCGGCGAGTGGTCCGGAGCAGCACAGGACGGTGCCGAAGAGGCTTTGGGCGGCGCGTTCTTGGTTGAAGGCGGTCCAGTAGCGGGCGTCGATGAGGGTGGAGAGGAAGTTTTGTTTGATGGCTCGTACGTCGCCGGTGACGGCGCCGACTTGTGGGTCGGCGAGTCTGGCGGCGAGGTGGGTGACGGCGTCGGGGGCGAGGATGGTGTCGCTGTCGATGGTGACCATGATGTCGACGCTGTCGCCGAAGTAGTCGAAGGCGTATTTCTGGGCGTGTCGTTTGCCTTTGTTCTCTGGGAACTCGTGGATGATGAGGTTAGGGGTGCCGGTGAAAATGGTTTTTATGTATTTGACTCCTGCTTTGTTCTTGCTGCCGTCGTCGATGACGATGACGGAGAGGTTGTGGCGGTAGTCTTGGGTGAGGGCGGATCGGACGCAGCGTTCGAGGTCTTGGGGTGCCTCGTTGTAGGTGGGGATGATGATGGCGACGCTTTGCGCGAAGTAGGGTTGGGTGCGTTGGTGTTGGACGGCGGTGGAGTGGTCGGTTGTTTCGTCTTGGACGCTGTTGAGGTAGTCGCGGTGGCCGAAGCTGACTTGGGCGAAGAGGTGGGTGAGGGTGAGGACCCCGTACCAGCTGAGGATTTCAAAAATAGTCCTTACCTCCTGCTGGTCTTGGATGCTGTGGTAGGTCTCTCACTTCTGCCTTCCCCCAATATTTGATAGTGGGGAGTTGGCGGAGAGATTTAAGTCTAGAGTGCGTTTTTTTCTATCAAAACGATGAAATAGTGGTTGGGGAATATCGGTTTGGTGGATATGGTGGAGAGGCTTGATGTGGTGGACCGGCGGATTCTGTACCAGTTGGATCTGAATTCGCGGCAGTCGCTGACGCAGCTGGGGAAGAAGGTGCGTCTGAAGAAGCACGTGGTGATGTATCGGATCAAGAGGATGCAGGAGGATGGCATCATCACCGGGTTCTGGACGCAGATCGATTCGTACAAGCTGGGGTATATCGTGTTCCGGTTCTACTTGGTGTATCAGTATATGACGCCGGAGGTGGAACAGGAACTCATCGCATTTCTGGTGAAAGATAAGCGGACGTGGGTCGTGGAGTCGATCATCGGCAAGTACGACCTGGGGGTGTTTGTGTGGGTGAAGAACCTGCGGGATTTCTATCAGTTCTGGGAGCGGTTGTTGGACCGGTTTGGGGATTATTTCTCGGAGAAGATCTTCTCGGTCTACGTCCTAGGTCTATCGTATCCCTGTAGTTATCTGTTAGGTGAGGAGTTCGCGCAGAAGGATCGTGAGACGAGCGAGGTCACCGGGGGCGCTGAGGTCTGCATCGATGAGTTCGATGTGCGGCTGTTGAACCTCTTAGCGGTGGACGCGCGAATGTCGCTAGTAGCACTAGCCAAGGAACTGGGGTGTTCGACACAGATGGTAGCGAACCGGATGAAACGGCTGCGGCAGCAAGACGTGATCCAAAGCTACCGGGTCAGCTATGACCTAGGGATGCTGGGGTTGAAGCCATTCAAGGTGGACGTGCAGCTGCAGGAGCATTCGCAACGCAAGGAGATCATCCACTACATCCAGCGACATCCGCACCTGGTGTTCATAGGGACGTCAGCCGGGGTCTCGGACCTGGAGCTAGAGTTTGATTTTAAGGACTCAGACGACATCCATCGGGTGATGAAGGAAATCAAGGAGCGGTTTCCCCAGGCGGTCCGGAAGTACGACTATTTCATCGTCGAACAGGTCCACAAGATGCGGTTCCTCCCCGAGCTCAACAGTCCGTCGGAAAAAAGAGGAAAAGAGGAGGCGCGTCGCTTAGAGGGCTATGTTGCGGAAGGCCCAGGCGAACGCAGCTATTGATGGAATAGCGCCGATAAGGATTTCCTCCATACTCTACCATACCTCCATAAACAAAATTTTTTCCTTTTCCTTAGATATCTATTTCTCTGTACCGATTTAACTACCTAGTGAGAGAAAATGCCAGACTGAAAAAATCACCCTGGCTTGTCGCAGACGCCTCAGCAAAAATCCATAGCCTTTAAATGGCGTGGAAGGATGTAGAGGACCACGCAACAGGAGTCATAAACGCATGGGGGAGGCAGAGAAAACCACAAAAAAAGCCTTTTACGTGTCCTTATCAGCAACAGGAGTCCCTAAGAAGGTCGAAAGCGACGACGTCGCGGACATCGTCAGCCTTCTCCAAGCCGATTCCCTGGAATGGATGGACTTCTCCGTCGACGACATCCTCAAAGACAGCCTCACGATTGCCTCAGCCCTGAAATTCAGCCAGCATCTCGTGACCACCATCCTCGCCAACCGGTTCTCCGCCTACGAGGACAACGAGACGGAACTGGGCTTGATGATGCCGGCGATCCGCGTCAAAGAATTCGACGTCAAAGTCTACCCCCTGTTAGTCCTCATCCAGAAAAACCTCGTCGTCACCATCCACCCCACCGACGTCGTCCGCCTGGAAAAACTCTACCGATACGCCGACATCTTCCTGAAAAAAATCCGCCAGGACCTCCCCACGAATGATAAAATGACGGTCCTCATCACCCGGATCCTTGATGAGAACAACGAACGCAACTTCATGGGCTTGCGTACCATCGAGGAGGACGGCGACGAACTCGGGAAATGCATGGTAGACCTCAAAGCCCCACGCATGGAGATCGGAGACGACATCTACCAGATGAAACACGCCCTGATCACCTATCTGAACGCCCTGTGGGCGTCCATGGACGTCGTCAACTCCCTACGCTACGGTGATGCGGAACTCATCACAGACAACCCCAAACTCCTGCAACGAATCGGCATGCTCGGCGACGATATCTCCCGCAACATCTCCCTGTCAGAACATATGAGCGAAGTCCTCGCCTCCGGCTTAGAAGTACTACAGAGCATCTACAACAACCAGCTGCAGATTTTCAACAACCGGCTTGCCTTACTCGTCGGATACCTCACCATCATCGGCACAGCCCTGCTCGTGCCAAACACCATCGCGACCGTGGCAGGCAACAACATGTTCGCGTTTACCTCAAAGGATATCCCAATGTATCTATTCGTATTGGTCGCCTCAACGATCATCGCCACCTTCGTCTCCTGGTGGGCGGTCAAACGACTCGGACTACTGCCAACATCCCCCGAAAGAAAATAAAAAAAAAAATTGACTAGAAAACTCTAGGGATGATTCGCCAGCGGACCTGCTTCATATACCGCTGGTATTCCTCCCCGTACTGCCGCACCAGCAGCTTTTCCTCATCAATGATACTCCAGATCATAATAGGGATGGCGATAGTCGCGACCACGAATGCAAACAACGAGTAGAAAAACAATGCGAGTCCGTAGCCTGCGATGAGAATCGAGGTGTAATGCGGATGCCGAATCGTCTGGAAGATACCGCCGGTGACCAGCTGCCCGTGATACTCGCGGTACCAGAAGATCTCCCATTTGAAGTACACGTACGCGGCTGCGAGGAACACGCACACGCCAACCAGGATTGTCGCCAGCATCGGGGTAGGCAGCCTCCAGACGCCGTAGAACGCGGTGAGCGGGCCGACCAAGATGATGAGAAGGAGCGGCGCGTAATGGACAATGAAGAGGGCGCGCAGTTCCTTCGGCGGGCGATAGTGCAACATAGAGACCGGTGTGGGCCGAGCTTAGACGAGGCGGATGCCGCCTTTATCGATCGTCATTTCCTGGGGCTTCAGCGTATGTTTGGTGCTGCGCATCTTCAGCACAGCAAGCTTGCGGCGGTCCATGGTCGGATCCAGGGAGAGGACGATGACGCCGTCCGCGAGGAACTCCGAAATCCCGTCACGGGACATGTGGTTTGATCCCGACGGCAGCTCTGAGGTGACGATCGCCGTGGTCTGCGACGTCTCCAGCGCGTTCATGATGTAATGGAGATGGAGGCGACGGACCGGAAAGTTCCCACCCGCCAGCTCCTCAGGATCCACGTTGGAGAGGTCGTTGGAGAACTCCGGGGTGTTGAGATAAATCGGCATCTCGGACAGCGGCGTGATCGAGTCAAGGACGACCCGGTCGTAATTGCCAGAGAGGATCTCGTTGACCATGGTCTCATAGATCAACTTCTTGTTGATGTTGAGGAACACGAACTTGACTTGTCCAGCATCGATCGCCTCCTGGAAATTGAGCCCAAGTTCGCCTGCCTGCATGAGCAGACCCTCAATCTTCTTATCCAAGGTCATGTACAGGCATTTCTGGCCGTCGACGACGCCCTGCTGGATGAACTGGTAACAGAAAATGGATTTACCGCTGCCTGGTGGACCGCTGACGAGGGTGATGGTGTGTTTCGGAAGGCCGCCGCTGAGAATGGGGTCCAGTCCCGGGATGCCGGACCTCAGGCGTGCGATCGTACTTCCTTGAGTCTTCTTCTCAGATTGTAGTAAAGTCATGGCATCCATCCTTCTGATTGGTATCGGGATGGTTGTATAATTAATTTTTTACCCACGACCCCCCTGTTCATGCCACTGAATAGCACGCCTCCGGAGACCCTATATTAATTTTTATGACAATATTTATATAATTATAACGACAAAGTATATCCTAGAGAACGAGACGGATACCCATGGCACAACATGACATTAAGATATGGATCTGGGTGCAAAACTACCGAATCCTCAAAGCCATATCCAACAAAGAAGCAGGCACCCTCACCATCTACGACGAGTACGACAACATCCTCATCCGCAGAATCGGGCTCTCCAAACAACAAGTCAAGACACTCGAAACCCTCCTCTCAACCTTCAACGTCAAACGCCTCGACAACAACAGCGAACCCTACACCTACCTTTGACCAGAAAACGCAGGCAACACCACCTGACGATCCGGATGAACCCGGATCCCCCCACCCCCGATTTCAAAGGAGAACACCTTTTTCTGATGCTGGGAGTACCGCATCTTCAACACCTCAATCGCATTCTCCCGAC
>Ga0209777_10005708_pt1 | contig 14246 bp, 11 predicted proteins | sample FrelakmetHBP12HB_FD_187147 | JGI IMG/M metagenome (GOLD analysis project Ga0209777, IMG submission 187147) | Freshwater lake sediment microbial communities from the University of Notre Dame, USA, for methane emissions studies -HBP12 HB (SPAdes)... | ecosystem: Environmental > Aquatic >...
AGTCTGTTGTCTGTCCTTGTTCCTCTCTGCGGTTCGATTAAAATGAATATAGTTATCGCCACGACGAATCAGAATAAACTCAGGGAACTGAAGGACCTGCTGCAGGGCTTTGATGTGGAGCTTCTTTATCTTAAGGATTTCTCTGAACACCCTGCTGTGATAGAAGACGGGGAGAGTTTTGCAGAAAACGCCCTGAAAAAGGCCCGCGCCATCTGCGCTCACACCGGTTTGGTAACTATTGCTGATGATTCAGGGCTGGAAGTTGACTCTCTCTCCGGACATCCCGGCATCTATTCTGCCCGCTATGCCTGCGACAGAGCCACTGACAGGGAAAATTATGAAAAGCTGCTGCGCGAGCTTCAGGGAGCTAAGCCTGAAAACCGTGGCGCGCGCTTTTGCTGCGTGCTTGCAATTGTCAGCCCATCGGGAACGGAGAAGGTGGTCACCGGAGAATACCGGGGCGTGATCATTGATGAGCCGCGCGGGCATAATGGTTTTGGCTATGACCCGGTCTTTTTAGACCCTGCATCAGGACTCACCTTTGCCGAGATGGAGCCTGAGCAGAAAAATAAAATCAGCCACCGGGCGTGGGCACTGCATGAGCTTCGCAAAATCCTCCCGGATTTTCTGGGCATGGCGAACCAATAGAAGCGTTGCTTTTGACAGCAACTTATGGTACTTTTGTTTTTACTTGTCTTGCAGGTTTCGGGCTTTAGAATTTGTTTAGAATTTAGAAATTCGTGTTTAATATTTTTCTTTTTGATCGGGGCGTAGCGCAGCCTGGTTAGCGCACCTGCCTTGGGCGCAGGGGGTCGGAGGTTCAAATCCTCTCGCCCCGACCACTCCATTGAAGTAATTTCAAATAGTTATTTCATTTTTGCCCTCATAAAAACAAGCAGTGAACAAGCAGTTTGTGTACACTAAATATTTTTTCACCAAAAATTATACGTGGCATGAGGTGGGGACTTAACGCAGGTTTTGACAACCCCTCCCCTCAACATTATTGACAGGGGGGGGGCAGGTATAGGTTAGAGAGGCAATATAAAAAATCAGTTTTACAAATTTCTTGTCTTGATATAGTTCACCAGCGTAGTTCTACTAACACCGAATTTTCGTGCAATAGCAGCCTGCGCAACACCATATTTTAATTCTTCCTTTATCAGTTCATCTTTTCCTGTCAGTTTGCTATCACTGAGACTGCCTTTAGGTCTGCCCAGCAGCTTCCCTTTCTCCCTTGCTGCCATCAATCCCTGTTTTGTTCTGTCACTTATCAGGTCACGTTCAATCTCAGCAAACAGCCCGAACATAGTAATCATAACCTTGCTCTGCAAATCATGCTTACCATTGATTATTATGTTCTCCTTGATAGCTATAAAATGCACTCCCAGTTTTATCAGCTGGTCTACTATTGTGATAACCTGTCCTACGCTTCTACCAAGCCTGCTTAGTTCACTGACTATAAGGGTGTCACCTTCATTTAATTTGGTCAGCAGTTCATCAATGCGCCTTTGCTTGGTGTCCTTGCGGGATGAGATTTCTATTGCTAAGAACTCATCAATGTTAATATTGTGCTTCCGTGCGTATTCAAGAATTTCCAACCTCTGGTTATTAAAGTCCTGCTTATTCGTGCTGACACGGATATACCCTATAACCTGAGATTGTCTTGCTTCTGCCCTGAGATTAAGTTTAGGTCTTTTCTGCATAGAACCTCCGTTAATGGTGTTATGACTAATAAAATATTGTTTATGATTTAAATAGTACTACAAAGGACTAAATAAGTCAACAATATAATTAGTCATTTAATTAACTATTAACGGTCGTTTATTTGTGCAGATGGTGGGCAGATGTGGATTTGACTACGCTGAGGGAACTGCTGGGGCATAAGACATTGACCATGACATTGAGCTTTAATACTTACCTCAACATAATTTCTTCCACTTCAGAAAAGATTTTCAGCTAAAAGCAATCCTTTTTTTATAAACTGCATAAAAACAGGTCAAAGTTTCCACGTTTAATAAATTGACAGCCAACAACCATAAGCGTATAACGATGGCAGTTTTGTAAGAGTCTCTCACTTAGTTGAAGGCATTGGCTGAAACTTTGCGGGGCAAAAAAGGTGATTGAATGCGGCGGGAATTTATAAAGTTGTTCAAGGATAAAGCTCTCAATCAGCAATTGATGCTGGTGAGGGCTTTTTTGTTTTCTAAAAACTCAATTCAAAAAGAGAGGAATCGTTATGAATAAATTTGTTGTATTTTATCATCGTTGCAGCTTCAATGTTTGCTTATGGGCGTTTCTGTCATTAATTGGTTTTATGTTTGTGTCGTCATCCGCATTTGCCCAGTGCACACAAAATTCCCCATGTCAATCGGGAGATTTTACCTATACGATATCAGGCGGCACTGTAACAATCGCCGAATATACCAGTGGTGGCGGAGCGGTTGTAATACCGGCGACCATAGAAGGTATGCCGGTGGTACGCATTGGGGAGTATGCGTTTGCTAATTGCAACGGTTTGACCAGCGTGACCATCCCCGATAGCGTTACGAGCATAGGTGTTGGGGCGTTTGATTGGTGCAGCGGTTTGACCAGCGTGACCATCGGAAACAGCGTTACAAACATTGGGGGGCAAGCGTTTGAAAACTGCGACGGTTTGACCAGCGTGACCATCCCCGATAGCGTTACGAGCATAGGTGTTGGGGCGTTTGATTGCACCGGCTTGACCAGCATAGTCGTTGATGCAAATAATGCCGTCTATAGTAGTCAGGATGGAGTGCTATACAACAAAGCCATGACAGTGCTTATTCAATATCCAGTCGGAAAATCTGGCGGGTTTACCATCCCCAATAGTGTTAAGAGCATTGGAGTTAATGCGTTTGCTAGTTGTAGCGGTTTGACCAGCGTGACCATCGGAAACAGCGTTACAAACATTGGGGATTTTGCGTTTTATGATTGCACCGGTTTGACCAGCGTCACCATCCCCGATAGCGTTACGAGCATTGGGGATTCTGCGTTTGAAAGCTGCGACGGTTTGACCAGCGTGACCATCGGAAACAGCGTTACCAGCATTGGGGATTCTGCGTTTGATTGGTGCAACGGTTTGACCAGCGTGATTTTCCAAACTCCCAGCAACGTTACGAGCATTGGGGATGAGGCGTTTCAAGATTGCAAACATTTGACCAGCGTGACCATCGGAAACAGCGTTACAAACATTGGGGATTCGGCGTTTTATGATTGCGGCAGTTTGACCAGCGTGACCATCGGAAACAGCGTTACAAACATTGGGTATTTTGCGTTTTATGATTGCACCGGTTTGACCAGCGTCACCATCCCCGATAGCGTTACGAGCATAGGGGATTTTGCATTTGAAAGTTGCGGCAGTTTGACCAAGGCATATTTTTTAGGAAATGCGCCTTCGATGGGGATGGAAGTTTTTGATGGCTGCGCAAGTAATTTTTCCGTTTGCTATACTGCCGGAAGCACATGGTTTACGAGTCCTACGTGGGATGGTTATCCGGCAGCGGTGTGTAACCAATGCGTAGCAAAAACCCTTTATGGTGAGGGTAGCGAGGAAACCGAGTTGTTGCGTGAGTATCGAGATAAGGTATTGAGCAAGTCTGCAACGGGCCGCCAGATGATTAAGACATACTATGAGTTATCTCCTGCAGTTTCAGAAGTTCTACAGAAAAACGATATAGCCAGAACAAATGCCCGCAAAGTACTCGATACGTTCATGCCAGCTATCAGGGTAAGGGTGAAACAGTGAGTGCAATGCCACGGCTAATTTATGGAATAAAGAAATAGCAAAACATCTTAATCATAAAATTCTAAAAGCGGAGTCAGTTATTGGCTCTGCTTTTTTATTATATTGCATCCCCTGCCAACTATACAAAAACTATCCAGTGAAAATGTCTGGAGCCGACGAGGGAGCTTTTTATTGCTGCTGCATGTTGTAAAAACAGATTTTGGATGTCTATATATTGAGAGCAATATCATATATATTAACACCACTGATTAACCAAATAAAATAACGACCATTTCCCAAGATACTAGGCACTCCGAAATAATCTGGATGAGTTGAAAACATATTTAGATAAGGCTTGATATAGTTTTCATAGCTGCACACTAAAAGTGAGCTGCTATGAGTACCTCCGCCTAACCACTTTCCGACAATAACTTCCTTTTCCCCATCTGACTATAAAGCACCAATTTAAACGCCTCATAAGCTCAGCAGGTAGAGTGTTACGCCAACTTTTATTCAAAAAACTCAAAATAATTTTGCCTTAAAATTAAGTTATTTTTTGGTGGCCAAACCAATAATTGTTCTAACCATCTAATATTCCTGCAGCAGTTACTTTTTCCCCGTCAAATTCGGGATAGTAAACTCTACGTGTATATAATAAAGACAACAACAAATATTGCAGGAGATTGCTATGAGGACAGATGGCCTTATCACCCCAGTAGAAGCAGCCCGTATTATCGGGATTGGAGCCCAGACTTTGGCGATGTGGAGATGCTACCGGTCGGAAAACTTACCGTTCTATAGGGCAGCCGACGGCAAGCATATTTTCTATAAAGAAGCCGAGGTGCGGGCTTTTGTAGAGAAGCGCAGAAAAAAACTGGCTGAATAAACTATATGTTCACGAAAAAGAAAAAAAACAAATCTCCTCCCTTCACCATGCTGGAGCACGAGATTTGCCAGAGCAGGGCCTGGAAAAAATTGACTGGCTCCTCGGTGAAGCTGTTTATTTTTTTGAGGTCAAAAGCTTGGGGAAGATTCGACATAGCGAGAACCAGTACCATCAAGGTATCCTATTCAGAAATGAAACAGGCGACCGGACTCGCAGTGCAAACAGTGAGGAAGTCAATCATCCAGCTTGAAAACATTGGATTTATAGATTTTATCGAGCAGGGCGGTTTGAAGAGTGGCGGGTACTCCAAGAATGGTTACAAGCTATCCATCCGTTACCTCAAGTATAATATGTTTGGATTTGAAAAAGGGAAACTTAAAGAAGAGCAAAATGTAATGGATAGGGGGTTCGGTGCGCATAAGAAATGGCGACACCACAATATAATTACTGCTGATAAAGATTTGATGACAAAGGTAAACGCTGAGGGAGAAGGTTCAGAGAAGCAGGAAGAGAAGAGGCCAAAGCTGAATCTACGTATGGTGAATTCTTAATAATCTCTATGATTTCTATATCAGCAGAAAACATCGGTATCGAGCTACAACTATGATTTTCATAAAAGAGAATTAAGGCTACTGCTATGAAAACTAACACAGCTCGATATGATTTTCATATCTTCACTCTAATTTATGAAAGGAGAGACTTATGACAAGCAGAAATAAAACCATTAAAGAGTGGAGGACAGATGCTGAGGTACTAACAGCTATTCTCACGTTCCTTGAAAACTGGGACAACTTGTATGGCACACCAAATCGATGTTGTAGGTTACTAAGGGAGAGAAATAACATCTCGCCGGATAACCCCTACATCCCCAAGCGTGGAGATAAATTACTCGAAATACTAAACAGGATTGAGCCTAAACTGGAAGAAAGAGGTATTAGGTTCATGGAGTATTATGAAGAACACCAGCAAGGGTGGGTAATCGAAATTTTTAAAACGCCCAGCTATGAAATCCATATCAAACCTAGGGTGCCACAGATTCCACCATCAGAACAAATGGTATCAATGCGGCAGGGTTGTACCGAGTGTAAAAGTTTTATAGCAGGCGAAATTGAAAGATGTGCGGACAGAAACTGCATATTTTTACCATACTTCATGGGCAAAAAACCTCTCTGTGACGTTGCTCCAGAAACTAACAATGCTAAAGAAGCCGAGGATATGGACAGCTAAGACACGGCTTATAAAGGAACCGGCACAGTTTGTTATTCGCCGCACATATTTTTTATCAGCAGAGTATCTTTCGATTAAACAGAAGGTCGCCTGTCACAAGGCGATTCCGTGCCTTTTAGGGCACGTTAAATCACAAGAACAGTTCCTATAGACAAGAAAGGAAGCCATCATGAGACCACTATATGCACGAGGAAGAAATCCATGAATCTTTGGACTTGACCTCCACTGCCACATCAAATAATCTGCAATCAAAAGGAGATTCTGGATTATTTAATATGCGGATAAAAATCCGCTCTCAGGAAAAATGCCCAATCTGCAACAGCCATTTCAGATTATCGCCCTCTGGTTTAACCTGCCCACAACATCCTAAAATAAGGCCTCACCATTATTACCTCGACTGGTACTTCATAGGCGAGCAGTTCAAGCTCTTCGGATTTGATTCATTCAAAGCCGCCTACCAGAAAGCCGCTGCTATTGAGGAGGAGATTGATGGGCACAAATTCAAACCACAAAATTATAAAAATCAAAATAAGAGCTTTAATAAAAAATTTAGATTCGATGTGGTGTGGGATAGCTGGATATTGACAAGAGAACAGGATATGATGAGAGAGATAATAAGTCCGGGTTATTTTAAACAACTTAAAAGGCGGACAGGTTTATTAAAAAACTTCTTCAAGAATGAAGATGTAAGAACTATTGAAAAATACCGGATTAATGAATTTAAAAACTCTTTACCTGTTACCTGTTCGCTGAAGACCATAAGTAGTCATTTAGAAATATTGAGAAAATTTTTTAATGACCTTTATGAAGAAGACCGCATTGCAGAACCCGTCAGATTCCCTAAAATCAAATTACAACGCCCTGTAATTAAATGGCTCACTAAAGAGCAACAAGAGCAGGTATTTAAACATATTCCTGATAGACACAAACCAATATTTGTTTTTCTCTTCAATACGGGATGCAGGCCCGGTGAAGCACGTGCTTTACTTTGGAGCGATATAGACTTTGAAAAAAGTATTATCACTATTCAACACAGTTTTAGTGATAACGTACACAGGAAAATAACTAAGGGTAAGAAAAGCAGAATTATACCGATGTCAACGGAACTGAAGGAATTATTGAAAAAGCACCCACGAACATTGAGAAACAATTTTGTTTTCAATACCTATTATGGAAAACCTTATGGTCTAAATCGCTTAAGAAAAATATGGAAAGAAGCTTGTACTTTGGCAGGTATTGAAGGGGTTACGTGCTATGGTGGAACACGACATTCTTTTGCTTCACAGGCAGTAAATAGAAATATTTCTCTTGCTATTATCGGTGAGTGGTTAGGCCATTCAGATAAAAGCACTACGGATAAATATGCTCACGTTAATTTGGACGGCATGAAAACAGTTTTTGAAAATTAACTACAAATTTTTAGTGAAAAAATTCCTTGTCCAATTTTTTAAATTCAGCTAACATGACAAGCAGTGAACAAGCAGTAGAGGGTTAATGCTTTTGTAACTATCCTAAAACACTTTCAAAAAAGTCGGGGAAGAGAAATTCAAATCCTCTCGCCCCGACCATATATGTTTTATAAAAATAACTTGCAGAGGTCTTGCGATGATTAAGACTGACGAACTTATTAACGAGGCAGTATCGCTGCCTGTTGAAATACGGGCACGACTTATTGAAAAACTGCTTCAAAGCCTTAATCCAGCCCGGAAAGAGATTGATGTCTTATGGGCAAAAGAGGCTGAAAAAAGAGTAAAGGATATAAAGACAAGTAGAGTTGATACGATTCCGGGTGAGAAAGTTTTACAGAAAATTCGCGATAGATGCAAAGGTTAACTCTTGATCTTCTGGAGTTTTTAATTATGGAAAAGCATTTTACTCTTGAATATTGGACTGACGAAGGCTGGTATGTCGGTAAATTACGTGAAGTGCCAGGCGTATTCAGCCAGGGAGAAACGCTTGATGCTCTTGAAGCAAATATTCGAGAAGCATATAGCCTCATGCTTGAAGATCAGCAGGTGCCCGTCCCCGGTGCATGTGTCATGCACCGGGATATCGTCGTAGAGTTATGAAGCGCTCAGAGTTGATCCGGCGCTTGACTGAAGCTGGATGTATTCTGCATCGGCATGGCGCAAACCACGATATTTATATTAATCAAAGCTCAAATGCTAAGGCACCTGTCCCGCGTCATTCAGAAATTAAAAATTCTCTTTGTACCCTTATATTCAAACAGTTAGGTATAAAAAAAGATTGATGGCAAGGGTATCTGCAGGAAATAATAGCCAAACCGAAAGCCCCACCAGGCTGCAAAAACATACCGCAACAGAAGTCCTCAAATTAACCGTCCCAACTCACCGACCGATCAAACGTTCAACGCTCGCCCACATTTTAAAATAGGCTCGTCTTAAAACTGAAGAATTCAAAATCCTTTTATAAATAATAAACTGCATGAGTTCTCTTTTTATAGGGCGCTGACCCCGTTTCTTCCTTTTATGTCAATCAATAGTTGATAGTTGAGGTTTGACCCTTTTTGTTTCGTAGATAATAATATGAAATATTTTAAAATATAATATATTTAAGTGATTGACGGGTATTTTATATCGTGCTCTAATGATGCTTGACAATAATAACGGGGATGCCTTATGAAGATGGTGACAAAAGAGAATAATAGCAATTACGTTTAGAATCTATACCCCTGTCAGATGTGTGCTGATGGGGGTTTTTATTACTTCAAGTAAAAAGGAGGGAACAGAAATGAAACCTCATGTCCCTTTTCACGAAAGCGTCACGGTTGGGGGAAGTTTACGAAACAACCTAATTGTTAAGGAGAGTTTTTATATGCAGTTCAGAAAATTGATATTATTCCTGTCATTAATTGGTCTTCTTCTGTCGTCATCCGCCTTTGGGGGAGATTTTGAATATACGACATCAGGTTCTCCTGCGACTGCGACAATCACCGGATATACTGGTTGCCCTAACGCTGGAGCTATTGTAATCCCATCTGCCATAAATAACATGCCGGTGGTAGGCATTGGGGGAGGAGCGTTTGTTAATTGCACCGGTTTGACCAGCGTAACCATCCCCAACAGCGTTACGAGCATTGGGCCAGAGGCGTTTCTAAATTGCAGCGGTTTGCACAGTGTGACCATCCCAAACAGCGTGACGAGCATTGGGTATTCTGCGTTTTATTATTGCACCGGTTTGACCAGCGTGTTCATCCCCGCCAGCGTTGCGAGCATTGGAAGTTATGCGTTTCGTTATGACAGCGGTTTGACTAGTATAGTCGTTGACGCAAGTAATACCGCCTATACCAGTACGGATGGTGTGCTATACACCAAAGACAGGACAGTGCTTATTTACTATCCAGGCGGAAAGTCTGGGGGGTTCACTATCCCCAACAGCGTTACCAGCATTGGGGATTATGCGTTTTATGATTGCACCGGTTTGACCAGCGTGACCATCCCCAAAAGCGTTACGAGCATTGGGGAATATGCGTTTGCTGGTTGCACCCTTTTGGCCAGCGCATTTTATTTAGGAAATGCGCCTTCGATGGGGGGAGGTGTTTTTCAGTACTGCGCAAGTAATTTTACCGTTTGCTATACTGCCGGAAGCACAGGGTTTACAACTCCTACGTGGGATAATTATCCGGCAACGATGTGTGTAGAAGCGACAACATCGACCACTAGTGCGCACGTGACGACAAGTAAATCTTCTTCGACTACGACTTCGGCTAAAATCACCTCTACTTCAACTACCACCAGTACGCACGTGACGACAAGTACATCTTCTTCGACTACGACTTCGGTTAAGAAGATTTGTCCAGGGATACTGGTATCCGGGGATGAACCTGCCAAAGCAATCCTGCTCCGTGAGTACCGGGATAAGGTTTTGATGAATACCCCGCAAGGCAGAGTATATGTGGTGTTATTCTACAAACACTCGGAGGAACTTAGCTCAATACTATTACGAAATAGCGACCTACTGCTTGAATCAAAACAGCTTCTCACTGCATTACAGCCTCAGATAAGAATGGCAACAGCGGGGAACAGGATGCTTCTCTCCCGGGGTATGATAGACAGAATCGGTGGATTACTGGATATAATAGATAAGGAAGCAAGCCCTGCTTTGCAAGAATCATTAGACCGGCTGAAAAGGGACTTAATTCAGGGAAACTTTTGAGTAGTTTGAAATAAAAGGGTAATTAAGAAACTTTCAGTGCGACACGGGGGATTTATAAATTTGTGAAACAGAAATAAATGAAAAGAATATTGGGGTGCGAAGGTAGAATCTCATAATTTTCTTGGTCTCCATCTGCTGTTCACATTTTTATTTCCTCTTAAAGTAAAATTCCTGCTGATTGCATTCCCGTTCTATGTGGAATGTACCTTCACAATAGTCTACCGGTTTAATAAATTGACAGTCCTATAATCATATGCTCCAATCACCATAAGCGTAATGGCAATTTTACAAGAGTCGCTCGCTTAGTTGAGCAGAACCTAAGCAGGGGCAACAATGGTGATTAAATGAAAGAGATGGGAAAATTTATATAGCAGTTGAATGATAAACCTCTATCAGTCTGTCCACTGGTGGGGTTTTTTTATTGCTTCAATTAAACAGCGAAACAACCTAATTGTTAGGGAGGGTTTTTATATGAAGTTGAGAAAATCAATATTATTTCTGTCATTAATTAGTCTGATGGTTTTGTCGTCATCCGCCTTTGCGGGAGATTTTGAATATACGACATCAGGTTCTCCTGCGACTGCGACAATCACCGGATATACCGGTTGCCCTAACGCTGGAGCTATTGTAATCCCATCTGCTATAGACGGCATACCGGTGGTAGGCATTGGGTCTAATGCATTTAATAGTTGCAGCGGATTGACCAGCGTGACCATCCCCAATAGCGTCAGGAGCATTGGGGATTATGCGTTTTATTATTGCACCCAGTTGACCAGCGTGACCATCCCTAACAGCGTTAAGAGCATTGGGAGGGATGCGTTTAGTGGTTGCACCGGTTTGACCAGCGTGACCATCCCCGACAACGTTACGAGCATTGGGGATGATGCGTTTGAAGGTTGCACCCTTTTGGCCAGCGCATTTTTTTTAGGAAATGCGCCCTCGATGGGGGCAGGTGTTTTTTCTGGCTGCTCAAGTAATTTTACCGTTTGCTATACTGCCGGAAGCACAGGGTTTACAAATCCGTGGGATGGATATCCGGCAGCGATGTGTGCTGCTCCCCAATTATGCGCAGCAGAAGCAATTTACGGCAGGGATAGTGAGGAAACCGAGTTGTTGCGAGAATATCGAGATAAGGTATTGAGCAAGTCTGCAACGGGCCGCCAGATGATTAAGACATACTATGAGTTATCTCCTGCAGTTTCAGAAGTTCTACAGAAAAACGATACAGCCAGGGCAAACGCCCGCAGGGTATTGGATTCATTAATGCCAGTTATCAGGGAGAAGGTGAAGCAGTAAAGGCAGCGCAGTGTCCAGATGGTTTTATGGAATAGGGAAATAAGCAGATTATAGAAATCGTAGCTTAAGTATTATAAAGAAAGAGGCATTAGGGAAAGCATAATATCTTCTCTAATGCCTCTTTCCCTTGAAAATCGTATGCTGTTATTCTACGCTCACTCCCATGCCACTCAGCAGGTATCCGTCTTCAATGCCTCTGATGATAAGGTTGATATCGCCTTGAAGTTTAAGACTGCCCTTTTCTCTTAACTCATAGAGAAATTCAACTGCATCATTGACAGCACTCCTTGATACCGTTACTTGTCCCGCTATAATTAAATCATGTGCAATTCCTATATGCTCAGTAACCAGTTCTCTTAACCTATCCTGCAAATCCGGACTCTCAGCCATTATCTTGGAGATTTCAGGATAGTTCTTATAATAAAATGAAGTTAAAATTATCCCTGGGATGCTGTTGAGCATCGAATCTCTTACGACTCTTAAAACCTTTATATCCTGCTTATTATCCAGTGAACTTAAAAAAGGACATGGGCTACTAGGGGTTGCTCCTGTCCTTTCAGGATTGTATTTAAACATGGGCCAGGAGCCGGTATCACCGGTTGTTGCATTCAGGCAGTAAACCTTGCTATCATAACTTCCCACATAGACATACCCTCCGGATACCGCAGGAGAGGAATTCACCAAAGCCCCTGTCAGAAACTCCCATATCTTTGCCCCGTTTGAAGCTTTCAGGCAGTAAACCTTGTTATCAGTACTCCCAACATACACATACCCTCCGGAAACTGCAGGAGAGGAATCTACCGCTCCCCCTGTCAGAAACTCCCATATCTTTGCCCCGTTTGAAGCTTTCAGGCAGTAAACTTTTTTATCATCACTCCCTACATAGACATACCCTCCGGATACCGCAGGAGAGGTATATACCTCTCTCCCTGTCAGAAACTCCCATATTTTTGCCCCGGTTGATGCCTTTAGGCAGTAAACTTTGTTATCAGTACTCCCTATATAAACATACCCTCCGGATACTGCGGGGGAGGATTCTATTACATCCCCTGTCAGAAACTCCCATATCTTTGCCCCGGTTGATGCATTCAGGCAGTAAACTTTTTTATCCCCAATACCCACATACACATACCCTCCGGAAACTGCAGGGGAGGAATCTATTCCTCCCCCTGTTTGGAACTCCCATATCTTTGCCCCGGTTGAAGCATTTAGGCAGTAAATTTTACTATCAATACCTCCCACATAGACATACCCTCCGGATACCGCAGGAGAGGACTGTACCGCTCCCCCTGTCAGAAACTCCCATATCTTTCCCCCGGTTGAAGCATTCAGGCAGTAAACCTTGTTATCAGTACTCCCAACATACACATACCCTCCGGAAACCGCAGGAGAGGAAATCACCCAATCCCCTGTTTGAAGCTCCCATATCTTTGCCCCGGTTGAAGCATTCAGGCAGTAAATTTTACTATCAATACTTCCCACATAGACATACCCTCCGGATATCGCAGGAGAGGACTGTACCGTTCCCCCTGTCAGAAACTCCCACACCTTCTCTCCACCCGCTGAAAAGCAAAAAGAGGAATCTAATAAAATTACCAGCGCAAATAACCATCCAGTGTATTTCCATAAATATTTATTACCATCTCTCTGTGTATACATGATGTTCTCCCTACAAAAGTGTTTAAATAAAAAACTGCCAACAGTCTGAGCTGAAGACGGTTAATATTTTTTATGAGGAGTTCTGTCAGCTGTCCCCTCATAGGTTTTCCCTTGCAAGTAAACAGATATATAAAACTCCTTAACTAATATATTAGGTATCAATCAATCTGTCAATCAATCCAAAGTGCTAAACAAATGACGGACACTGCAATACGATACATTTTGCTGCATCTGGGGTAATGAAGAAATGGAAAATGAGGCGGGAGTATAAGTCAAAGAATTTTACTACGAGGTGGAGTGAGTTACCTGTTGCGCTTGCTACCTGAAACTGTTACTATGTCCCTACTGTGTCCCTCAGTACTTTTTGTTATTTATAACCAGTAGATTTTTCTTCACAAAAAATTGTGGGCGTGTCTTTCAAATCCTCTCGCCCCGACCATTCCATAAAGAAATCTAAAAAAATAATTTTATAAAGCCCGACCTTACCCCAAGACTGCCTGTTTATAGGGCGCTGCCCTCTTTTTCGCTCAACGCATTCTTAATCCCTCGATCTCAGTTTACTCAACAGCCGCAGGATCTCGATGTAGAGCCATATCAGGGTGACCATCAGGCCGAATGCGGCATACCATTCCATGTATTTAGGCGCGCCGGAAGCTGCGCCATTTTCAATGAAATCAAAATCAAGCACCAGGTTCAGCGCGGCAATTATCACGATAAAAACACTGACCCCGATGCTCAAGGGGCTGCTGCCCTGAATGAAGGGCACGCTGACACCGAAGAAGCCAAGGATTATGGTGACAAAATACATCAGCGCGATACCGCCGGTAGCTGCCACGACTCCCAGCTTGAATTTTTCCGTTACCTTGATGAGCCCTGATTTATAGGCCATCAAAAGGCAGAACAGGGTGCCGAAGGTAAGCCCGACTGCCTGTATCACAATCCCCGGAAAGCGCGCTTCAAAGACAGCTGATGTCCCGCCGAGAAATAATCCTTCCAGCACCGCGTACACCGGGGCGGTCGCTCCCGCCCACTCTTTTTTAAATACCGTTACCATGGCGACAACAAAGCCGCCGATAGCACCGCCAATCATCCAGGGTGCAACTGTGGCGGGGTTGCCGCTCTCAAAAAATATGTTCCACACCCATGCTGCCGCGATTAAAACCAGGGCAAGCAGTACACCGGTCTTATTTACCGTGCCCTGAATGGTCATCACATTATCCCCGGCCCCGGCATACTCAAGACCGGTGAAGGTTTTAT
>Ga0209777_10005709_pt1 | contig 14245 bp, 14 predicted proteins | sample FrelakmetHBP12HB_FD_187147 | JGI IMG/M metagenome (GOLD analysis project Ga0209777, IMG submission 187147) | Freshwater lake sediment microbial communities from the University of Notre Dame, USA, for methane emissions studies -HBP12 HB (SPAdes)... | ecosystem: Environmental > Aquatic >...
ACTCTTTGGTCGTTGCTCTCTTTCTATCCGTAATCTTCAATTCTGGCAGATGTTCAGTATTGAAACTTTGTGTAAGAAACAATTCTGACGGTTCGGAAATCGGAAATTTGTTTCTTTCTTCCTGTAAGAGAGTTTTTTATAAATTTTAATGGTATGCTCTATTTTAAATAGTAATCTTTAATATAAATACGGTGGATAATCTTTAGTAATATATGACCGCTCCGCGGTCAGGCATGAGTACACCAGGTCGAAGGCACCAAGGTGGTATTGCAGCACAAAATCAGCTTCGGCGGATGTGTCGTGGTAGAAATGGTATTTCCCAATATGACATCATTTCAAAAGCAGGCAAAGATTTTCAAAAGATTATTTTTGCCTTACTTAAAACCTATTAAAAAATAAATTTTAAATATTATTTGATATAAAATTGTTTGTATGTTTATATAACAATCATTCGATATAAAATGAGAGGTGTTACCCATGCCTAAGATTGTTAATCACAATGAATACCGGCAAAAGCTGTTGGAAAAGAGTTTATCTTTATTAACCCACAAGGGTTATTCAAATGTAAATATGAAGGAGATTGCCGCTGAGATCGGCGTATCTACGGGAACACTCTACCATTATTTTCCCTCCAAGGAAAACATGCTCGCGGAGATGCTTGCCTGGCTCGGTAATAAAAACGTTGACGAATATACCAACCGGACCAGTTCTGTCGAAAGCATCCATGATCGTTTTGACATGATTGTGGATTTCTGGAAGGAAAAAGGCGAGCTTTATAAGAACATCTTACTTCTGGCGATTGACGTTTACCGGAATGTAGATAGCGAGCAGTGGAAGGAAGTCTATTCGTTTTTCGCCGAACGCTATACAGAAGGTATGTCCGAGAGGCTTAACATCTCGCAGCAGTTTGCCCGCTCCATATTCATATATTTTATCGGACTTGCTTTCCATTCACTGGCATTTGATGGAATCAGCGAATACAACAAGCAAATAGATTTCCTGGAAACAATATTCAGGCCCGTGATTGTGGACGCGCCAGAGGACAGGGAACAAGCCTCGTACAAGATCCAGGAATTCATTAGTAACATGCTGATGAAGACGTCTGTTACCGAAAAGACGACTGCTGCAAAAAAGAAGATTAAAAAAACCAAGATAAAGAAGGATAAAATTAAACGAAAAACATGAGACGCAAAAAACACAATAAAAACAATAACCGGGCAAGGAGGAATCATGAATAAAACCCTGGATGAGTTGTTTGTTTACCCGAAAGAGTTGGTGGATGAGGAGTCGAAACGTGTAATTCATTTGGTAAGGCAATGGGCCGACAAGGAGATTATTTCCAAGCGGCAGGAGTATCGGGAAAATTACGAAAAGCTCTTTATTGATAAGAGTAAAACGCTTAATCTTACCATCGGTTTGCAAAGACTTATCCTGCCTGAAGAACATGGCGGATTTAGCTGGAACAAACCTGCCAACGCTCCGAGCATCGTTTCCATTCTCACCGAAATTGGGCGCGCGGATGCCGCCATCGGAGTAGTTTCCGCCGTCAAATACACAATATTCGCCGCAATCACAATGGCGCCAAATCTTGACAAAGCTTTATGCAATGCATTGGCGCCCGTCTACTGTGCTGAAGAATTAAAAACTCTTTCCCTTATTCTTCCCAGCATGGGAAATGTTGGGCAGAATACTCCTTTATTTTTGGGCAGATCAATCCGGGCTACCGTTGAGCCGGAAGGCGATGGTTATGCCGTTAATGGCAAAGATCTCCGGCCAATTAACAGCGGTGCCATAGCTGATCTTTTTTGTGTAGTTTGCGCTGACAAAACGGATAAACCCTGTATCGCACTTGTTCCCGGCGACGATGTAAATGTCGTGCGCGGCAGAACTCTTCTGGAAACCGGTTTAAACGCCAGCTCCAACGCCGATGTCAGTTTCAATAATGTAAAAATTCCAAAATCATATGTTATCTCCCGTAAGGGCGTCGTCGAGGAAATCTACACCTGGTTAAATCTCCTGCTCGGCGGCGTAAGTGTGGGAACGGGTATGAACTTCTTTGAAATGGTTGGCGACTGGTCCGAGACCAGAACAATCAAGGGCGGTTACATGATGAAAGAAAACCCCCTCTGTGCTTCCGTTCTGGCCGACGTAGCTGACGAAGTCTTTACCTCAAGATTACTCCTTTATGGCCTTGCCCAGATAATCTCAAAACCCAATGATTGGGGACAAAACTGTAGCCAAATGGTTTACTCTATTTCACAGATCATCGGTTCAAAGATTCAGCAGAATGTGATTCGGGCAATCAACAGAGGATTAGAACTCATGGGATCCGCCGGCTACTCCAAGGAGTGGCATGTGGAAAAGCACTGGCGCGATGTCAAGACCATCCAGTCATACCTCTGCGGAGTCGGTGCCGAGGCGCCGGTAAAAATGGATACGGCACGGTTTTTCTATGACTGCAAAGAGATATAAAAAGGAGACCAATGATGAAAAACTTCGATGAATTCTCAAAACCGGAAGAATATATATCACCTATGGACAAACACTTCCGCAGCGTGCTCAGAAAATGGGCCGCCAAGGAAGTTATGCCTTTCCGCCGTAAATACGATGAAGACTGGAAAACCCATCATCTGATTGAACCAGCTTTCGACAAGCTTATGGGAAATAAGGGCGTAGGAATTCAAAAAGCGTTATTCCCGCCTGAACTTGGTGGCTGGGGTATTGGACAGTCCGATTACGCCTTCACCGTCGCCTGTACATTAGCGGAAGAAGTAGGACGGGCGGATACAGCCATGGCCGTGGCTTTTATGGTTACCTATTGGCCGTTGACGACAATCCTTGTCGATCCGCATGTCAACTGGCGGCTGGCCAAAGAATTCGCTCCAATGTTCTGCGATACCGAAAAGGCGGTTTTCGCGGCCAACGCCATGACGGAACCTCAGGGCGGTGCGGATATCGAAAACATGGAAATTCTCGGGGGCAAAACCGTCCGCACCATCGCCCGTCTGGACGGTGATGAATGGGTGATCAACGGCCATAAGCTCTGGCCGACCAACACCGGCGGCGTGGCCAAACTTTTCGTTGTTCCCTGTACGACAAAGTTGGGATCGCATGATCCTAACGACTTCGCCCTGATATTCGTTCCCGCCGATGCCAAAGGCGTAACCCAGGGGGGACCTTACGAAAAGGCCGGTATGGCCGCTGATAAAAACGGCGATATCTGGTTTGAGGACGTAAGGGTTCCTAGTTGGTACCGCGCTCACGGACCAGGAATGGATGCCCAGGTCTTCCGTGAAATCATTCCCTGGGGATTGGTGGGAAGCATGGGATTTGTGTGTGGCGCCATGCTCAACCTTTACGAAATACTCTATGACTTCGTGTCAACCAAGACCTATAATAATCAGCCCCTCAAAGAGAACGACGCCATCGCCGGAATCATCGGCCGGATAGCCGGCGATATCGATATTTGCAGAATTCTGACCTATGAAGGGGCAAGAATGGGCGATCGCCGCAACAAGCCTTACGGCTATCCCATCTACTCCGATGAAGTTGTTGGTAAGCTCCGCAACCTCAAAGACTTCGTCTCCGACAGAGCGGTGGATATTTTCGGAAAGGCCATGGATATCCTTGGTACATACGGCGCCGACCGTGAATACGATATTGAAAAACACTGGCGCGACATCAAGATCATTCAGTTATGGATGGGCGGCAAGCAACTTTGTCAAATGGAAGCGGCCCGGTATTTCTTCAACTGCAAGACATTATAGGAGAACAAATCATGGAAGAAGCCAATAAGGGAGTCATTGACTTAACCGATCGCGTGCTTAAGGAACTGCTCAGAAAGCCTGGCTTCAAAGAAGGCGTCAGAATGGTACTGCAAAATGTCGATCCGGAATCCAGCCGCAAACTGGTCAGGACATTTATGTGGCAGGATCCGGAGTTTTTTCTGGGAGTGCTGGGTGCCGTTCCCTCCATAGTCAATTCCTTAACTCAAGGCGTTGATGAACTGCTCATTCAGCTCAATGAAAAATTTTCACCGCAACTGCTTCATGATTTTATCAAGTCGATAGTTTTATCGCCCGATAAAAAAACTTTGGAAAGTATCGTCCGCAACGTGAAAGTGCTGGCAACGGAGTTATGGGTCGTAGCGGAAGAAACATACAATGAACAAAACGATTCCAATACCGGTACGGAGGGGAAAAAAAATGGGGAATAGCACCGTAATGCCCGCCGAAGGTGGAGTAATGAAAGAGGTGTTAAGCACACCCTTTGTCAAAGATATCATACGAAATAATTTGAACAGCATCAAGCCTGACAAGTGCCATCCGCTGGTCATGGCTCTTATCTGGCAGGACCCGGAAATCATTTTGTCCCTCCTGGGCTCGATTCCTCCTGTCGTCAACTCCTGCGTCGGCGCTCTGGCGGAGGTGGGAAATCAAGTCAACGAAAAGCTATCGCCGGAACTGATCAGGGATTATTTCGCCAGTATTTTGAAAGATATTGACACGAACGAATTTAAAGCCCTGGCCGAGGCGTACACCTCCATGATGAAAAATCTTTGGGATGTATCTCCCGAATTCAGAGAAGCCCTCGCTAAAGCGATAACCGGCGATGCGCCGCCGCTGATCGGTAAGGGAATCAATTCGGCAACCCGCTTTATCAATGAAGTCAATAAATGCGATCCGCACGTGGTGAGCAAATTTGTTTCCGACGTGGTGGCTAATATCGATGGCGATGAGTTTAAAGATGCGACCCACACCATCGTCAACGTGGTTCTTGACCAGAAACTGCATTTGATTTCCTGGACCTGGCAGCTCATCCGGAAAAGGATGAAACGCAGAAAGTAGCGCAAAAAATATTCTTAAAAAACTAACGAGTGAAATTATAGTTTTAATTTTAAATGGAGGCCTATTCCGTGAACTGTGTTGAAAAACCTATCCAACCAGAAACTGCCGCCGATCTGACGGGAAAAATTGTGTGGAAAGTCGCAAAAACCCCCGCGGCAAGAAAATTAGTAATAGCTGTCGTCCGCGAAGCGCTTAAAGACTGGTCGGGCGACAGCAAGCTTAAAGCGCGCATGTCTGCGACCGTGGAGCAAGTAGTAGATCAGGTTCTGTCGTCTAAAGCGGAAGTCCCCGACAAGATTGCCGGAGAAGCGGATTACGCGGAAAGTCTGCGTCCCCTTGTCCGGGAATTAATTGAGCATATCGATTTCGGCGACGTCAAGATGGCTGTGGACGGATCCCTCGATGACGTTACGGCCGTTGTGAGGATGGCCAATGAGGAAATGTGGCGGTATCCGGCCAAGGTGGTTTGTCTGTTGTCACTACTCCCCGCTGCCGTGAACATGACCATCTCGTCAGTAAAGGAAACCTTAATGCCAATTAATACGCTGGCGCCTGACCTCCTCAGCGATGTGGTGTTATCGCTGGCTGATGACATTGACGGCAAAAACATCGGGATGCTTATTAACGAGTTAAGCGAGCTGGTTCGAAAGATACACACCGGCAGTTTGCTCCTCGGAGAGCCTGGCAAGCCTCAGTCTGCCAATACCTTGTCGCGCCTCACGCGTGAGACCATGAGCACTATTGATGTTAACCTGCTGCTCAAGGCCAGAACGTTTCTGACAGAGATAAAGGAAATTTTGCTGCAAAGCTTTATCGATCTGCTGGAGCAGAGCCCGGAGCTCTCTAGAGAATTCTTTCAGAGCCATTTTGTTTCGATGATTGCTTTCATCAGAAATTGGAGCCGCAAGGCCGACGCCTTTGAACGTCTATTTTCCGACGAAGACATCGCGCGTGAATTTGCCAAGGGAATGAGTGAGATTGACGCTCAAGATGTTGCGAATACGATAAGCAGGCTATGCGGAATATTGAATCGCGTGCACTCTGCCACTCCGGGGATTATACGAAACACTCTGTCGCAGGCAATAAACTCGGTTGATGCGAATGAAGTTGGTGAAACTGTACGATGGCTTACCGAGGATATCGTACAGTCTCTCAAGCCAGTGGCTTCTGAAGTGTTGCCGCCCCTTATCAGGGGAATAGCAGATCTTTTAAGGCCCGATCCGGCCAGTGGTTACAGGGAAATTGACGAAGCGCTTGCCTATTTGAAAAGTGCCATCAACAGCAAGGAGGCAGTCATATGATAAAGGAATTTTTTGAGGCTTCCACGGCACTCAATAACAAGTACGTAACCCAATGGAAGAAAAACGGAAAAAAAGTAGTGGGCTATACCTGCTCGTACGTGCCCGATGAAGTCTTTCACGCGGCAGGCATTCTCCCCTTTAGAATACGCGGGTTCGGAGCCACGGACACCACAATCGGCGATACCTATTTCGGCCCCTTTATTTGCAGTCTTCCCAAATGCATGCTGCAGCTGGCCGGGGAAGGGAAATTTAATTTTTTAGACGGCGCGATCATCACTCCGGGTTGCGATTCAATGCGGCGGCTGGACGAATGCTGGCGCAAGGCCGGCAGTGATGTAGAAGGTGTGATCCCTTCTTTCTTCTTCCATTATGGCGTCCCGCATAAGTACGCAGACTATACCATCAAGTGGTTGACTGACGAAACCTGGCGCCTGATTGCGGCAGTGGAAAAACACTTTAAAGTGAAGATTACCGATGTTGATCTGAAGAAGTCCATCAAACTATACAATTACAGCAGAAAACTCCTTGATCGATTCGAAGCCCTGCGCACGCTGGATGCCCCGCCCTTTAGCGGAGAAGAAGCGCTGGCGGTTATACTTGCCGGCACGACCATGCCCAGGGAGGAATACAACGTCCTCTTGGAGCAGTTTATTGCCAAAGCGGAAAAATCTCCCGGAATTAAGGGACGGGTACGGCTGATGCTCGTGGGCAGCGCCAATGATGATGTGGGACTGGTCCGAGTGATGGAAGGGGAGAAGGCAATTGTGGTTGCCGATAATCTCTGTTTCGGTTCGCGGTTTTATTCCGACCAGGTTGATGAAGAAGGCGATCCCGTATTTGAGCTTTCCCGACGATACCTGGGACATAACGATTGTCCCCGCATGTATGGCGATTATCGCAGGAGACTCAAGATACTCGCACAAAAAGTGGAGAAGGCAAAAATTGACGGCGTGATCATGCAGAACATACGATTTTGCGATCTTCACGGTTCGGAAAACGGCCTGTTTGAACGAGACCTAGAAGCTAAGGGCATCCCCTGCATGCGTTTGGAAAGGGAGTACGGTCCCCTGGTGGAGACGGGCAGAATGAAGATGCGCGTTGACGCCTTTATTGAAAGAATAAAGCAGAGGAGGGCAATTGCATGAGGAATGAGACCAGGGAATATAAATTTGACTGGATGTTATGGAATACCTTTGCGGCAGCTTCACGACTGAAAAACGGAACTCAAAAGGAATACCAGGCAATGTTGAAATACATCCCCTATTTTAAACGTATCATGGAGACGCTGCTCGGCACGGGAGAGCCAGGTCAGAAGTTCATCGAGATATGCTCAAAATATCTAGAGAATCTGGTTTTTGCGAAGGAAAAGGGTAAAAAGACGGCCATTACCACCTTTTGTTTTTCCCCAGCAATTTTTTACGCCATGGACATCATACCGATCTGTCTGGAGGTCCTTACCGTTATGATGACCTTCATGTATAAAAGAGGGACTGCGGAGTTTCTGGATTACTGTAATGAGGTGGGTTCCACTGAAACCTCCTGTTCATCACAACGCGGCGCCATCGGCGCGTATCTTGCAGGTATCGGCGCGGATATCGATATGTTTGTCACGGATACGCCCGGAGTATGCGACACCAACGCTAATGCATTCTCCTTCGCCTCGGCCTATCTTAATAAACCATTCTTTCAGCTTGATATGCCGCCGGATCTCACCGGGGAGCGTTCCAATGAATACCATCGGGAGGACTTCAAAGCGCTCATCTGCTTCCTGGAAGGACAGACCGGGAAAAGGCTCGATCCCGAGCGCCTGAAAGAAAATCTCCGGGAACTCGCCAAGCAGGATGAAATCATTGCCGAGCTGGAGGATTTGGCCAGGATAGTACCTAGCCCTGTGCCTGTTCTCTATAACCTGATGGTGTCTGCCTCTAAGTTTCTTTTTGCCGGGATGCCGGAAGGTACCAGTTTGCTTGAATCCATGCTTAGAATCGCCCGGGAAAACGCCGCAAAAAATATCTCTGGATTAAGCGGAGGCGTGGAAAAGCTGCGGGCCTTTTTCTGCTATATAGACCATTACGCACAGAACATGCAGTTCTGGCAGATGCTTGATGGCAATGGCATCTGCTATCAGGGCAACATCCTCAGCCACTTCTGGTCCAACAACGCGCCGCACGTGGCATATTATCATAAAGAAGAGGTGGCCTATACTATTGATATGACGGACATAGATTCGTTGATAGACAGCTTGGCCATGATCAACTCGCGCATGCCAATGATCAAATCCATCCGCGGGCCATATGACGCCCCCAACATGTGGCTGGAAGACACTTTGGGTCTGGCGAAACTGTATAGCGCGGACCTTATTGTTTACAATGGAACACCGGGGTGCCGGAACACCTGGGGGATGGTGAAGCTCTTAGCTCGGGATACGGAGAAGGCCGGTTATCCAACTTATATCATGTACGCTGATGCTTTTGATGTGCGCGTGCAATCCTGGGAAGCCACGGAAGAGCGGTTTATGGAATTTCTTAAGGTAAGGAGGCTTGTATAATGTTTGCAGCGGGATGCGATGTGGGTTCATTAACGTCCAAAGCCGTCATCATGAAGGACGGCAAGATCATTGAATCGGTAATTATCAAATCGAAGACACGGCCTTGGGAATCGGCCGATGAGGTAATGGGCATAGCCCTGTCTAGGGCCGGCCTGACCATGAAAGATATCAAAAGCTGCGTCGGCACCGGTTATGGCCGCGATAAGATATCCTTTATAGATGAAGCCATTTCAGAAATAGCCTGCCACGGCAAGGGAGCGCGATGGCTGGTCCCCTCCGTGAAAACTGTCATAGACATTGGCGGACAGGACTGCAAGGCTTTGCGTTTGGATGACAAAGGCAACATGATGAAATTCATTACCAACGACAAGTGCGCTTCCGGGACCGGTCGTTTTCTCGAAGTAATGGCGAAAGTACTGAACCTGAATCTCGATGAAATGGGAGAAATGTCGGCACGCTCCAAAAAGCCTATAACCTTTGCCTCGGCATGCACAGTGTGGGCGCAGGCCGACGTAATACAGCATTTAAACGATAAGGTGCCCATTGAGGATATAGCCGCGGGAGTCAATAACGCCATGGCAAGTCGCATGGCCACCTTGGCCAACAACATAGGCTTAGAGAAAGATGTGTGCATGACGGGAGGTGTGGCAAAAAATGACGGCGTGGTGAACGCGCTGGAAAAGCATCTGGGAATACGAATTAAAAGGATACGCCGTGAAGACCCGCAGATTGCCGGAGCCATCGGAGCCGCGCTCTTCGCTATGGAAAAGGCGAAAGGAGGTGTTCTATGATTACAGCGGGTTGTGATATCGGGTCTCTTACAGCCAAAGCCCTTATTTTGAAGGACGGGAAAATACTCGCCTCTGAGGTCATCCTCGCCTCGGCGCAACCGGAAAAATCGGCCATTGAGGTGATGAGGCGTGCTGTCGAAAAGGCCGACATAAAGATGGAAGACATCGAATACTGCGTGGGTACCGGCTACGGTCGTAAGCATATTCCTTTTATGAACTCCCCGGAATCCGAGATCGCCTGCCACGGCAGAGGAGCGGTCTGGCAGGTGCCATCGGCGCGCACGGTGGTTGATATAGGCGGTCAGGACGCGAAAGCCATCAGGGTGAACGAAAAGGGAAATGTGGAACGCTATGTTTATAACGACAAGTGTGCTTCGGGCACGGGACGGTTCCTCGAGATTATAGCCGATTCCCTTGATATCGAATTAAATGATATGGGCGATATATCTGGGCAGTCCTCAGAGAAACTTACCCTGTCAAACCAGTGCGTGATCTTCGCCGAAACCGAAATTATTTCCCTAGTGAACGAGGGTAAAGAGATCGCCGACATCTTAAGTGCCTTGCATCAGGCTGTTGCCAATCGGGCTGCCTCGCTGGCCAGAGGCATTATTGTGGAGCCTGATGCCGTGATGACTGGCGGTGTAGCGAAAAACTCCGGCATGTTTTGGGCGCTGGAGAGAGCCCTTGGTATGAAGATGCACAGAGTGGATAATCCCCAGATTAACGGCGCCCTTGGTGCGGCTATTTTTGCCGCCGATAAAATCGAAGGATTGAGGCAGTGATAAAGCATGGAGCTTTTTGAGCAGACGTTCAGCGATATTAGAAATTATATCGAAGGAAAAAATTGTCGGTTCCGGGTTGCAGCGGAACAAAAAACTCCCTGGCCTTCAGGCAAGGGCAGGAACGTTGTTTTGTCCGATGAAATGGCGGTGGAGTTGGGAAGCCCGCAGATGAATTCAGTATCCTGTCTTATTTGGACGGAAAATAGGAATCTTATTTGCGATGGGAAGATCAATCTTGTCGGTCCTGATATAAAAGAGAGCAACGGGCAGAGCCTGCCTTTCGGAAAGATAGTTCTTGCGGAAGTCAGTGGATTCGATGAAGCCGGCACCTACGATAAATACAAAGAAATGGAAGCCGTAAGATATTCTCTCGATCTCAAGGGATACATGATCAGGGCCGTATCGCAATATCAGAGAGAATGGAGCCGCATCAGCCGTGAGGCCGTGCAAAAAGGTTTTTCTTTTAAAGTTCTGGGCAGTGCTTTACGGGAAGAATATTTAAAGAAGGATTATATTCATGCCGTCGAAATTCTATTTGTAACGTCCAGCGGCGAGGATGTCGGTGAGCTTCAGGAGATTACAAAAAATGTCGGCCGGACAATCAGTGCAATGAATAAGATGTTAAGTGAGATAGATCCTGATTGTGACGAGTGTGAATATAACGATGTCTGCGACGAAGTCGACGAGCTCAAAGGCATGAGAAAAACCCGGGATGAAAAAAGGATGAATACAAATGGATAAAAAAACGAAGACAATCGCTTTATGCGGAAAAGGCGGCGTTGGGAAAACATCGGTATCAGCGCTGATGATAAAGAATCTCGCCCAAAGGAAAGACCTCAAAGTTCTGGCAATCGATGCCGACCCCGCAGTGGGCCTATGCACGGCGCTGGGAGTACAAATCAAAAAAACCGTGGATGATATCAGAAATGATTTGATCAACTCCATCAAGAAAGGAGAGAGTCAGAGTAAGGCCGCTACGTTGAACATGCTCGATTACGAACTGTTCGATGCTCTGACGGAGTACGATAATATCGGGCTGCTCGCGATAGGCAGACCGGAGTCGGAAGGCTGTTTTTGCAAAGTCAATTCTCTCTTGAAGGATATCATCCAGGATCTGGCGAAGAATTTTGACGTCGTGCTCATTGACGGAGAAGCGGGAGTTGAACAGATCAACAGAAGAGTTATGAAAACTGTTGATCATCTGATTATGATATCCGATACCTCTGCCAAAGGCGTAAATGTCGCTAACACCATCAAGCATCTCGCCCAGGACAATAAAGCCGTTGATTATAAAAGCATGGGAATGATTTTAAATCGCGTCAGGGATGAAAGCGAAGTTTTGAATATTAAGAACAATTTGCCCATTCAGTTATTGGGATGGCTACCGGAAGACGACCTGATCAGAGAATTCGATTTTCACGGCAGGTCATTCCTCGATTTTCCGGATGAAGCAAGAGCATGCAAAACCGTAAAACAAATTATACAGGATTTGCAGATTCTTTAAGGCCAGTGGAGAGCGACATGAATATTACGGTAGTGTATTTTTCACAAACAGGCCAAACGCTCAAAGTAGCCGAGGCCATGGCTGCGGGTTTGCGCGAGAAAAAACATACTGTGAAAGTTCTGGCAATGCAGGATGTAAAGCCGGCGGATATCACGAGCTGTGATTTGCTGGGCGTGGGTTCCCCCTGCTTCGAGAGCCAGGCCCCGGCAGCGGTTCTGACCTGGCTTACGTCTTGGCCTGCCCTCAATGGCAAACCGGCTTTTGTCTTTGCCACCGCGGGCGGAGCGCCCGGCCGAGTTCTTTATGACCTCACTAAAACGCTGCGCGGCAAAAGCGCCAAAGTCATCGGCGGTTTCATGGGTCGCGGCATGGTACATCATCCTGCTCCCTGCCTGACCGGGCGCCTGCCGAACCGCCCCAACCAGGAGGACCTAGCACAAGCCCGCACTTTTGCTTTGGCTGTGGACAGACATTTACAATCCGGAAACACTAGCGATATGTCGGAGAGCCGCCCGGATGCGCTCAAACCCACGTGGGGTTTCTTTCAACTGATAGGTCTTATCGCGAAGCCGTTCCTGATGCGCATTGTACTGCCCAAGCCGAAGCTTGATGAGAGCCAATGCAATCAGTGTAAGATTTGCGTCAAGGAATGTCCGGCTAAGAGCATTACTCTTAAGCCATATCCGGTGCTGGATGGCCGCTGCATCAGCTGTTACCACTGCCAGAATGTCTGCCCGCAGAAGGCCTTCAACGAATCATGGTGGTATGGGAATCTGGTTATATTGTCCCTCTACAACACGATTTTTGCACGTCTCTTCGGTGACCTCAAACCGGGGGAGAGTATCTACTGATGGAATAGAAGCTGAACGAAAAAGAGAGATGATTATGGCGATACCCAGCAAAACCATGAAGGTATTTGAAGAGCTTTTGGAAAGTCCACAGAACCGTCTGGTTGAGCAGGCAGTTAAGGATGGGCGCATACCTATCGGGTATTCCTGTTCGTTTGTGCCCGAAGCTTTGCTTATGGCTGATAAGCTTTTTCCGGTGCGTCTGCATACGCCCGGGCTGGCCGGAACCGAGATTGCGGACAACTATCTTTCCAGCTTTGTCTGCTCATATGCCCGAGGCCTATTGGAATTCGCGATGGACGGGCGTTTCGATTTTTTACAGGGATCAGTGTCCGTGCCCTCCTGCAACCATATGCAGCGGCTTTTCGACAACCTGCAGTATCTCAAGAAGTCCGACTTCAATTATATCCTGGATGTGCCGCGTAAGGTGAATAAGGATACGCTGGTCTGGATGGCAGAAGAACTGAAAACCATCGCGGACAAGTTCGCCGCCCATTTTGGCGTGGATATGAGTGATGCATCGCTCAGGAAAGCTATGCAGGAATGGAACGATTTCGTAAGCGTGATCCAATCTATCGGTGAACTGCGCAAGAAACCGCATCCGCCCATTACCGGCACCGAGTTTCACCAGATCGTCATGGCTTCGCTGGCATCACCTAAGGATCTGATCCTGCCCTATATCCTCGATTTTAAAAAGGAGCTCGACGAGCGAGAAGGTATACAGAAATATCGGGCGCGCCTGATGGTCGTGGGCGGTCATCTGCATGACCCGGAATTCATCAAGATCATCGAGTCGCAGGGAGGTCTGGTGGTGGCAGACCGTTTCTGTACCGGAACAATTCCCGGATTTAAAACCATAGAACTCAATGCCGACAGCCCTTACAAGATCATGGCCGAACACACCTTCGCCAAGACGCTCTGCCCACGTATGATGGAGGATTTCGACCGCCGGCTGAACATTATAATCGACACCGCAAAGGAATACAAGGTGGACGGTGTAGTGATTGAGATCATCAAATTTTGTGACCTCTGGGGCATTGATGCCATGCCGCTGATAACTGCGTTGCGTGAGAAGGGCATACCGGTACTCAAGCTGGAGCGGGAATACCGCCTTGGTGGCGAAGGACAGATGCGTACACGGGTACAGGCTTTTATCGAGAGCATGGGCAAATAATTATGTCATTAGGAGGCTTTTGGTGAAGCTCAATAAATTCATTGATAATACAAAAACCCAAATGATGCGTCTGCCGGATATCATGAAGAGTTTTATGAAGAACTCCCTGGCCGGATATCTCTTCAGAGCGCCGCATCCTCGGGATGCGTTGGTGTATATAAAATACTGGATCCTGACTTGGGTGGCGATCTTGAAGTTTCTGGGGCAATCCCTATTTAAGCTTGGTCCATTCGGTCTCGTCCGAGCGCTGATCAAAAATCCCTGGATACTAACCTTGCTTCGGGTTAACGGACTTGCTAATCGTCTGGTGCAAGGTCGGACCAGCATGTATCACGATTCGATCTGCATGACAGTGCACTCCTTAGCCGTCAGTATCGCGGAGCAATTAAAAGACATGCTCTACTATCCGGAGCGCCTGGTGATCTTCGAGGACCTGGTGCCGTATGACCT
>Ga0209777_10005710_pt1 | contig 14245 bp, 13 predicted proteins | sample FrelakmetHBP12HB_FD_187147 | JGI IMG/M metagenome (GOLD analysis project Ga0209777, IMG submission 187147) | Freshwater lake sediment microbial communities from the University of Notre Dame, USA, for methane emissions studies -HBP12 HB (SPAdes)... | ecosystem: Environmental > Aquatic >...
AGGGAGCCGGTCTTGGGCCGGCCCATGGCGTCGACCTCGATCTTGAGCGAGCCGTCGCGCCCTCGCAGCCAGCGGTCGTACGTATACTCCACGCCGGCTACGCCGATCACATCCCCGGGCGCGTAGGTGCGGTACCGGGGCATCTTGAGGTCGGCAGGCGAGATCTCACCCAGGTAGCCAAGCACGTGCGCGGCCAGGCTGCCGTACGGGTAGTCCCGCAGGTAGCTCTGCTGCACCTCTACACCCGGGAACGAGAGCTGGTGCTCCAGGATGTAGGACATGACCTTCTTGGTCACGTCCTCCTTGACGACGGCGAGGTCGTACGGGTAGCCCTTGTGCAGGTCCAGCTGTGTGCGTACCTCGTGCGACGACATGTGCAGGACCTTGCCCAGGCGGCCGATGACGCCGGCAAGCTGCCCACGCGGCACATCCATGGGGCGTATGCCTATCGCCAGCCCCGCACGGTTGTCGACCAGTACCTTGCCGCTCCGATCGAGGATGACGCCGCGAGGCGCGACGACCTTGACGGTACGCAAACGGTTGTCGTTGGCCTCGCGCACGTACACGTGCCCGGAGAGGATCTGCAGGAACCACAAGCGGAAGAGGATCATGCCCACGAGCACCACGGTCACGCCGACGACGACCGCCGCCCGCAAGGCGACCGACGGCAGCTGGATGATGGGCCGGTCCTTGCGCCCGGTGCGGATCGGACCATCGCGTCGCACACGCGCCCTAGGCCGCCTCGTGTACACGTCGCACCCCCTCTCCGCGCAGCCACCAGCGCATAACGACGTACATCGGCGCAGCCAGTAGGGTGTCGATGATGACGGCCGGCGCGATCACCCTCGTCGCGACGTAGTAGAAGGGCACCTGGCGCGCGAGCAGGAACTGGGTGATAGCGAACAAGCTCTGTCCCAGGATGCTGGCGCCGAACACCGTGATCACCGGCGCAGCCACGCCGGCCAAGTCGGCGGTCTCCGCATAACGTCCCGCCAGGTAGCCGACGATCACGAACACGAACGAGCTCACGCCCAGCGGCTCGAAGAGCACCAACGACACAAGGCCGCCGGCGACGAAACCGAACAGGGCGCCGACCTCACAGCCGCGCAACAACCCGATGCAGGCGACGACGATGAGCGCGAAGTCGGGGTTGGCACCTAAGATGTGCACGTTTGGCGCCACGGTGGTCTGCAGCAGCGCGGCCGCCAGCAGCGCGGTGCACAAACGCAGCAGGTCGAGCCACACCTTCCTGGGCGCCTGGGCGACGGCCTCGGTGCGCGCCGCCGGAGCGTTCACTCGAGCACTACCATGACGAGATCCAGCCTGTGGAAGTCGACCAGCGGCCTCACGGCGATGTCTTGATACAGCTCCACGTCCTGGTTGCCCACGTTCTCGACCACGCCGATCGGGATGCCGCGTACGAAGATCGAGCTCTTCATGCCCGACGTGACCACATACTGGCCCACTTTGACGGCCTGGTCCTTGTCCACGTACTGCAGGGTAAGATCGCCGGTCACGCTGCCCGCAAGCACGCCGTCGGCGCGGCCGGGCACGACCATGGCGTCGACGAAGCTCTGCTGGTCGGTCAGCAGTGTCACCTGCGCGGAGTTGCCGGTGATCGCCGTGACGCGGCCGACCAGGCCTTGCCCGTTCACGACGGCGTCGTATACCCGTACACCCTGGTCACTTCCCACATCGATCGTGACCGTCGAGTACCACGCGACGGTCGAGCGGGCGATCACGCGCGAAAAGACGCGCTGCACCCCTTTCGGGTAGATCGTTTCGCCGCTCATCCTCAAGAGCTGACGAAGCTCGGTGTTCTGATCCGCTATGGTGACGTCGTCCGCCGCTCCTGCACGCAGCTGGTCTACCTGCTTGCGCAGGCTCGCGTTCTCGCTCTTGGCAGCAAAGAGGTCTCCGACCCAGTTCCACGCGTCGCGGAACGGCTTGACCGCCCGCGCGCTACCGGACTGCAGGGGGGCCACGATGCGCATCCCCGTCTCTTGGGCCCGGTGGACCAAGCCACCGCCCGACGAGCTGAAGTACAGGGTGAGCATGGCGACGGAGAGCACCAAAAGTAGGGCGGCAATGGCCCGCCGCCGCAGCGCGCGTCTCCGTGCCACTAGTCTGACGGGTGCCTGCTAGCGCCCTTTGGGCCGGGAGTTGCGCTTACTCTTGACGAGAACATCGAACTCCTCGAGATACCTTCCCGAACCGACGGCCACGCAGGTGAGGGGCGACTCGGCCAGGTGCACGGGCATCTGCGTGTCTGCGCGCAAGCGCTCGGGCAGACCCTGAAGCAGTGAGCCGCCTCCGGCCAGCATGATGCCACGGTCCATGATGTCGCTGGCCAGCTCGGGCGGCGTCTTGTCGAGCGTCGCCTTGATAGCGTCGATGATCGCCTGCACGGGCTCTTCGAGTGCTCCTCTGACCTCTTCCGAGGAGAGGACGATGGTCTTGGGCAGACCGGTGACCAGGTCGCGGCCGCGAATCTCGGCCTGCTCCTCTTGGGGCAGCGGGTGCGCCGAGCCTATCTCCAGCTTGATCTCCTCCGCCGTCTGGCTGCCGATCAGAAGTTTGTACTCCTTCTTGACGTGGGCGATGATCGCTTCGTCGAGCTCATCGCCACCCACCCGGATGGACTGTGAGACGACGATGCCTCCGAGGGAGATGACGGCCACCTCGCTCGTGCCACCACCGATGTCGACGATCATGCTGCCGGTGGGCTCGGCCACCGGCAGGCCGGCGCCGATGGCAGCCGCCATAGGCTCCTCGATGAGGGTGGCCCAGCGTGCGCCGGCAGAGTATGTGGCTTCTTCGACGGCGCGTTTCTCGACTCCCGTCACGCCCGAAGGCACGCAGATGACCACCCGTGGGTGAGCCCATTTGTTCTGCGCCACCTTCCGGATGAAGTGACGCAGCATCTGCTCCGTCACATCGAAGTCGGCGATGACGCCATCCTTGAGGGGCCGCACGGCGCTGATGGTGGCCGGCGTGCGGCCGAGCATGCGCTTGGCTTCGGCGCCCACAGCGTGCACTTCGCCGGTACGGTGATCGATGGCGACCACCGATGGCTCGGAGAGCACGATGCCCTTGCCACGCAGATAAACGAGTGTGTTGGCCGTGCCCAGGTCGACGGCCATGTCGCGCGCGCCGAACCCGGTGAGAGAACCAAGGAAACCGATGGTTGACTCCTTTCCGCTGCAGTCAATCCTGAAGAGTATACGACATGCGCCGGGCGGCCAACAGTCGCCGGTACGGTGGCGTCATCCCGGCCACCCGTCCGGTGCCCAGCTCAGCGGCGTCACGCCCAACCTCGCCAGCGTGTCCACCAGGAGCGCCACAGGCAGCCCGACCACGTTGAAGTAGTCGCCCTCCACTGCCGTCACCAAGGTGGAGCCCAGGCCCTGCACGGCGTAGGCGCCGGCGCGGTCTTGCCACTCGTTCGTCGCCAAGTAGCGCGCCAGCGTCTTATCGTCGAAGCTGCGGAACGTGACCGACGTCCGTGCATGCCCGCCGGCCTCACGGCCGGCGGCGCCGAGGTAGAGACCGCTGTATACATCGTGCCTGCGCCCGGCCAACAGGCGCAGATAGGCACGCGCCTCTCGTCGATCGTGCGCCTTGCCCAGCACTCGGCCGTCGATGACGACCACCGTGTCCACGCCCAACACCAACTCGTCCGGCGCCAAGGCTTCGCGGGCCATCACCTCACGTGCCTTGCCAGCCGCGTTCGCCTCGACGGTGGCACACGGATCGCCGTCGTGCACGTCCTCATCATGCGCACTGACGACCACGCGGAAGGGGATGCCAAGCACCCGCAGAAGCTCCTGCCGCTGCGGCGAGCGCGAGGCAAGGACGAGGGAGAAGCTAGACAAGCTCCTGGTCGGCGAAGAACAGGCCGATCTCGCGCACCGCGCTCTGGGGACCGTCCGACCCATGGACCACGTTCTGCTCCATCTCGATGGCGAGATCGCCACGGATGGTGCCCGGCGCGGCTTCGACGGGGTCGGTGCTGCCCATGGTGGCCCGCGCCACCTTGATCGCCTGCGTGCCCTCCCACACCATGGCCACGACCGGTCCGGACGTGATGAAATCGACCACCGACTTGAAGAAGGGCTTGTCGCGATGTTCGGCGTAGTGGCGTTCGGCGAGCTCGCGCGGGACCCGCATGAGCTTCATGCCGCGCAGCACCAGACCACGACGCTCGAAACGCGCCACGACCTCGCCGACCAGACCGCGAGCGACGCCGTTGGGCTTGACCATGATGAACGTTCGCTCCACCTCTACCTCCCGGGGTGGCGATAGCGGGCGCCTGGTATGACCCGACCGGCGCCGGCAGTGACTAGCGGTAGACGTTGTTGTAGAGCATGGTCGACTCGTCGACCACTTGCGTCTCGCAGTACGGGCAGATCTTCCACGTAGGCTCCACGGGACGGCGGCACTTGGCGCACACGCTGCGGAGCCTGCGCATGCAGTTCGGGCACACGAGGAAATCGTCTCGCACAGGCGCCCTGCAGAAGCCGCAGCGCTGCTCCTCGGCGAGCCGCTGCTCCATGGTCCGGATCTCGAGCTCACGCTCGCGTATGTCGTCCAGATACTCGGGTGGACGCACGATGCTGTAAATGAGAGCTCCGGCGGGACCGAAGAGGAGACCGGTCGCCACGGCCACCGCGATCACGACCTTGTCGTCGATGCGGCGGCGTGCGTCCTTGAACACCCAGTAGGCACACGAGAGCCAGATGACCACGAGCACGAACACGAACATGTATTCCACGAAGCGCCAGGTCGACGACTTGAAGAAATTCGTGAAGGAGTCGAACGGGTTGCTGCTGCTCGCCGCCACGCGGATCCAGTACGACACCACTTTCCTCCTACCGCAGAAGGTCGCCGACTCGGCGACCGCAACGATCGCGATTCTCGATCATCGGCCGGGGCCCACGGCGACGGTGTTCGCCTCAGCCCGTGCAGCCAACTTGCGAATCATACCCGAGAACACCAGTCCGTGTACCGGATAGAGCAGGTACCAGTAGAGGAGCCCGGTCACACCTTTGGGAGAGAAGAACGCCGTCTGCACCAGAAGTGTGACGCCCTGGTCGCGCGGCACGGCCTCGAACTGTAGCCAGGCGCTCCCGGGTAGCTTCATCTCGGCGCGCAGCCGCAGCAACACGTCGGGCGCCACCGCTTCGACGCGCCAGAAGTCCAGCGCATCGCCCACGCGCAGATCGTCGGGGTCGCGGCGCCCGCGGCGCAGGCCGGCTCCGCCAACAAGCCGGTCCACGGCACCACGCAGTCGCCACGCCCAGTTGAGCGACCCGTAGCCACGCTTGCCGCCGATGCCCACGAAGACCCCGAACACTCTTGCCGGTGGCGCCTTGACCAGACGCTGACGACACGTGCTCAAGACGCCGCCGTCCCCGGCTATGGCGCGCTCTTCGCGTTGGCCCTGACTGCTGGCCAGCGCATCGGTCCAGACCGACTCGATGGCGCCCATCCTCAGGCTGGCCAGAGCCTCCTGCACGGCCGTCCTGTAGTCCACGGGATTGATCTGCGGAAACACGGAGCGAGCCATGTTCCCGCGAACCACGACCTCGCTGCACAGGCCATCGATCAACGGACGCGCGATCGTGCTGGGGATCGGCGTCACCAGATGGACCCAGTACGACGAGAGACGCGGCGTGAGCACCGGCACGGAGATGAGCTTGCGGCGCAGACCACGGGCCCGCGCGTAGCCCATGATCATCTCGCCGTAAGTAAGCACGTCCGCACCACCGATCTCGACGATCCGCGCCGCGCTGGACCGCGCTGCTAGAGCACCCACCAGGTAGTCGAGCACATTCTCGATGGAGATAGGCTGCACGCGCGTACCGAGCCATTTCGGGCAGATCATGATCGGCAGACGCTCCGTCAAATAGCGCATCATGTCGAAGGAGATGCTCCCCGCGCCCACGATGACCGCGGCCCGGAACTCGGTGACCGGCACGCCGGCCTCTTGCAGAGCAGCGCCGGTCTCCTGGCGCGAGCGCAGGTGGCGCGAGAGGTTCGCGGCGGGATCGCCGAGCCCGCCCAGGTAGATGAGACGCTGCACGCCGGCTGCCCTGGACGCCGACGCGAAGGTGCGCGCTGCCTGCAGGTCGAGCTCCTGGTAGTCGGCGGCGGCGCTGCTCATGCTGTGGACGAGATAGTAGGCGACCTCCACGCCGGCCATGGCAGCCGGCAGCCCCGCAGCGTCCAGCACGTCGCCCTCGACCACCTCCACGTCGCCCAGCCAGGAGCGCCCCTCTAAGCGCGAGGCGTCGCGCACGAGACAGCGCACGCGGTGCCCCATGCGCAGCAGACGCGGCACCAAGCGCCCTCCTACGTACCCAGTCGCGCCGGTGACCAGGATCACGCCGGGCATCGCTTCGGGAGATGGCACCTGCGGGAACGGCGACGCCAAACCAGACCGACCTACACCACGAGCGGCAGGGCGAGAACGGCAAGCTGCCGGCCGATGAGATAGCCGATGAAGAACGACACCGCGGCCACGACCACGACGATGGCCAGGGCGACCAGTATGCGCACGAGCAGGTTCGCTCTTGTCTTGGGCATGCGCCCCCCTCCGACGTATGGGTAGTATACCAACCCGCGCGGCGCCAGTGTCATTCAGGCGAGCACAGTCGGCGTCAACAGATCGCGCACGTCCTCGAGTAGGTAGAGAGACCCCGCGATGAGCACCGAACCAATCTCGCCCGCCCGGCGGCGGGCTCTCAAGACGGCCTCATGAGCGTCGGCGCAGACCTCGGCGACCGGCGGTGTTGCGCACGTTTCGACAGCCACTCGGCCGCCCACCGCCGCCAGCTCGGCGGCCGGCAGGCTTCTCTGGTTCGTGGCCTGGGTGTAGATCACGGCGTCGACGAGCGGCAGCAAGCCGGCCAGCATCTCCGACGCCGCCTTGTCGCGCATGATGGCGACGACGGCTATGCGCGGAGACGGTCGCTGCACATGAGCAAGGCTTGCCGCTAGGGCACGTATCCCCTCTGGATTGTGAGCGCCGTCGACCAGCACCAGGGGTCGTTGCGAGACGACCTCCAGGCGACCGGGCACCACGGTCTGGCGTAGCACTTCCCTGACTGCCGCTACGTCGAGGCCGCCCAGCAGCAGCTCTGTAGCCGCCACGGCCAGCGCAGCGTTGGCCACCTGATAGCCGGCCTCGGTGGGCAATGAGAGGCTTTCGTAGCGCGCGCGCTGGGTCTGCACCGCAAAGTCGTGCGGACCTCCCTCTACGCTCACGTCCCGCCCGAGGAAGTGGGCGCGGGCGCCGGCAGCCCCGCAGACGGCGCCGGCGCGCTCCTCCAGATCATCGAGCTCACCCAGGACCACGTCACCGCCTTTGATGACGGCCGCCTTCTCGGCGAAGATCGCCTGGCGCGTCGACCCCAGCACCTCCGTGTGCTCGAGCGCGATGTTGGTGACTACGACGACGGGAGCGTCGAGCACGTTCGTCGCGTCGAGGCGCCCGCCGAGCCCAGCTTCGATACCCGCGGCCGTCACGCCAGCTCGCGCGATGGCGAGGAAGGCGGCCACGGTCAACACCTCGAACTGCGTCGTCTCGCCCAGCGCCGCCGGCAGGCGCTCCACGGCAGCGCGCACGACCCTCACGGCGGCGCCGAGAGCGCTCTCGCGCACGGGACGACCCAGCACCAGCACGCGCTCGGCAAAGCCCGAGATGTGCGGCGACAGGTACGCTCCGCTACGCAGACCGTGCGCGCGGATGAGCGCCTCCACATAGCGCGTCGTCGACGACTTGCCGTTCGTGCCCACCACATGCACGGCGCGAAACGACGCTTGGGGACGACCAAGCTGGTCGAGCAGCGCCGTGACGCGTTCCACGCCGGGCCGCATGCCGAACGCGGCCAGCGACTCCAGGTAGGCCTCCCAGTCACGCGGAGGGGGCCCCGCGCCGGCCGCAGCGCTCACGTCACGACTGCTCGAGCTGCGCCGACCGTCGCGCCAGCTCATCACGGTCGGCCCGATAAGCGGCCAGCTTGACACGCTCGCCCTCGACCACACTCGCCGGCGCCTTGGCCACGAACGCCCTATTGGCAAGCTTGGCCTCGCAGCGACGTACCTCGGCCTGGACTTTCGCCAGCTGTGCCCCAAGGTGAGCCAGCTCGTCGTCGCGGTCAACCTCTTGGGTCGCCAACTCGAAAAGCCCCCCTGGGACGAGCACCACGTTCTCGGCCTGCGCACATTCGTCGGCAAACACCACCTCGGTGTGAGCCAACGAGCGCAAGGCGCCGGCGTAGGATTGATAGAGTCGCACCGCCGCCTCATCGTCGCCCACGAACCGAGCCGTCAGCACCTGCGCCGGGGCGACCTTGGAGTCGGCGCGATACGTGCGCAGGGCACCGATGGCCGCCTGCACCGCAGCGACGGCCTCTTCGTCCCCGGGGCTCAGGGCGTCGTCGCCGACCACGGCATACGGCCGCGCGAGCAACGGCGCGGCGCCGTACTGCGCCGCGACCTCCTCGGTCACGTAAGGCAGGAACGGATGCAGCAGCCGCACGATCGCGTCAAGCGCCCAGCGCGCGTGCGCCGCCGCCGTGTGGCGGACCTCGAGGTCGTCGCCGTACAGCCGCGGCTTGACCATCTCCAGGTACCAGTCGCAGAACTCGTCCCAGACGAAGTGGTACAGCGTGTCGACCGCGGCCGCGAACGCGTACTCGCCGAGCTGACTCTCGACCGCCGCGGTGCAGCGCGCCAGACGGCTCGCGACCCAGCGGTCCGTCGCCTCGGCCGTCGACCTTTCGGCCTCGATACCCTCCGAGGCGAGAAGCACCAGCCGAGCGGCGTTCCACAGCTTGTTGGCGAAGCCGCGACCCATGGCGATCTTCTCTTCGGAGAAGCGCACGTCCTGGGTACTCGACATGAGCAGCAGCCCGAACCGTGTCGCATCAGCACCGTACTTGTCGATCATGGCCAGCGGATCGACGCCGTTACCCAGGCTCTTGCTCATGCGCCGGCCGTCGGCCGCCTGGATCACCGAGTGGATGTAGACGTCGTCGAAGGGGATCTCACCGATGAACTCGAGGCCCATCATGACCATCCGCGCCACCCAGAGGAAGATGATTTCCCGCGCCGTCGTGAGCACACTCGTGGGATAGAAGTACGCCAGGTCAGACGTCTGGTCCGGCCACCCCCACGTGGCGAACGGCCACAGGGCCGAGCTGAACCACGTGTCGAGCACGTCGTCGTCGCGGCGCAAGCTCGTGCCGCCACATGCCGGACACGCCTGCGGCGGCGCCTCCGCCACTATGACCTGTCCGCAGCCGCCCTCCTCGCAGTACCACACCGGCAACTGATGTCCCCACCAGAGCTGGCGCGAGATGCACCAAGGTCGCAGGTTCTCCATCCAGTCGATGTAGACCCGCCGCCAGCGCTTGGGGAAGAAGCGGATCGTGCCCTCGCGCACCACCTCGGTCGCCGGCACTTTGAGCTCGTCCATGCGCATGAACCACTGCAGTGAGATGAGCGGCTCTATCACCGTGGCGCAGCGATCGCAGGTGGCGACGCTGTGCTCGTAGGGCTCCACCAGCTCGAGCAGTCCTTGCGCCTCGAGATCGGCGACGACCCTGCGCCGCGCTTCCTCTACATCGAGCCCGGCATACGGCCCGCCGGCCTCGGTGATGCATCCGTCGGGCCCGATCGCCTGCACCGTCGGCAGGCCGTGGTCACGGCCGATGTCGAAGTCGGTGAGGTCGTGCGCCGGCGTGATCTTGAGAGCGCCCGTACCGAACTCGGGGTCGACACGTTCGTCGGCGATCACGGCGAGCTCGCGCTCGAGCAGCGGCAGGAGCGCCGTGCGGCCCACCGCGTCGAGGTACCGCGCATCGCCTGGGTGCACCGCCACTGCGGTGTCGCCGAGCATCGTTTCGGGACGGGTCGTGGCGATCGTCAGCCAGCCGCCCTCCGCCAGTGGGTAGCGGATATGGTAGAGGTGGCCCGGCATCTCCCGGTAGGCCACCTCGAGGTCGCTGATCGCCGAGCCGCAGCGCGGACACCAGTTGACGAGGTAGTGGTCCTTATAGATGTAGCCCTTCTCGTAGAGCTTGACGAACACGCGGTTCACAGCGCGCACGTAACCGTCGTCGAACGTGAACCTCTCGCGCTCGTAGTCGCAGGCACAACCGAGCCGCTTCTGCTGCTGGATGATCCGCCTGCCGTACTGCTCGCGCCACGCCCACACGCGACGCACGAACTCCTCGCGACCGAGGTCTTCCTTGCTCAGACCCTCCGCGGCAAGCACCTTCTCGATCACGTTCTGCGTGGCTATACCGGCGTGGTCGGTGCCCGGCAGCCAGCAAGCGTTCTCGCCAAGCATGCGATGGTAGCGCGTGAGCACGTCCTGCATGGCGTCGTTGAGGGCGTGGCCCATGTGCAGGGCGGCAGTGACGTTGGGCGGCGGGATGACGATCGAGTACGGCTTGCGCGCCGGGTCGGGCTCGGCGTGAAAGAGTCCCGTTGCGAGCCAGGCCGCCGTCCATCTGCCCTCGACAGCGGCCGGCTCGAAGCGCGTCGTCTCCTGCAGGTAGCTTTGCTGGTCGCTCATGCGGTCACCATCCGTCGGCGGGAGCCACCAGTATATGCGCTTGCCCTTCGGCGAAGGGTGTGCAGGAAGACGTGAAAGCCCCCCATGTCGGGAGGAAGGGGAGCGCAGCGCTTGTGACTTGGGTCAGGCCGACTCTTCGTCAAGTTGTAGCGCGGACTTGTCGGCCTCGGTGACCAGTGTCGGGTCGATGCCCTTCTCGATCGTCTCGCGCGTGATCACGCACTTACGCACGTCACGTCGCGACGGCAGCTCGAACATGACGTCGAGGAGCGCCTCTTCGATGATGGAGCGCAGCCCGCGAGCGCCCGTACCGCGCGCGAGCGCTTTGACGGAGATCGCCTCGAGAGACTCCTCGGCGAACACGAGGTCGATGCTGTCGAGAGAGAAGAACTTCTGATACTGGCGCACGAGTGCGTTCTTGGGCTCGGTCAGGATACGCACCAGGTCACCCTGCGCGAGACTGTGCACCGCGCTCACCACAGGCAGTCGGCCCACGAACTCGGGAATGAGTCCGTAGTTGAGCAGGTCCTCCGGCAGAACGTGCCTGAAGATGTCGCCTGGGTCCTTGTCTGCTTTGGAAGCGATGTCCGCCATGAAGCCGACGCCCTGGCGGCCCACGCGACGCTCGATGATCTTCTCCAAACCGGCGAAGGCGCCACCGCATATGAAGAGCACGTTCGTCGTGTCGATGGTCAGAAACTCCTGGTGCGGGTGCTTGCGCCCTCCTTGCGGCGGCACGCTGGCGACGGTGCCCTCGAGGATCTTGAGCAGGGCCTGCTGCACGCCCTCGCCCGACACGTCGCGGGTGATCGACGGGTTGTCGGCCTTGCGGGCGATCTTGTCGACCTCGTCGATGTAGATGATGCCTGTCTCGGCACGCTTGACGTCGAAGTCGGCTGCCTGGATGAGCTTGAGAAGGATGTTCTCGACGTCCTCACCGACGTAGCCGGCCTCCGTGAGAGCGGTCGCGTCGGCGATCGCGAAGGGCACGTTCAGGATGCGCGCCAGCGTCTGAGCGAGCAGGGTCTTGCCACAGCCCGTGGGACCCAGCACGAGGATGTTGGACTTCTGCAACTCCACGTCGGTCTCGCCCGCGGCCACTGCCTGCACGCGCTTGTAGTGGTTGTACACGGCCACCGAAAGCGTGCGCTTGGCCTCGTCCTGGCCTACCACGTAGTCGTCCAGGATGGCGTTGATGTCGCGCGGCTTGGGCAGAGTCTCCAGATCGAGGGCTGCCGGAGTGGCAAGCTCCTCGTCGATGATCTCGTTGCACAGGTCTATGCACTCGTCGCAGATGTAGACGCCCGGTCCGGCGATGAGCTTCTTGACCTGGCGCTGCGACTTGCCGCAAAAGCTGCAGAGAAGCTGATCGTTGCTGTCACTCGGTCCTGCCACCTGGCTGCCTCCTGCCGACTCCCGCCGACGTCGACCCTCCGCGCGAAACTAGCGGTGAGCGATCACGTCGTCGATGATGCCGTACTTCTTCGCCTCCTCGGCGGTCATGAAGTAGTCCCGCTCCGTGTCCTGGCGTACCTTGTCCACCGCCTGCTTCGTGTGCTCGGCGAGGATCTCGTCGAGCCGCCGCCGCAGACTGGCGACCTCTTTGGCATGGATCTCGATGTCGGTCGCCTGGCCCTCATAGCCGCCGACGAGCTGATGGATGAGCACGCGCGCGTTCGGTAGTGCGAAGCGCTTGCCGGCGCTGCCGCCGGCGAGCAGCAGAGCACCCATGCTCATGGCACTGCCCACGCAGATGGTCGAGACGTCCGGCTTGATGAACTGCATGGTGTCGTAGATGGCCAGCCCCGCGTACACCGAACCGCCGGGGCAATTGATGTAAAGGCTGACGTCTTTGTCGGGATCATCGGATTCGAGATGGATGAGCTGCGCCACCACAAGGTTCGCCACCTCGTCGTTGATCGGTGTGCCGAGGAAGATGACGCGCTCGTTGAGCAGCCGCGAGAAGATATCGAACGAGCGCTCGCCTCGGCTGGTCTGCTCGATGACGAACGGTACAAGTGGGCTCACGTCCATCCTTTCCCTCTTTGTCGCCATGATGGGCGCCCTTCTGCGTCGAGCGACCGGCTAAGACTCGGCGCTGGTCGCCGCGCCCTTTCCGTCAGCCGCATCGGCTTCCGTCGGCTGGTCTTGCTCTTCGACCGCTACGGCATGCTCCACTAGGAAGTCGACCGTCTTGGCCATAAGTAGTTCGGCGCGCATCAGGTCTTGCCTTCCGGAGGCCCAAACGTCGATCACGAGTTGCTCCGGCTCACGGCCTAACGCCTGCGCGTCCGCCTTGATACGCTCGCGCAGCTCGTCGTCGCTCACTGCCAGCTGCTCCGCCTCGCTCACTGCCTCGAGCACCAGGCGCCGCTTGACGATGTGCTCAGCTCGCGGCCGCAACTCCTGCTCGACTTCGTCGGCGGTCTTCTGCAGTGCCGCGAGGTAGGCCTCCATCGTCAGGCCTTGTTCGCCGATGGTCGACTCGAGGTCGTGCAGAAGCTCGTGTGTCTCACGCTCGACCATGGCCGGCGGCACCGTGACAACGGCATTGGCGACCACGGCGTCGACGACGCCTGCGGCGAACTCGCGGTGCGCCGACGCCTCTTGTGCCGTCTCGAGTCGCGAGCGTACGTCGCCACGCAGCTCGGCGATGGTCCCGAACTCGCTGGCGTCGGCGGCGAAGGCGTCGTCCAGGGCCGGCACCACCTTCTCCTTGATCTCCTTCACGTGCACCTTGAAGACCGCGTCCTTGCCGCGCAACTCCTCGGCCTGGTAATCGTCGGGAAAGGTGAGCCCGAACTCCTTGTCCTCGCCGGCCACCATGCCCTGGAGATGATCCTCGAACCCAGGCACGAGGCGGCCGTGGCCGACCTGCGTCATGTAGTCGCTGGCCTTGGCGCCGTCGATGGGCCTACCGTCGCTGGAGCCTTCCAGATCGAGCAGCACGAAATCGTCGGGCGCCACCGCGCGGCCTTCCACCGGCGTCAGGCTGGCGAGGCGCTCCTGAAGCATAGCTAGCTGCGCCTCGACTTGGGCATCGGTGACCTCGACCGGACGACGCGGCACGTGCACGCCCAGGTACTCGCCCAGGACCGGCGTCGGGCGCACCTGCACCTTGGCCGTGAACGAAAACTCCTTTTCCTGATCGAACGCATCGAAGTCGATCTCGGGCACGGAGACGGCGTCGACGTGCGACTCGGTCAACGCCGACTCATACCAATCCGGCAGCGCGTCGTTGAGAGTCTGGCTACGCACGTAGTCCTCGCCGAGCCGTTGCAGCACGATCTGCCGCGGCACGCGGCCCTTGCGGAACCCCGGCACCTGCGTCTCGCGCGCCAAGCGCGCGAGCGTGCGCTCATAGCTCGTCTTCACCGCGTCGCTGGGGATCTCGACGGTGAGAAGGACCTCGTTCTCCTCGATCGACTTGACGTCTGTTCGCACTTCTCGATCTCCGCTTCTCATGAGGACGCGTGCGCGCTGCGCCGCGCTGGGACTGCGGGGGCCACCGTGCATCCGATGACGATCTTCGGTGGTGCGGGTGAGAGGACTTGAACCTCCACGAGCAACGGCTCACCAGATCCTAAGTCTAGCGCGTCTACCAGTTCCGCCACACCCGCAAGTGTTGACACCGCCGACAAAGCGTCGGCTCTTCAG
>Ga0209777_10005711_pt1 | contig 14238 bp, 16 predicted proteins | sample FrelakmetHBP12HB_FD_187147 | JGI IMG/M metagenome (GOLD analysis project Ga0209777, IMG submission 187147) | Freshwater lake sediment microbial communities from the University of Notre Dame, USA, for methane emissions studies -HBP12 HB (SPAdes)... | ecosystem: Environmental > Aquatic >...
TTTGCCTCAGTTATTTGACTTCGGTCGCCTTCGGCGTTTACCGAAGAAATAGGAGAGTGATTTCATGAAACTGAATAATAAGTTAGCGAAAGCCATGGCGAAAGCCAGGTTCGTTATTGTGTTGATGGCCCTGGCCATGCTGTGTGTTTCTGCTGTGGCACAGGAGAACACCACAGACTACTGGGTAACAAAGGCCAATGATCTCAGGCTGAACGGCTCAACCGATGAGGCCATTTCGGCATACAACCGGGCCCTGCAGATAGATCCCTCAAATGAGACCGTCTGGACCTACAAAGCCCAGGAGCTTGCCTTCTCCGGGAGAGATGAGGAGTCCCTCCGGGCTTTTGAAACGGCGCTTGGTATTCTGGATGACAAATTGAAGATGAATCCTCAGGATGCCAAGGCCTGGATGAAGAAAGGCCGGGCTTTGAGCAGCTTGGGCCGGCAGAATGAATCCAACCAGGCCCACGAGATGGCGGTGCAGATCTTCAACCGGAGCATCCTGGAGGATCCCGGGAACGTCAGCCTCTATCGGAACATGGCTGAGGCGCTCATGAATCTGGGCCGATGGGAGGAGGGCCTGCAAGCTCTGAACAAGGTAACGGAGATTGATCCCAAGAACCTGGACGCCTGGGAGAGAAAAGGCGAGTTTCTTACCTTGATGAGCCGGACCAACGAGTCTCTGCAAGCCTTGGATAGGTCTTTAGAGCTGATACCGGAGAACGACACCAAAGAGAGATCACTGGTCTGGATGGCCAAGGCCAGTCTCTTTCCTATGTGGACCGGAAGGAAGAGACACTGGCGGCTCTGGACAGGGTTACGAAGCTGGACCCGAGTTTTGTAGTGGCCTGGCGCACCAAGGGATATCTTCTGGCCGATCTGGGCAGGCAGAATGAATCTTTGGCCGCCTACGAAGAGGCCATCAAGATCGATCCCGCCGATGCTCGGACCTGGAGCGAAAAGGGCTCGCAGCTTGTTCAATTAAAGAGATACAACGAATCCCTGCCCGCCTTCGAGCGCGCCCTGGAGCTGACGCCCGAGAGCGGCAGCAAAGAGCGAGCCCAAATCTGGATTTCCAAGGGAGATGCTCTGAATAAGACGGGCCGACCGGCGGAAGCCCTGGCCGCCTTCCAGAAGTCCGTTGATGCATCAGAAAGGGCACTCTTGAGCAATGCCAACGACACGAGCGTCCTGGAGTTGAAAGGCCGGGCGCTTCTCAAGCTGGGCAAGTACGACGAGGCCATAAAGGCATTTGAGCAGGCCATCGAAACGGCTATGCCCGGATCATTTCATGCACCGACGGTCTGGATAGGCAAGGGCGACGCCCTGCGGGCACAGTTCCGGAACCAGGAGGCTTTAGAGGCCTACAACCAGGCCATCCTTCTAAGTCCCATCTATTCCGATGCCTGGGCAGGCAGGGGCGAAGCCCAGAAGTCGATGGGCCTGGTCACCGAAGCCAGCGGGTCGTTCTACCTGGCCAGGATGCTGGGGTACGAGGGGTGAAGCCGACTATTTTTTTGGTTTATGGTTGCCGGATCGGTTGGGATTGTGGAAAGCGAAAAAGAGGTGACTGAATGAAGATAGCAAAGATAGTAGTAGGCGCAAGGCTCGCCCTCGCCCTGCTGGCTCTGGCAACGCTGTGCGTCTGCGCTGCAGCCCAGGAGGAGACAGCAGATGAATTGTATAAAAAAGGGCGGGATCTAGACAGAAACGGATCATATGAAGAGGCCGTTTTCGCATACGACAGGGCCATCGAGCTTGAGCCCGGCAATGCCACATTCTATATTGCTAAAGTGCCCAGCCTCAACATGCTGACCTTCATCACTAACAACCAGAGCAAACGCAATGATTCTGCGGAGGCAATCGAAAAGGCCCTCCAGATAGACCCGAAAAATCCCCGTGCATGGGAGCTTAAAGGCTCAGTGCTCTACTACCAGACGAAGAGATACAACGAGTCCCTGGAGGCCTACGACAAAGCCATTGAGAACATAGGCAGCTACAAACAAGATCGTCAGCTTAATCAGACCGAGTTTTTGTCGTATATCTGGACCTCTAAATCCATCTCGCTCTGGCAGCTTATGAGATACAATGAGTCTCTGGAGGCCGTCGATAAGGCCGTTCAGATAGACCCTGCCGGAAATTACGATGCCTGGGCCTTCAAGGGGGAACTTCTCGCATCAGTGGGAAGATACAACGAGTCCCTCCTGGCTTTCGATGGAGCTGCAGCCATTGGCATCGCCAGCTCCCGGCCGGAGCTTGAAGCACTGCCGTTGGAAAAGGAGGGCTACGTTCTCATGCAGATGGGCAGATACGAAAAGGCCGACCAGATCCACGAAAAAATAATCGGCCTGAACCTCACCGACGAGGGTGCAGATCGCCGCCTAGCCAATGCCTGGCGCGGTCGGGGCAATGCCCTGGAAAAGCTTGGGAGATACAACGAATCCCTGCAAGTCTTCGACAAGTCCATTGAGCTGAACTCAGAGAAAGCGCCTTACGCCTGGACCGGCAAGGGCGACGCCCTGCTGGCCTCCGGCAGATATGACGAGGCGACCATTGCCTACGACCGGGCCCTAAAACTTTATCAGGAGTTCGCAGACGCAGGGATCGCCCATGCCCAGAAGGGCAAGGGAGATTCTATCACCAAGCTAGGCAAAAGCAAAGAGGCGCTGGCGGCTTATGACGCTGCCGTCGGTGCTTCAGACAAGGCCATCACGGCTTTCAACAATGCCACACCCCTTGACAAGGCCGTCTCCTTTACCTTCGATCCATATCCTCTGGACCAAGAGTTCTGGAACAACAGAGGCAGTATCCTGAAGGCGCTGGGCCGAACCTCAGAGGCAAACGTCGCCTTTGCCAAAGCAAAAGAGCTGGGGTATCAGGGATGAAGCCCTGCTAAATTTTTTGGATATTAAAGGATAACAAAAGGAGAGTGGATTAATTGAAAAGATGGAACGCCTGGAATAATGCAAAAGTAACTGAGGAGCCATCGAAGATAGCAGCCGGCGCGAAATTTTCTTTTGCTCTGCTGGCTCTGGCAGTGCTGTGCGTCTGTGTTACAGCACAGGAGAACACCTCAGGATACTGGATAGAACGAGCAGAGGAGCTTTCTCAGAACAGCTCTTTTGTAGAGGCATCTAATGCATACGAAAAGGCCCTTCAAATCGATCCCAATAATGCAACCATCTGGCATCGTCAAGCTTTCCTGCTCACCACAATAGGCAAGGAAAATGAGTCCACCAGGGCGTTTGAGAAAGCGCTCAGCCTCTTTAATGAAAGCCTGGCGAAAAATCCGCAGGATGCAGATGCCTGGAACATGAAAGGCCTGGTTCTGATGTCGCTTGGCAGGCCTAACGAGTGCTACCAGGCTCGATTGAAGGCACTGGATCTGTTTAATCAAACAATAGAGAAGGACCCGAAAAATGTCAGCGCCTGGCTGAGCAAGGCAGAGATCCTGGCCTACATGGGTCAGAATGAGGAGGCATTGAAGGCTTACGACAGGGTCATCGATCTTAAGCCTGGAGAATATGGCGTTGCTTACAGGAAAGCCGAGTTCCTCAGCATTTTTGGAAGGTACAATGAATCGGTAGTTGCCTACGACCAGGCGATTGAGCGGATACCGACCAACGATACTTTAGCTCTGGGGGGGATGTGGGGCGGCAAGGGATCTGTCCTCTATATGGCTGGCAGAAGCGAAGAGGCTCTGGAGGCTTTCAGCAGAGCAGCAGATCTGTATCCCAGTGATATCTATAACTGGCGCATGAAGGGCGATGTCGCTTCTGAGCTTGGCAGGCATAACGAGTCTCTGGAAGCCTATGATCAAGTAATCAAGCTGGATCACAAGAACGTCCACGCCTGGAGTTCCAAGGCGTCGGAGCTGGCTCTGGCAAAGAGATACAACGAGTCGCTGGAGGCTTACAATGAACTTGTTCAGATAGACATAACGTCCGGCACTGCCTGGCTGGCTAAAGGAGAAGTTCTTGAAAGTATGGGCAATCACGAAGATGCCCTGGGTTCCTACCAGAATGCGGAGGAGATCTCCTCTGAGGTGGTGAAGAAGGATTCCAATGACACAAGTGCCTGGCTGGAAAATGGCAAGGCCTTGGTTAAATTGGGCAGGTACGATGATGCCCTGAGAGCTTACGATGGCGCCATCAATAGCAGCCCGTCATATCTTGGAGATACACAGAAATCAGAGGCCTGGACGGGCAAAGGAACTGCGTTGTTGGCACAGAACAAGAGCAAGGAAGCTCTAGAGGCCTACAACAGGGCCATCGATCTGAGCCCTACAAATGTTGATGCCTGGAAGGGCAGGGGAGAAGTTCAGACGGCTATGGGGTTGGCTGCTAGCGCAAGTTCATCGATGCTTGTAGCCAGAACGCTCTCCAACAATCTAAGGTAAGATAGCTGATGTATGAGCGATGTTCTGGCATGAGGACGGTGAAGAAGATGAAACGAGTACAAATCGATTGCAAACTGCCGAAATTGTATGCGAGAGCGAAGTTTGCTCTCGTCCTGATAGCCCTGGCTACATTGTGTGCCTCCGCCTTGGCGCAGGAGGAGACCGCAGATTCCTGGTTTAAAAAAGGCCAGGAACTGGGCAGAAATGGCTCTTACGAAGAGGCTGTCAAAGCTTACGATAACGCTCTGAAGCTGGAACCAAAGAATGCAGAAGCGTGGATCGGTAATGGCACAGTCCTCAGCCTTTGGGCCAGTTCGACACATGATGAGGGCCTTTATGAGGATGCCATCAAGGCTTTTGATGAGGCTATTGAGCTGGACCCCCAGCAGAATAGGGGCCGGCTGGTCAAAGCCAATGCTTTGCTCAATCTGGGCAGATATAACGAGTCCTTAGAGATCTTTGATGAAGCTATCGAGGCCGCTTCGCAGAACTCCGAAAAGGCCCAGATCTGGTTTGAAAAGGCTCATCTTTTCGCTGAACAGGGCAACTACAATGAGACTACAGAAGCTTTAGAAAAGGTCTTTGAGCTGGCCCCGCAAGATATTGATCTCTGGATTAACGGAGGCATCCTGCTCTCGGCAGTCCTGGGCAGATACGATGATGCCCTCAAATATTATGAAAGAGCCCTGCAGATAGATCCTAAAGATGGTTATGCCTGGTATGCCAGAGGAGAGGCGCTGAAGTCATTGGGCCGAAACTCTGAGGCCGATGCAGCCTTCGTGAAGGCAAAAGAGCTGGGGTATCAGGGATGACCTCCGTCAATCTTTTTTCAAGCATTCAACCGAAAGAGACGGCAGTGTCCGAAGATTGAACAAAATACAGTAAAGGGGGCGTCTGAGATTGGCGAATTGCGGTGGATATTTATTGGCAGTCTTGCTGGCATTCCTCTTTGTCGTATCAGCGGCTGCCTCCGATGATCTCTCCGGGCGCTGGAAGATCAGCTACGTTGTTCAGAGCGGCAGCCCTGACGATGGGTTAGCCGAAGGCAGCGTGGTTTCCCTGAGCGAAAAGGATGCCACTCTACAGGGCAGGGCGACCCTGGGCAGCCGCGGCGATGGCTACTTGATTGGCTGCAGCGGGGGCAGTGCCGTTCGAGCCGCCATCACCTTCCGCCATAGTCCGGTCATGTTCGTCCGACTGACCGGCTCTTGCACAGACGGAGAGCTGCGAGGCAACTTCACCGCCTCCTCTTCTGAAGGCGGCTTCTGGCAGGGAAACTTCAGAGCCACCCAGTTGACAAATGGAGCGGGAGATGTCACCAATCCCGACACCGGAGCCGATCCCGTGAGCTTCACACCCACAGACGCTGACCTCCTTCCTGAGCCAACCGAATACCTGGATCCGGAGGGAAACTGGAGCGTCCAGCAGGAGAGCGGCGTGAAAGAGATCTTTGTCATCAGGTATCAAAAAAATACCATCCTCATGGTCAAAAATGTGCCTATGATCTGGCAGTGGTGGTTGTAACACAGCTTTACGAGGAGGTTGGCGTTTGACACAAGGCCATTATCTTTGGAGTCCGAAAGATGCTTGTATCTCCTGCTCGTCTTTAGAGCTATGCGTAATTTCATCGTTGTCGGTCACAAGGCCACCACTGCACCCAACTTCTCCTTAGAAGACATCCCCGGCACCTCCGGCCGCCTGGATATTCTCTGTCGCGCCGTCACGGCTGCCTTCGTCATCTCGCACGGCATTCGAAAGGACGTCTGCGTCTACCTGGTGCTGCTGGGCGGGGAAGTCCCCAAGACCATTCAGCTCAGGGGCGAGACGCTTCGCCACCTCAATCCGGACGAGCGCACCACGGCCGCTCTGCTCAAGAAGGCCCTGGCCGTGCCGGCCACGCCGGAGTGGGCCATGTCTACTTCCGGCATCTTTGTACGCACCGGCGGCCTGGCTGAGGTGCTGGCCGATCTGAAAGAAACGAAATTGATCTATCTGCGCGAGGACGGTGCAGATATTCGCGGCCTTGATGCGCTGGGCGAGGCCAGCAGCCTTTCCGGTGAGGCGGCCTTCATCCTGGGAGACCACACCGGCATGACGCCGGAAGAGGAGGTTCTGATCGAGCAGGCCGGGGCCAGGGTGGTCTCGCTGGGATCGACCAGCCTGCACGCCGACCATTGCATCGTACTCATAAACTGGTTCCTGGACACCAAGGTATTTATGCAGGTATGATGATAATATATACCTGAATGAAAATGGAGCTAAGACATGTCTGAATCAAAGAGCCCAATAATCGCCGTGATATTGAACCTTCTCATCGCTGGACTAGGCCACGTTTATTTGGGGTACACCAAGCGAGGAATAGTTCTGTTCTTATTGACCGTCCTGATTGCAGTCATCAGCTCGGGATTGGGCTGGATCGTGGGCGTAATCCTCTGCTCATACGATGCCTGGCAACTTGCCAAGAATAGACCTGCACCCTTCGACTTCCTGGCGAAATATATTGACGAATAGATTTCACGAACCTTATCTTTTTGAATCCTTTTTACGCCGCAAATAAGTTATCTTGGCTCCCTCATAACGGAAGACGCCCTTATTCCATCCCGGCCAGAACCTCTCCGGGATGGATCAATTGCAAGCTCTAATAAACCAGAAGTGTGAACGCAAGATATGAAGAGTCATTATGAGTGAAGACAATTTTGAGAATCTAGAGAATCCCAAAGACAACATCCTTGACACGGCCCGAAAGATCATCAGCTTCGGCCCCATCTGCGACAATTGCCTGGGCCGCCAATTCGCCATGCTCTCCACCGGCCTTACCAATGCCGAGCGCGGGCGCTCCCTCAAGACGGCCCTGGCCATGCAGGCCGCCGCCGACGAGGATCGCGCCTTGCTTGAAGAGCTGGCCCCCTCCTTCCGATCGGCGCGCCTCAAACTGGGCCGCAAAGACGAGGAGGATGCCCGTTGCACGGTCTGCCTGGGCGAGATGGCCCCCGCAAATCTGGACGCCTGGGCGGACAAAGCGGCTGCTGCCATCGCGGGCCGGGAGATTGAGACCCTGGTGGTGGGGACAAGGATGTCCGGCCTTCTCTCTGAGAACGAGGAGTTGCTGTTGGCGGACGGCGGCTCCACCCACGCTGAACCCTTCAAGTCGGAGTTGAATCGCGAAGTGGGAAAAAGGCTTTCCATCCAGACAGGGAAGACGGTTGATTTGAAGAACCCGGATGTGGTAGTTCACCTCAATTTGGAAAAAGGCGAGGTGGAGCTGCAAATCGCGTCTATCTTCATTCGCGGGCGCTACAAAAAGCTCGTGCGCGGCATTCCCCAGACACGCTGGCCCTGTCGCGAATGTCGCGGTCGCGGCTGCCCGCGTTGCCATGGCACGGGCAAAATGTACCCGGAGTCAGTGGATGAGCTGATCCGCCCGGCAGTGATGGAAGCGGCCGTCGCCGAAGACACCGTCTTTCACGGTGCAGGTCGCGAGGACATCGACGCTCGCATGATAGGCACCGGTCGTCCCTTCATTGTCGAGGCGGTGCGCCCCCTCATCAGGACAATCGATCTGGCCGCACTGGAGGCAGAGATCAACCGTCGCGCTGCCGGCAAAGTGGAGGTCTTGGGCCTCGCCAAGGCATATTCCGCAATGGTTGAGAAGCTCAAAGAGGCCACATTTGAGAAGACCTATACCGCCCTGGTTAGGCTTGGTGCAGAGGTTTCAGAAGAAAAGCTTAAATCTGTCCTGAAAGAATTGGAAGGGCCGATCGATCAGCGTACGCCAACCCGCGTGTCTCACCGAAGGGCAGATAAAGTCAGAGTGAGGAAAGTTCATAGCGCTGATCTACTAGAGGTTACGGGCAACTTGGCCCGCATAAATATAAGAGGCGACAGCGGTCTGTATATCAAGGAGCTGATCTCCGGAGACGGAGGCAGAACCCGCCCGAACCTTGCTGAAATCCTTAGAGTCGATGCAATCGTCGAAGAATTAGATGTAATAGATGTAGGTGGAGAATCAGATGGCACATCATCACGGAATGCGGAAGAAGTCAAGAGACAAGCTGAGCAGGACAGTCAGGGCTAGGGGCAAATCCTCGGTAGTCAGGGCGATTCAGGAGTTCGAGACGGGCGCAATGGTCCACGTGATCATCGATCCGAGCATACACAAGGGTATGCCTCACCCCAGGTTCCACGGAAAGACGGGCGAGGTTGTAGGAACGAGAGGTAGAGCCTTTGTCCTGAGGGTCACGGATGGCAACGCCACCAAGACCTTGATCACATTACCAGAACATCTGACGGCACAAAAATAGATGATTGTCAAAAGCATATTGCAGGAGGATATCCTGACCATGGCGGAGGTCAGGGAGATCCTAGACCAGATCCGGCTAAAGCGAGTCGATGAAGAGGAACTGGGTTACGAACTGCGCCGGGCCATAAGACATGCAGAGCTCTTTAGCAAGGGCACTGCAAAAGAAAGCCTGGCAATGGTAGCGGAGCTCATGAAGCTGGAAAAGATGAACAAGGTAATTGCCGTAAAGATCGCCGATGTCAGGCCCGTCACGAAGGATGAACTGAGGGCGATTTATGCCAAGGAACGGTTCACCTTAAGCGAAGAAGAGCTCAACAATATTTTAGAGATCGTATTCAGGGGGTAAAGGCACATGCCTGAGGGGAGACCGCCGAAGAGAGAAGAGGTAGCTAGGATTCTCGATTACCTCCCCTATGGACGTACTCCTGACTCCAGGAGCTACCAAAAGCAACCTCTTATCCAGGCCGTAGGAGAAGCCAACTTCGTTCTCATGGAGATGACTCCCAAGGAGAATGTAGTTCCTACAGCCGGAACTCGAGTCTACATCGGCAGCGGTAGTCGTGATATCATAGACCATGTCAATCGCAGAATCGACTATTCGGAGCTGTCTAACAACGCCAAGCTCGAGCTAACTTATCAGATTGTGAGCATCGTCCTGGAAAATGAGGCCCGGTTCATTCGCTACTTTAACGAGGCCGGACCCATAACCACGCGTATGCACGCTCTGGAGCTATTGCCCGGGATCGGCAAAAAGCTGATGTGGGCGGTGCTCAATGAGCGCAAGAAAGGAGTTTTCAAGAACTTTGCCGATCTGATGGAGAGGGTGAAGGGGTTGCACAATCCCGAGAAGATCATCTACAGGCGCGTCGAGGACGAGCTGATGGATGACAAAATCAAATACCGCGTCTTTACCACAATGCCCCGCGCGAGATGAAGCTGGGGCAGCATTTTCTCATGGATCGCGCTGCCATATCGCGCATTGCGAACTATGCCGATCTGGGACCGCAGGACAATGTGCTGGAGATTGGACCGGGGTCTGGAAATCTCACCGAGGCGCTGGCCTCTCGAGCCGGCCATGTTTTTGCGGTGGAGATAGATCCCGATCTGGCCGCGCAGCTTTCCTGCCGCTTTTCTAACGTTCAGGTGATAATGGGCGATGCACTGAAGGTACAGCTTCCCCCTTACAATAAGATCGTCTCCAACCTTCCCTATCAGATCTCGTCTAAGATCACCTACCGTTTGCTCTCCCGGCCCTTTGAGACGGCCGTTTTGATGTACCAGTGGGAGTTTGCAGAGCGCATGGCGGCCAGGGTGGGAAGCGAGGAGTACGGTCGTCTGGCCATGGTAGCAGGCTTCTTCTGCCACATCGAGATTTTGGAGAAGGTCTCCAAGATGGCCTTTCGACCTGTGCCCCTGGTTGACTCAGCAGTCGTGCGGCTACAGCCCCGATCGGATCGGCCTCTGGCGGACGGGGCGGATTTCATGAGGCTGGCCGAGGGGCTCTTCAACAATAGACGCAAAAAAGTAAAGAAGGGTCTGGCGGCATTGGGAGCAGGCCGACGAGCAATCGCGGATCTGGATGCTGCCCTTTTGGAAAGAAGGCCGGAGGATCTAACGCCGGATGAGGCAGCGAGCCTGGTCGGAGCCATATCCAGGAAATCCTGTTCAGGAACACGGGAATAATCTCAAAAACAAGCACTGAAATAAATCTATGCCATTAGGAGGGAGTGATCTCGTGTCCGATGCCAAATCCAGCAAGAATATACTACTATTAGGTTTTGTCAGCCTGCTTAACGACATCAGCAGCGAGATCATTCAGCCAATTCTCCCGCTCTTTATCGCCTCTCTGGGGGGCGGCAGCCTGGCGGTGGGCCTTATTGGCGGCATAAGCGACGGCTTGCCCAGTCTGCTCAAAGTCCTGGCCGGATACTGGTCTGACCGGCTGGGCAAGAGAAAGCCGCTGGTGGTAGCCGGTTATGCACTTTCGGCGGTGGGCAAGCTCTTTTTACCCGCGGCCACTACCTGGCAGCAAGTCTTCCTGCTCAAGACCCTGGAGAGAAGCGGCAAGGGAGTGCGCTCTGCTCCCAGGGATGCCATGATCTCCGAGTCGGCCGTAGAAGGCAGGCGGGGAAGGGGCTTTGGGCTGCATAGAGCCATGGACTCCACGGGCGCTGTTATCGGCTCGATCCTGGCCTATCTTCTCTGGCAGAACGGCATGAGCTACAGCTCCATATTCATGGTAGCGGGGGTACTGTCCGTGCTGGCTCTGCTTCCTTTCTACCGTGTAAAAGAGAGCTTTCGGGCTCCAAGCTGCACGGTCAAGCTGAAGCTCTCCGATCTTTCGCCGGAGCTATCCCGCTTCCTTTTCATTGCCAGTCTTTTCGCTTTAGGCAACTTCAGCTACATGTTCTTCATCCTGCGAGCCCAGGGGCTTTTTTCCGGGGCAGAGGCGGTGGCCGCGCCTCTTCTGCTTTATGCGCTCTTCAACTTGGTCTACGCCCTCCTGGCGTTGCCCGTTGGTATCTGGTCGGACCGGGTGGGCCGGAGAAAAGTCCTGGCCCTGGGATACGCCCTCTTCGCCCTGACTGCTCTGGGATTTGCCTTCGTCACCTCTTTAGCGGGCTTGATCGCTCTCTTTGCCCTCTACGGACTGGTCTACGCACTGGTGGACGGCTCGGAGAGGGCTTATGTATCCGACCTTTGCCCCGGAAGCCTGCGGGGCAGCTCTCTGGGACTTTATTACGGTGCCATTGGGTTGGCGGCCATCATTTCCAGCCTGGCGGCGGGAGCCCTCTGGGCCTGGTGGGGGGCAGAGGCGACATTCATCTTTGGGGCGGGAGCGGCGGCGCTGGCGGCAACGGCGCTGCTGGGGATGAAAAGGACAGAAGTTGTGGCAATGCCTTAAATAAATTAGACGCATAAGCATTAGCTATGTCCATGGAAGATACAGAGAAGCGTCTGAAGGAAATGTTATCCAAGGGTGCAACTGAAGAGGAAATGCTAAGAAAGCTCAGCCTGGCAATAGGGTGCGGCCTCAAAGTATTCTGCGAGCAGCAGATCGTTGCCGGCACAGAAAAGAAGATACATCGCTGGTGCGGATATATCACCCACTGCGATGATCCTGCCGAGAGCATACCGGAGACCGTCTACGGCGCCTGGATGGATGGGGGCTGCCCGGGAAAGTGATTAGATATTCTTATCCGTGAGGAGAGACATTATATTTTATGGATTTCAATGTTAAAGTAAACGAGGACCCAAAATTAACATCCCTCACAGAAATCGACCTGCACTCTCTGGCAGAGATAAGAGATACGAAGGATACCTTCCTGACAATCTATTTTGGAGCTACGGGAAGGGATAGCGACCAATCCTTTGTAGCATCAAGGCTGAGTATCATTCAGAAAGCCATGCCAAAAGATCTATTGGAGGCTTTTCAAGAGACGCTTGGCATGGTAGAGGCTGCTCTGTCAGCCCCAGGCATAAAAGGTGAACGTGGCCGGGTCATCTTTGCTTCAGCCACCGCCGGCTTCCTGCACGTCTACAGATTGAGCGTGGAGCCGGAGCCGCTCGTTGTTTATGATAGCTCGCCGTTTCTTCTCCCCCTGGCAAAGCTGAAGGAAGAGTACGAGGACTACGGCCTTTTGCTCGTCGACTCTCAGGAGGCCAGGCTCTTTTTGGTGAGGTCTAACTTGCTGGAGGAGAACGAGAATGCCTCCATAGACCTCATGAACAAGCACAAGAAAGGCGGTTGGAGTCAGATGCGCTACAACCGCCTCAGAAGGGGGCAGATCGATTCATTTTTCACCCAGCTTATAGAAGATTTGCAGAAGAACGAAGATATGACCAAGATGCGTGGCCTGGTGGTGGCCGGTCCGGGCGAGGCCAAGGGCCAGCTTATAGAGATGATGCCTCAAGCCCTGAAGGATAAGGTCATAGGAACTGTGGATCTCTCGATGGATGCATCCTCGAAAGACCTGTTGAATCTAGGCAAGGATTTTACCCATGAGGACCAGCTTTCCCGGGAAAAAGTTCTGGCTGAAAGGCTGAAAGAAGCCGTGCTGCGCGGTCATCATGCTGCCTATGGCCTGGCGGAAGTTGGGAATGCTCTGAAGGAAGGGCGAGTGAACTGTATTTTGATCTCAGAGGGCTTTACCCTGCCTGGAATGATCTGCACGAGCTGCCAACAAATCGATTCAGAGGGAGAGAAGTGCCCCACCTGTGGTGGGGAGGCGGCGGCACTCAGCCTGGAGAGCCTCTATGAGCTGGCAGAGAGAATGGACGCTGAAGTGGTTTTAGTAGAGGACGACGCTTTCCTGGAAAGCCTTGGGAATATAGGGGCAATACTCAGATACTGAAAGGATTTTAGTAGTGGGGCAAGAATTGCCCCTGCTTTTTCCCTCACATCCCCAGGCGGATGTGCTTCGTTTCCAGGTACGCCTCCAGGCCATAGTGCCCCAGCTCTCGCCCCAGGCCGCTCTCCTTCCACCCGCCAAAGGGCGCTTGCAGGTCCACCACATTGTTGACATTAACCCCGATGCCTCCCGCCTCCAGCCCTTCTGCGGCGCGTAGCGCGGTCTTGAGGTCATTGGTGAAGACGTAGGCGGCCAGGCCGTACTCGCTATCGTTGGCGAGGGTTACGGCCTCCTCCAGCGTCTTGAATTTCATGATGGGGGCCACCGGTCCAAAGGTCTCCTCTCGCATAACTCGCATGTTGTGGTCAGCCTTGCCTAGCACCGTTGGTAGGAAGAAGTAGCCCTTCTCGTAGGCCTCGCCCTCCGGCTCACTGCCGCCCGTGAGAAGCTCTGCCCCTTTTTCAAGCGCGTCGGACACGTGGCTCCGGGTCCTCTCCCGCTGCGCCCGGCTGAACATGGGACCCAGATCCACATCCGGCAGCATGCCATCGCCGATTTTGAGCCGCTCGGCCCGCCGCACCAGCAGCTTCGTGAACTGCTCGGCCACCTCTTCTGCCACATAAATTCGATTGACACTGATGCAGATCTGGCCCATGTTGGAGAAGGCCCTCTGGGCGGCCGCTGTGGCGGCGGCCTCTAGTTCGGCATCAGCGCAGACGATGAATGGCGACTGGCCGCCCAGCTCCAGGGAGACGCGCTTGATGTGTGCAGCAGCGTGGGCCATAATCTCGCGACCGGTCTGTGTCTCACCGGTAAAGGCGATCTTTCGGGAGATGGGATTTTCCACTAATTCCGCCCCCACCTCGCTTCCCGGCCCGTGCACTACGTTCGCCGCGCCCGGGGGCAGGCCAGCTTCGCTCACCGTCCGCACAAACTCAGTAGCCGCCAGCGGGGCAAGGCTAGGCGGTTTGGCCACGAAGGTGCAGCCCGCAGCAAGAGCGGGCGCAACCTTCCAGGCCAAAAGATCCACGGGAAAGTTCCAGGGGGTGATGAGAGCGGCAACGCCCACGGGCTGCCGGAGCACGATGCTGCGGCTGTGCGAGGAAGTGATCCACTCGCCAAAGTTTCTTTTGCCTTCTTCTGCGTAATAGTCCAGGACATCCGCCGAGGAAAGAATCTCCATTTTA
>Ga0209777_10005712_pt1 | contig 14237 bp, 14 predicted proteins | sample FrelakmetHBP12HB_FD_187147 | JGI IMG/M metagenome (GOLD analysis project Ga0209777, IMG submission 187147) | Freshwater lake sediment microbial communities from the University of Notre Dame, USA, for methane emissions studies -HBP12 HB (SPAdes)... | ecosystem: Environmental > Aquatic >...
CCGATCTCATCGGCATCGGAGGTCAGGACGGAACGGCGGGCTCGGCGGCGCCGATCGCGGCGGCCGCAGGCGGTGGCCCGGCGGCGTCGCCGTACACGTGCCGCAGGAGGACGTGCCGCACCACGACCATCACGGTGGCGAGGGTGGGCACGGCGACGATGAGGCCGACGGGGCCCGCCACCTCCGCCATCACCAGCACGGAAAGGATGGTCAGCACCGGCGGGAGCGCCACCCGGCGCTGCATCAGGATGGGGCTGACGAGGTTCGCCTCGATGAGGTGGACCACCACCCCGATGGACGCCACCGCGAGGAAGGCGAGGAACCCCCGTTCGCCCAGCACCAGCAGCGCGGGGAGGAGCGTCGAGAAGAGCGTGCCGAAGAACGGCACCAGCGCCGCCAGGCCGGCGAAGATCCCGAAGGCCAGCCAGTACGGCACGTTGAGGAGCCACAGCCCGATGGCCGTGAGGGCGCCCAGCAGCACCATCGCCATCAGCTGCGTCAGCACCCAGGCGCGGAGGGTGGAAGCGAGATCACGCAGGATCTCGCGCGCCACGGGCCGGTGACGGGGAGGCACGAGGGCGACGATGCCGTCGCGGTAGAGCCCCGGCCGCAGGGCGAGATAGAGCGCCATGACGATGACGGCCACCGCGTCGATGACCACCCGGCCCGTGGTCGCGACGTAGGGGATGATGCCGCGGCGCAGGAAGTCGGCGATGTCGAGGAGCGCCGCCGTCATCAGCCCGCGATCGCTGGAGGCCACGCCGGCGCGGCGCAGGACCGGGTAGCGCTCCGCCAGGTGGCGGATGAACCCGTCGAGGTCGGAGAGGTACTTGGGGACGGCCGCGACCAGTTCGTCGGTCTGCTGGACGAGCGGCGGCGCCAGGAGCGCGACGATCCCCCCCAGCGCCGCGAGCGTCACCACCAGCGCGAGCAGCAGCGCGGCGGGGCGCGGCAGGTGGAGGAACCGCGTGAAGGGGTCCTCCAGCGCGTCGAGATAGACGGCGATCAGGGCGGCGATGAAGAAGACGAAGACCAGGTCCGCGACCTGGTAGAGGACCAGCAGGGCCGCGGCGACCAGCACCAGCATCGCGAGCGGCGCCGCCCGCCGGGCCAGGGGGGCGGCGCCGGGCGCGGTCAGCTACGCCCCCTTGCGGGGCTCGTCGCCGGCGTCCTCGTCCACCAGCTCCGCGTCGTGGACGTCGGCCGCCGCCTTCCCGCCTGCGCCGATCTGCTTCGGCGCCGCGGGCACCTCGCCGGCGGGGAGGAGCCCCATCTTCTGCTTCAGCGCCAGCAGCTGGGTGTCGGCGTCCGCCTTGTACTCCAGCGCGGTGAACTGCTTCGCCAGCGAGTCGCCGGAGAGCTCCTCCGACAGCTCGGCCGACGCCAGCGCCTTGCGCTCGTTGTCGGCGATCGCCTCCGCCATCCGCTCGAACGTCTCGAACGCGCTCTTGTCGCTGATCGACGACATCGTCTCGTGGATGCGCTGCTGCGCCTCCGCGCGCCGCTGCCGCGCGACCAGGATGTTCTTCTTGCGCTTCGCCTCCTCGATCTTGTCGTTGAGGGTGCGCAGCGAGTTCTTGAGCGACTCCGTCTCCGAGCGGTGCTTGCGCCACGTCTCGTCGAGCGTGACGGCCGCCTGCATGTGCTCGGCGTGGCGCAGGAGCGCCTGCTTGGCCAGGTCGTCGCGCCCCTCCTGCACCGCCAGCATCGCCCGCTTCTCCCACTCGTCGGCCTGCTTCTTCTCGGCCTCCGCCTGCGCCTGCAGCTTCTTCTCGTCCGCGATGGCGCCGGCCACCTGCTGCTTCGCCTTGGCCAGCTGGCTCCGCATGTCGAGGATCAGCTGGTTCAGCATCTTCTCGGGGTTCTCCGCTCGCGAGATCAGGTCGTTGATGTTCGACCGGAGCATCGTCCCCAGACGGTCAAAGAGTCCCATGGCGCCTCAAGCCGCCCGGAAGGGGGCGAGTGTGGAGAGGTGCGAGGCCAGCGCCACCGTCAGCGAATCGAAGCTGGCCTGGAATTCGTTGAAATCGAGGTTCACGAGCTCGAGAGCGTCGGAGAGCACCACGTCGTCGCCGTCCACGCCGTAGGACCCGTGCACCAGGTCCTTCGCGTTGAGCTCGAGCAGGTGCCGATAGAGAGCCGGCTGCTGGACGCCCTTGGGGAGCTTCATCACCCGCACCCGGAGGACCACCACGGGCGGGTTGTAGTGCACCACCACCTCGGGACCCGCCTCGCCGGGCTGGAGCACCCAGAGCCCCGGCGCGACCTCCTTCGCCAGAACCCCTTCGGCCCCGATCCGGTCGATGAATCCCTCGAGATCCTCACGACTCGTCATAGCCGCTCCTTAGGCGCGGCGGCGGCCCTCGGCCCCGCCACGCGGAACATTCACCCGGCGCCGCCCCCGGCGCCAGGGAGCCCGCGCTCCTGCCGGGCCTGCGCCAGCAGCCGCTCCGTGAACTCCTGCCGCTCCGCCAGCTCGCCGAGCTGCCGCTGCAACGCGTCCAGCCGGTCGTGCACCTCGTCGAAGTCGGGCCCCGGAAGCGCGTCGCGGTGCTTCCGCCCCCCCGCCAGCCAGTAGGTGATAGTCGTGCCGATCGCCCGGCCTATGGGGCCGATGATCAGGAGCCCGGTGATGATGATCCCCGTGATCATCCCGAACACCGGGACGATGACCTCGACCGGCGGGCCCGCCTGCATCATGACGCCTCCCCGCTCCCGAGCTGGCCCTTCTCACGCGTCTTCGCCAGGAGCCGCTCGGTGAAGTCCTGCCGCTCCGCCAGCTCCGAGACCTGCTGCGTCAGGCCCTCCATCCGCTCCTCCAGGGCCTCGAGCTGGCCCGCGAACTCGGCGCCCGGCGCGTTCAGGCTGCTCCGCGTGATCTTCGCCGCCACCGCCCGGCCGAACGGCCCGAAGACGACGAAGGCCACGATCACCGTGGCGAAGAACCCCGCGACTGCGATGACGTCTTCCACGCGCGCCCGCCTATTCCTTGGTGGAGGGACCGGCCAGGAGCCCCCGCTCGCGCGCCTGGGCCAGGAGCCGCTCGGTGAAGTCCTGGCGCTCGCTGATCTCGCCCAGCTGGCGCTGCACGTCCTCGAGGCGCGTCAGGACCTCGTCGAGCTGCTCCTGCATCGCCGCGAGCGAGCCGCCCGCACCCTTGCTCCGCACCCGGTCGCCGATCGCGCGCCCGATGGGGCCGAGGGTGACGATGGCCGTGAGGATCGTCGCGAAGAAGCCCGCGACCGCCAGAAAGCCCGTGAAGTCGTGCACCGCGGCCCCCTACCTGCCGTTCCCGGTGCCGAGCTGCCCGCGCTCGCGCACCTGAGAAAGCAGCCGCTCGGTGAAGTCGAGCCGGTCCTGCGTCGCCTCCATCTGCTCCCGCAGCGCGGTCACTTCTGCTGAGAGGTCGTCCACGCGCGGGTCTTCCGTCTCCGGCGTGAGCCGGGGCGCCTTGCCATGCATGATCCGGTGCGCCACCGCGCGCCCGATCGGGCTGAACGCCACCCCGAGGATCACCACCCCGGTGATGATGTAGCTGATGATGTTCTGCACGACATACGCATTCCCCACGCTACTGCGCTCCCGGCCCGAGCTTGCCCTGGGCCCGCGCCTGCGCCAGCAGCCGCTCGGCGAAGTCGAGGCGCTCCTGCATCTCGCCCACCTCGCCGCGCAGCGCCTGCATTTCCTCACGGAGTGCGTCCACCTCGGCCAGCGCCGCGGCGTCGACATGCTCGCCCTTGTCGCCCCCCACGCGACGCGCCAGCGCCCGGCCGATGGGGCTGAACGACATCCCGACTAGGCCCATCATGATGAACAGGACGAGCGGGATCAGGACTTCAGGCACGACGCATCCTCCCCATCACCCATCACCCATCACTCAGCACTCAGCACTCATCACCCATGACTCATCACTCATAACGTCTTTCGTGCCACGAAGTTTCGCCGCCAGCGAATCTAGGCCCGCCGCCCCCGGGCCGCCAGCAACGGCGCCAGCGCCTGGCCGGTGTAGGAGCCCGCGACCTTCGCCACCGTTTCCGGGGAGCCCGAGGCCACGACCAGGCCGCCTTCGGCGCCCCCTTCAGGCCCGAGGTCGATGATCCAGTCGGCGGTCTTCACGACGTCGAGGTTGTGCTCGATCACCACGACGGTGTTCCCCTTCTCGACCAGCCGGTGCAGCACCTCGAGGAGCAGTCGCACGTCCTCGAAGTGGAGCCCGGTCGTGGGCTCGTCGAGGATGTACAGGGTGCGCCCGGTGTCCCGCTTCGACAGCTCGGTGGCGAGCTTGACACGCTGCGCCTCGCCCCCCGACAGCGTGGTCGCGCTCTGGCCGAGGTGGATGTAGCCGAGCCCCACGTCGTTCAGCGTCTCGAGCTTGGCGCGCACCCGCGGCTGGTTGGCGAAGTAGTCGAGGCCGTCGGCCACCGTGAGGTCGAGCACGTCGGCGATGTTCTTCCCCTTGAACCGCACCTCCATCGTCTCGCGGTTGTAGCGGCGCCCCTTGCACACCTCGCACGGGACGAACACGTCCGGCAGGAAGTGCATCTCGATCTTGACCAGCCCGTCCCCCTGGCACGCCTCGCAGCGCCCCCCCTTCACGTTGAAGGAGAAGCGGCCGGCGTCGTAGCCGCGCATCTTCGCCTCCGGCAGCCCGGCGAAGATCTCGCGGATGGGGGTGAAGAGGCCGGTGTAGGTCGCCGGGTTGGAGCGCGGCGTCCGGCCGATGGGGCTCTGGTCGATCTCGATGACCTTGTCGATGTGCTCGACGCCCTCGATCCGGTCGTGCGCGCCGGGGATGACCTTGGCGCGATAGAAGTGCCGGGCGAGCGCCTGATAGAGGATGTCGGTGACGAGGGTGGACTTCCCCGACCCCGACACCCCGGTGACCGCGATGAAGAGGCCGAGGGGGAACACGACCTCCAGCGACTGGAGGTTGTGGTGGCGGGCCCCGACCACCCGCAGCGCGCGGTCGGGGTCGGCGGCGCGCCGCGCGGAGGGGAGCGGGATGCGCAACTCCCCGCGCAGGTAGCGGGCGGTGAGGGACTCGCGGTGCGCCAGCACGCGGTCGAGGCGGCCCGCCACGACCACGTCGCCGCCGTGGCGGCCGGCACGCGGACCGAGGTCCACGATCCAGTCGGCGGCGCGGATCGTCTCCTCGTCGTGCTCCACGACCAGCACCGTGTTCCCCAGGTCACGCAGGTCCTTCAGCGTCGCGAGGAGCCGCGCGTTGTCGCGGTGGTGCAGCCCGATGGAGGGCTCGTCGAGGATGTAGAGCACGCCCACCAGCCGCGAGCCGATCTGCGTCGCCAGCCGGATGCGTTGCGCCTCGCCCCCCGACAGGCTCCCGGCGGAGCGGCCGAGGGTGAGGTACTCGAGCCCCACGTTGCACAGGAACCGCAGCCGGTCGCGGACCTCCTTCAGGATCGGGCCGGCCACCTCGGCGTCGAGCCCCGGCTTCCCCTTCCCCCGCAGCTTGAGGCCCTCGACGTGCGCGAGCGCGTCCGACACCGACATCGCGACCAGGTCGCCGATGCTCCGGCCGCCCACCAGCACCGCCAGGCTCTCCCGCTTGAGGCGCCGCCCCTCGCACGTCGAACAGGGCCGCTCCGTCATGTACTCGCCCAGCTGCTCGCGAACCGCGTCGGACGTCGTCTCCTTGTAGCGCCGCTCGACGTTGCGGAGGATCCCCTCCCACCCCGACTCGTACTGGCCGTGGAACTTCTCCGACTCGTACTTGAACTGGAGCTTCTTCCCCTCGATACCGTAGAAGAGCGCGTGCCGCACCTCCGGTGGGAGCCGCCCCCACGGGGTGTTGAGGTCGAACTTCAGCTCCTTGGCCAGCGTGGGGAGGATGACCTTGCGGAGATAGCCGCTCGGCTCGCCCCACGGCAGGACCACGCCCTCGAGGATGGAGATGTTCTCCCCGCCGAGGGCGAGCGCCTCGTTCACCTCGCGGCGGGTCCCGAGTCCGTCGCAGTCGGGGCACGCGCCGAAAGGCGAGTTGAAGGAGAACTGCCGCGGCTCCAGCTCGGGGATGGAGAGCCCGCACACCGGGCAGGCGTACTTCTCGGAGAACACCACGCTCTCGGCGGCGCCTCCCCGTCCGTGGCGCACCACCTCCGCCACGCCCTCGGCGGCCTTGAGCGCCGTCTCAATGCTGTCGGCGAGACGCTGGCGGTCCGCGGCGTCCACCTCCAGCCGGTCCACGACAATCGCGATGTCGTGGTTCTGGCGGCGGTTCAGCTTGGGGACCGCGTCCAGCTCGTAGACGGTGCCGTCCACGCGCGCCCGCACGAACCCCTCGCGCCGCGCCTCCTCGAAGAGGTCGCGGAACTCCCCCTTCCGGCCGCGCACCAGCGGCGCGAGGACCTCGAGCTTCGTCCCCGACGGCCACGCGAGCACCGTGTCCGTGATCTGGCTGGCCGACTGCCGCTGGATCGGGGAGCCGTCGTTGGGGCAGTGCGGCGTGCCGGCGCGCGCGTAAAGCAGACGCAAATAGTCGTATATCTCGGTGACGGTGCCGACGGTAGAGCGCGGGTTCTGGCCGGCGGTCTTCTGCTCGATCGCGATGGCGGGGGAGAGCCCCTCGATCGCGTCCACATCCGGCTTCTCCATGAGGCCGAGGAACTGGCGGGCGTAGGCGGAGAGGGACTCGACGTAGCGGCGCTGGCCCTCGGCGTAGATGGTGTCGAAGGCGAGGGAGGACTTGCCGGACCCGGAGAGCCCTGTGATGACGGTCAGGGACCCGCGGGGGATCTCGACGTCGATGTTGCGCAGGTTGTGTTCCCGCGCGCCGCGCACGATGAGGCGGTCGTCCGGCATAGCCCGGTACGGTAGCGCGCGGCGGGAGTCCGCGCAAAGGGGGAGGTTCGGGCGGGAGACAGGGGCCAGACGCCAAGGGGCTAGGGCGAGGCACAAGGCACGAGACGCCAAGGGCCAAACGCGAAAGGCCGCCCGGGTGAGCGGCCCCTCAGCCGGGCCAGAGCCCCAGTTCCTCAGGGCCCTCGCTTGACGAAGAACTCGTACGGAGCGGTGCCGAGGTCCTCTCCGAAACCGCCATTGCCCCGGACGCGGATCAAGTACGTGCCCGACGCCGGCACGACAAACGGGCTGCCCGGGAAGAACTCGGCGGACGGGGCGAAGACACTCATCCCGCCGGCGATTACCGACCTGGTCGCCGGATCCACGATCTCGATGGTGATCATGGTGTTCGCGGGCAGCGGGGCTGCGAGGATGCGAAGCCAGGCCCGGAGCGTATCGCCGGGTGTCCCGGACCCGTTGAACTCGTCGAAGTCGCCGATCGGCCAGAGCGCCTCGCCGCGGACGGTGTCCCCCTGGACGTACGTCGCCGAAACGGTCTCCGGAGCGCGATTGACCGCGATGACCGAGAAGCTGTATGGACCGGTGACGCTGTAGACGCCGTTGCAGGCGGCATCGGAGCACTGCCGGAAGCCGGTGACGGGCTGGTCAATCGCGATCGTGAGCATCCCGCCAGCGGGGACACGGACCGGGCCGGCGATGCGCGTCCCCTGGCCGACGTCGCTGTCGAGGGTCTCGCCCGTGGCAGGGTCGAGGATCCGCACATACGGGAAGGTGCTGGACGACGGCGGGGTCGAGGAGGCGAACAGCACGCTGATGTCCTGGCCGGGTGTCGCCGTCACGTGAAACTCGTCGATGTCGCCGGGCGCGTCCAGCGACTCCGTCGTCACCGAGTCCCCGGGCACGAGCGCGGCGCCGGCGGTCTCGGGCGCGGTGCCCACGGGCGTCACCGCGAGGGTGTAGGGCCCGCGGTCGTTGATCGAGCTGGGCGACGTCCACCCGGACACGCCCAGGTGGTACCACCCCGTGTAGGGGAGCTCCAAACGCAGGGTTTGGTGATCGGTCAGCACGGTCGACGACGCCGGACTCCAGACCTCCGCCCATGGGCCATAGTTCGCTCCGACTCCGGAGAGGAACGCTGCGAATCCGGCGCCGGGGGCGGCTGGGGCGCGGCCTGCCAGTGCGACGTTGATCTGCTGGCGGCGCGTGCCGTAGAAGACGAAGCCGTCCACGTCGCCGGGCGGGGCGAGCGCTTCCGTGGCGATCGTGTCTCCGATCGCTATCGTGTCGTGCGCCACCTCCGGGCCGAACCGGAACCTGTACAGCCACAGGCGGTAGGGGCCGCGTGCCAGGGACTGCGGGTCGGCGGCATCCACGCGAAGCGTGTAGGTGCCCGGCCCGAGGCTCGTCGGGCCGCTCCAACTCGAGCCCGCACCGTACCGCGTGGCGGACATCACCGGCGTTCCGGTCGACGCGTTCACGAGCTGCGCCCGCATTCCCGACGCGCCGGGGGACGAGGCAGGCACCGCCACCACGAGGTTCGCGCCGCTCGAATCGGGGACGACCACCCGGAACTCGTCCACGTCCCCCGGGAGATCAAGCGACTCGTCTAGCACGCTGTCGCCGAACGCGAGCGTGGCCGCGTGCGTTTCCGGCTGGCGGTTCACGCGGTACAGGAACAGCCGGTAGGGGCCCGAACTCCAGGCCTGGGCGCCGAAGGGCGCGCCCATCACGCGCAGGAGGTGCGTCCCCGCGGCGCGCGTGGCGAAGCTGCCCGTGACCTGGCGGAGGAGGCTAGAATCGCTCCCGGCGCTGCTCGCCGTGCCTAGGACGGTGCCGTCGGCATCCACGGCTTGGAGGATGAGGTGCGTGTCGGGAGAGCCGTCGCGCGCCTGCAGGAACGCGTTGAACTCCTCTCCGGCGGCGGCGGAGAAGGTGAATTCGTCCACGTCCCCGGGCAGGTCGATGGACTCGCCGGCCACGGTGTCTCCGGGGGTCACCGCCTGCGGGACGTGCTCGGGCCGCCGGTCTATGGGATAGAGGAAGATCCTGTACGCGCCGGTGTCGGCGATCAGGGTCCCGCCGCTGACCCGCGCGACGTAGGTGCCGGCCTGCTGCACCTGGAACCGGCCCGTGGACGCCGCGAAGAGGCTGGTGTCGGCTGGAGCGGCGTCGACGACCGTGGCGAGCGTCGCGCCGGACTGCGGCGCGATCTCGAGGCGGAACGCCCTCGGCGCCTGGAGGAAGGCGTTGATCTCGTCACCGGCGCCGAGCGTGAAGACGAACTCGTCCACGTCGCCCGAGCGGTCGATGCGCTCGCCGCCGACGACCGTCGAGAGCGCCACGGCCGCGGCGCGATGCTCGGGCGCCGCGTCGATCGCGTACGTCCAGAACCGATACGGCCCCTCGTACAGCGGCGTGATGCCCGTGGAGGCGCTGAACGCGAGCTGCAGTAGCCCGGAGGCCGGGAATGCGATGCGGCCCGACGTCTCCGTCGCCGGGTGACCGGGGCCCACCACCCAGGACCCGACGCCGCCGCCGGCCGGCAGGGGTGTCAGCGACGCGCGCAGCGCGCCGGATCCCTCGGGCCCCAGCGCCTCGAACACAGCCACGATCTCCTGCCCAGGCGTGCCATGCGTCTGGAACACGTCCAGGTCTCCCACTGGTGTCAACGACTCGCCCTTCACGGTGTCGCCGACCGCAAACGCCGCGGGCACCGACTCGGGGAGGGGATTGATGCGGGCGACCTGGAACCGGCACCGGGCTGCGGTGCCCTGGCGGGCCGCGCGCACCTGCACGATGAACACCGCCGCCTCGAAGGCCTGGAAGACTACGGCGCCCGGGCCGGGCGTGAGCGCGGACGGATCCACCACCACGCTCCCGACCCACTGCTGGCGCAGCGAATCGAGCACGATCACCTGCACGGCGCCCTGGAGCGCGTCGACGGCGACGCTGTACTGCGTCCCCGAGTCCGCGACGAAGGAGTACGAGCGCACGGCGCTGTCGGATACCTCGGCCTCGATGGCCTGGCCGAAGGGGATGCGTTCGCCGACGCCCTTGGGCCCGACCGGCGACTCGCCGCACGAGGCCAGGGTCGCCGCCGCGATCACCGCCGCGAACAGCGCCTGCGGCAGGTGGGGGCCTGAGATTGCGAGGGTGGAACGCGCGCGCGGCAGAGCCATCTCGGAGCACACCATACGACTCGCCGCGTCACGCCGCCAGCGGGCTATGGCGAGCCATCGAGTCGGATTTCCGCAGGGGAAACGGCGCCGGCGATCATCGCCCGCGACGGCACGACGGGCGCTTCGCGGCCGCCGCGGGAAGCGCATCCCTCAGCGCGCCACCGGCCTCCGCATCGCCACCAGCTCGGGGTCGTTCCGCCACGCACCCGCGCCGCCGGCGCCGATCTCGCGGATCGCCGCCACGGTGATCTCCGCCAGCTGTACCAGCCCCGCGTAATCGAAGTCCGCCCGCACCTCGTCGAAGGGCGTGTGGTACGTCTGCGCGCGGTACTCGGCGCGCTTCGCCTCGCCCCACCCTGCCGGTCTGCCGACGTAGTCGAAGCCGCCGTCGATCCAGGCGGCGGGCACACCGGCCTGCAGCCACGCCAGCTGGTCGGACCGGAACATGTACCCCTGGTCCGGCACCGGATCGCGGACCACCCGCATGCCTCGCGGCGCGAGGACGCGGCCGAGCAGCTGCGAGAAGCCGGCGAAGGGCGCGCCGATCACCAGGAGATCGCGGGTGCGGCCCCACGGGTTCGCCATCTCGAAGTTGATCGTCGCCAGCGTGCGCTCGAGCGGCACCGCCGGGTGGAGGGTGTGGTACAGCGAGCCGAGGAGCCCGTCTTCCTCGGCATCCACGGAGAGGAAGACGAGGGTGGGATGCGACGCCGCCGGCGTGCGCGCGTACGCCTGAGCGAGCGAGAGGAGCGTCGCCACCGCGGTGCCGTTGTCCACCGCGCCGTTGTAGATCGAGTCGCCGTTCACGGCGCGGCCGATGCCGAGGTGGTCGTAGTGCGCCATCAGCACCACGGCCCACTCGCCCGCGCCGGGCAGCAGGCCCACCACATTGTTCCCCGCCACGGCGCGGCGCGAGAGGCGCGAGGCGATCTCGACGGTGACCGGCAGCTCCACCGGCCGGAACGACCGCTGCTCCGCCAGCCGCCGCAGCGAGTCGAGGTCGAAGCCCGCCAGACGCAGCAGCTCGCGCGCCGGCCCTTCGCGGATCCACCCGGCCATGAGCGGGCGCCCGGGGTCACCGGCCAGCCCCATCGACGGCTTGGTTGCGGTGGTGCGCGCGACGGCCCAGGCGTATCCCGCGTCGGCGTCGGTGTGGATGAGGAGCATCCCGGCGGCGCCGCGGCGCGCCGCTTCCTCGAGCTTGGTGCGCCAGCGCCCGTGGAGCGTCAGCTCGCGCCCGCGGAACAGCGCCGGATCATCGCGCCCCGGCTCGTTGACGAACGCGACGAGCAGGCGGCCGCGGACGTCCACGCCCTTCCAGTCGTCCCAGTTCTCCTCCGGGGCGCTGATGGCGTAGCCGACGAACAGCGGCTCGGCGCGCAGCACGCCGCTCGCCTCGCCGCTGTTGACGATCGCGAAGTCCTCCCCCGCGACGAACCGGGTCCGCGCGTCGCCGCGCGAGATCGTGATCGTACCCTGCAGGTCGGGCGCGAACGCCTCCATCGGCACCGGCTGGAGGAACCCGCCTGACCCACCAGGCGTGAGGCCGGCGGCGCGGAAGACCGCCTCGATGTACGCCGCAGCGAGGAGCCCGCCGCGCGTCCCAACGCCTCGCCCTTCCAGTAGGTCGCTGGAGAGGAAGCGCGTGTGCGCCTCGAAGGTGGCGGGGTCGAAGGTCGGGCCAGGCCGCTGCTGCTGTGCGGACGCAGAGTCGCCAGCCCAGGCGAGGGCGGTGGCGAAGGCGAGCATGGGGACGACGAGTCGCTGGCGGATCATCGGGGCGGCTCCTCCTGTGGAACAAGCCGTGGTGGGCGTCCGACCCCGACCGGCGCAGGGGCTCCGGGGGCGCAGGGCGGACAGGGCGGCCGGCCGCCGCTCAATCCAGGAACGGCGACCTCTTCCCGCGCGGGCGCGGCGCCTGCGCGGTGTCGAGCAGCTGCTGCAGCTCCTCGACGCTTAGCTCGAAGGGGTCGGTCTCGTACCCCGGGGGCGCGCCAGTCCGCGCGGGCCCGGGGCTGTCGCCCACGGGCTCGTAGAGCCACTCGGAGCGGCTCCGGACGCGGACGTCCCACGCCCGCCCTTCACGATCGGTGAACCGCCGGTCCGCCATCGCACGCCTCCCGACGCTCAGTCGTCCAGGCGCCCCCGGAACTCGTCGAGGGCGCGGCGCTCCTTCTTCGAGGGCTTCCCTTCCCCGTGCGCGAACGCGTGGGCGGCGACACGGTGCTGCTCGCGCAGCCGCTCGCGCTCGGCACGGGTCGCCGGATCCTCCTCGTACAGCAGCGCGGCCGCGGCAGCGGGCCCGCGGTGGGCGGACAGCGCGCGGACGGTGACGAGGTGCTCGTAGGGCCCGAGGCGCAGGCGCACCACATCCCCCGCGCGCACATGGCGCCCCGGCTTGGCCCGCGCGCCGCCCACCTCCACGCGCCCGCCGGCGATCGCGTCGGTGGCGAGGGCGCGCGTCTTGAAGAAGCGCGCGGCCCACAGCCACTTGTCGAGCCGGACGGGCTCGTCCGCTGCCGCCGGCTCCCGCGAGCGCCCGCTCACGCCGGCCCCGTCCCGGTCGCCCCGGCTCTCGCGGCGCGGCGCGCAGCCCAATAGTACGCCGGGACGCCCGCCAGCAAGAGGAGGAACCCCCAGAAGACGGCGTCGCGCCCCGACCCGACGATCGCCCAGACGGTGTACGCGAAGGCGAGGATCGCCGCGGCGGGCGCCGCGGCGTGCCGCCAGCCGCGCGGCCGCGCCGCGCCCCGGAAGAACGTCGTGACGAACGCGGCGGTGGAGAAGAGATAGGCGACCAGCGTGGAGATTGTCGCGAGGAGGATGATGAAGGTGAACTCGACGACGAGCCCCTTGGTGTAGTTGGACGCGACGATCGCGGTCACGAGGGCGCTGGAGAAGACCAGCGCGCCGGTGGGCGTCCCGCGCGCCGAGAGGCGGCCCACCGCCCGCGGCAGGAGGCCGTCGCCGGCGGCCGCGAGAGGCATCTGGCCGAGGAGGAGGGTCCACCCGTTCAGCGCGCCGAAGCACGAGACCGCCGCGCCCGCGGCCACCGCCGTCGCGGCCCAGGGACCCCACATCGTGCGCGCGGCGTCGGCGAACGGGGCGGTGGACGCGGCCAGTAGGTGCGGCGGGAGAACGCCCATCACCGCGCCGGTGGAGAGGATGTAGACCGCCGCCGCGATCCCGGTGCCGAGGAGTGTCGCCCGCGGGATGGTGCGGTCCGCTCGCGCGACCGCGCCCGCGGGGATGGTCGCCGACTCGAGGCCGAGAAACGCCCAGAGCGTCAGTGCCGCGGTGCTCGACACCGCCCCGAGGGTGGAACGCCCGCTGGTGTTGAAGGGGACGAAGTTGGCACCGTGGAGATGCACGAGGCCGAGGGTCCCGATCGCCACGAGGGGCGCGAGCTTGAGCAACGTGGTGACGAGCTGGACGCCGCCCGCCTCGCGCACGCCGCGCGTGTTGACCCACGTCAGGAACCAGATGCTCAGGAGCGCGGCGGCCGCGCCGAGGAGCGGGCTCGTGGCGAGCGCCGGCGCGAAGAACGCGAGGTAGCCGACGAGCGCCACCGCGATGGCGGCGTTGCCGGCGCAGGTCGAGATCCAGTAGCTCCACGCCACCAGGAACGCCGGGAAGTCGCCGAAGGCGGCGCGCGTGTAGGCGTACGGCCCGCCGGCGCGGGGATGCGCGCGGGCGAGGCGCGCGAAGGTGAGCGCGAGGACGAGGGCGCCCGCCGTGGTGAAGAGCCAGCCGAAGAGGCTGACGCCGCCGTAGGCGCCGAGCGCGGCGGGGAGGAGGAACACCCCCGACCCGACCATGTTCCCCACAACCAGCGCGGTGGCCATCCACAGGCCAAGCTGCCTCCGCGTCGGTGCGGGATTGGCGGAGTCGGGGGCCGCCGGCGGGGGCGGCGTGCTAGCGCCGGATGCCATCCACCATCGCGCGGAGGGCGCGGATGTGTTCCGGTGTCGTGCCGCAGCAGCCGCCGACGATCTGCACGCCGGCATCCACCAGCGCGCGAGCGCCCTCCGCGAGGACGGCGGGCGTCTCGTCGTACACGGTGCGCCCTCCCTCGGCCCGCGGGAGGCCGGCGTTCGGCTGGATGACGAGGGGGAGGCGGCTCGCGGTGCGCAGCTCGCGCGCGATGGCCACCATCGGGGCGACGCCGGTGCCGCAGTTCGCGCCGATGGCGTCGGCGCCCGCGTCGGAGAGCCCGGCCGCCGCGGCCGCGATGCTCAC
>Ga0209777_10005714_pt1 | contig 14235 bp, 3 predicted proteins | sample FrelakmetHBP12HB_FD_187147 | JGI IMG/M metagenome (GOLD analysis project Ga0209777, IMG submission 187147) | Freshwater lake sediment microbial communities from the University of Notre Dame, USA, for methane emissions studies -HBP12 HB (SPAdes)... | ecosystem: Environmental > Aquatic >...
GGTACCCTTTGCAAGTTCGCCACCCGTCTGACCCGCGACATTCCGCTATTCGCCAAATAGGCTTGTTATCAAAGACCGTTTGACCTTTGGAGCGACCGATTTCATCACCTTCAAAGGGCTGGTTGTAAGAGCCTACCCCCATTGAGGGAGAGGGGATTCAAAGCCCCCTCGCCATTCCGATCTCAGATTTCAGATATCAGATTTCAGATTCCCGATCTCAGATTTCAAACCTGAGAGGGGCATTAGTCTTCCTCTTGCCCTACGCTCTACCCCCCCTCACCCTACCCTCTCCCCCTGATGGGGGAGAGGGGTTTGAGTACGAACCTTTACTCAAGATAACCCAGTGCCCGGAGGCGCATCATGATCTGTTCTTCCTCTTCCGCGTCCTGATAAGCCGGAGTTGTTGCGGCGCAGGGAACATCGTCGCCCGGCGCTACCGCGCCGCCGTGGGTTGCCTTCCGGGACCGCAGAAATTCGCCGGTGAAGATTTCCTCTCCGACCCGGCCCTCTAGTTCGCCTGGAATGGACAGACCAAGCAAGTAAAGCGCGGTCGGGGCGATATCGAGCAAGTTCAGCGCGTCCAGTTCCACGCCGCGACGGACACCCGGGCCGCAGACGCCCAGGACGCCCTGGGGATGATGCGTGCCCATGACCACGGGACGCTTCTTGAGGATGCCGCCTCCGCGCAACACGGAGAAAAAGCCGTAATCGCGGAGTTCCAGAGTCAGGTCGGAGGCGAGCTTCATGCTCGGTCCGGCGAAGGCCTCCTCGCGAGTCCAAACGCGGCGAACGATGGGGTCGCCGGTGTCGGGATCAGCGCAGCGGGTCAGCAGGGCGTCGATAAGCTCCGCACGGAAGCTTTCGTACTCCGACGGCTCGATGCCGTCGGGGCCCTTGACGCCCTTTACTTGGATGTTGATTCCGTTGGTGCTGGCCAGCACGGCGTAGGCTTTGGTTCGCGGCATGTCGAAAAACGTCAAATGATATGGCCGAGCGCGACCCAGCTCGGCGGACTCCTCGGATTGAGCGACGGTGTTCTCCGACCAGGTCAGGTAACCTTCGCGTTCGAGCCAGTTGTTGATGTAGAGCACTTCATTGCTGCCGCAGAAGCCGTGATCGGAGACGACCAAGATATGCGCGTGCGGTCCAGCGAGCGTTATGGTCTCCTTCAAGACCCCATCGATCTGCCGGAAATAGTCCCAGCATTTTTTGCGGATGCGGAGAAACGCCTCGGAAGGATCCGCCGGTACCAGTGCGGGATCGAGGTAGGGCCAGCAGAGGTGTTGCAGCTTGTCCACACCGTCGAAGACGATGGCCTCGATGGCGCAGGGGTCGTGTTGCATTTGATGCCGAAGGATGCCGAACCACTGCCGCTCACGGCGAATGTGGAGGTCGATCCAGGGTTCGTAGTCGGCGAGCGTGGCGCCCTGGATGGCCTTGCGTTCTTCGTTGAAGTCCATGCCGAGGTCTTTGATATCCAGCTCCGGCAAGCGCTCGCGCATGCGCTCAAGGAACCCTTCGGGATGCGAATTCTGGCGAATCCACCGCCAGGTAACCCAGCCGGGCACGACGTATCCGTTGAGTTTGGGCGCGGGGTTGTGGGCGATGAGGTTCAAGGCCCCGGCGCGAAGTCCGGCCTGTGAGGCCAGGGTGAGCATCGTCGGACAGCGAACATCGCGCGAGGTGACCACGCGAATGTACTTGGAGGCCTCGGATTCGAACTGCAGGAAGTTGGTTACTCCGTGATGACCCGGCGATCGGCCTGTGAACAATGTCGTCCACGCCGGAGGGGTGAGCGGCGGAACCGTGGACATCAGGCGGCCGCGGACGCCGGAGGCGAGGAAATCCGCCAGGTGGGGCATGATCCCGCGGCGCATTAGGTCGTCGAGCACCGTAAACGTCGCTCCGTCCAACCCGAAGATGACCACGCGGCTGTTCAATTCCGACTCTCCTGTACGGGCCGCAGATGCAACATGATGAAGTCGAGCAGTTCGCCGATGGTGATATCGTTCGCCTGCCGTTCATAGGCCTTGCCCAGGAACTCGGCGAAGGGCAGCGACTGGCCGAAATGTTCCTCGATAGCCGACCCCAAAGCGACGGCATCTATGGACTCGAATTGCATGTCGCTGAAGAGTCCGGTTTTCTCGGTGATCTCGTCCGAATAATCCCAGTCCTCACGCAGATTGGTGAGGATCTTCAGCAACTCCGCGCGAACCGCGCTGCGATCAAGCACTGACATGCCCGTTCCTTTCCTCGACTGCGACGGCGACGATGTAGTCTCCATCGCGGATACTATGCACCACGAATTGCGAGCCGTTGGTGAGCGACTTACGGATGGCCGCGGTTGAGCCGCAACTGACCCGGATGGATCCTGCGTCGGTGTCCAGTTCGCGGACTACCATTGTCGCGGGGCCGTCGGCAAGTCCGATTCCCACGGCTTTGCCAGCGGCCTCCTTTGCGCACCAGGCCCGCGTGACCCACTCATCGCGGAGGGCGCCATCCAATCGGGCCAGGAGACGTCGCTCTTCATCGTCAAACGCCACGGCATCGAAGCCCGCGGCGCGGGTCGCAACGTTTTCCAAGTCGACGCCGAGCACTCCGCGACCCGCTGCGGCCACGGCCAAGGCGCCCTTGTGGGCTATCGAAAGCCGTGGGGCCTCGTCTATTCGCGTCAGCCACCGGCCGTCGGCGTAAGGGCGACCGTCGGCGTCGGCGTGAATCTCGACGTCCGCAGGATAAACGTCCATTCCGTGGCGGCGTTTGAGCCACGCGCGGACGGCGTCCTTGGCGGCCGCTCGCCCGAAAATCCACTCCGTCCGCCGCGGACCCTCCTTCATCGCGTGATACTCATCCAGTTCTCGTTGACTGAGCAGCAAATGTGCCCCGAGATTTTCCCAGATTTTCGTGCCGACTTCGCCTGCGGGCGCCAGGCGGCGGCATTCAATGCCATCGCACCCTTCGGGCAGGGGCAGGGCGACGGCGTCGCTTACGAGATTCTTGTCGGGGAAGCGCCAGAAGTCATAGAAGGACCGCTCCCAGTAGAAACGCCAATCGGTCCACCCGCAGACGCGCATGTACAGTTGGCCGTCGGGTGCAAAGACGTCAATGTCGGCCCGGACCTGACGCTGGCCGATTTCGCGAATCCGCATCTGGCACCGCGAACGAACGCCGGGAGCAAGGGGTTCGCGGTACAGGGATATTTCCTGAATCTGGATGGGGAACATCAGGAACCCTTCGGCGAGGTATTCGTGAGGCCAGTAGCCGACCATCTGACCGGCGGCGTCGAGCAGCACTGGATCGATGAAAAACTTGGGCGTCGGGGTGGAGCGAAGCAGCTCGTTGCGCGGGAGGGTTTCGAGCCGGGCGGTCAGGCCGTCCTCGCCGATTTCGTCGATCCCGACGACGCCCTGGAAGCGTGGGCCGTGAAACATCCGCCGCTCCGAGTACAGCGCTTCGGCAGTACAGGCGGGTTTACGCGGGTTGCGGAGGCGCCATTGGTCGACAGGGGGCGGGGCGGGATAATCGGAGGCGAAAAGGACAGTCGCCTCGGCCAGGGGCGGCGTGGGCTTGTCGGAATCCGTCGAGCCGGGGTCCTGGCGGCGGATGGCCACGCGCACTTCGTCCGCCGCTTCGGCCCGGGTGGCGCTTATGGTAAGCACGGCATTACCGGTTCCGCGGTGGACTTCGATCCACTTGGCGGCTTGTATGGACTTCGCGCCGACGACGCGGCAGCCGGGAACGAGCAACGAGGCGACTTCGGCCATCATTTCTAGGCTGACGGTGAGGGGGACCACGTTTAAGCGGTCGCGGCGGTCGTCCCACTCGGACGCGGGGGGATCGAAGCAATGATCCTGGAGGTAGAGATCGTCGTCGAGAGTGACATTGCGTGTCACAACGACCTCGCGGCCCGGCTGGATGCGCAGGATGCGTCCGGCGAAGGCCAGGGTCGCGGCATCGGGGAGAGCTTCGGTCGGTTCGCCCGCCGGTCCAGTCCCATTGGGGGTTGCGGCGCCGTGGGTGTGCAGAAGGTCCGCGATCTGGCGGAGGGTTTTGAGGCGGGCGATCTGCTCCATATCAATGGTTCCGGAAAGCGGCAGGGCGTCACCCATTTGCTGCAAGGCGCCGAGGATTTCGATTCGCTTGATCGAGTCGATGCCCAGGTCGGCCTCGATGTCCAAATCCAAGTCCAACATTTCCGGCGGATAACCGGTTTTTTCGCTGACGATCCGCACGAGAACATCTTCGAGTTGTTCGGTTGGCCGCGGGGCGTCGACAACCGTCTCGCACTGATCCGTCGGAGGACTGGGCGCAGTGGCGACCAGCGGGGCCGAATCTGGAGCTTTCGGAGGAATGGTCGCGGGAGCGCTGGATTGCCCGGTCGCAGGCGCAGGGGTTTCTTCGCGCGGGTCGGGAATCGGCATGGGAAGTTCGGAAGCGCCATGGCTAGTCGCGGCTCCGTCCTTCATAAGCGCCTGCATGATGACTTCGTGCGTTTGGAGGAAGTTCGCCATTAAGTCCGTGTGTGCCTGGATAAGAGTGCGGTTTGGAACCCCCGCACCTGGTCCGCTCGCTTCCACTCGCGGCTCTGACATGGCGGGGAGAGGGGACGAAGGCACCGAGGGCGACAAATGTGAGAAGGGTGCGGAGGGTGTGAAGGGTTCAGGCTTCTGAGAGGGAAGACGGGGTATGTCGGCTCGCGCCCAGGTCGGCACCTCGGGCAGATCCAGTTGCGGGTAGCAAAGGGGCACCTGCATGGTGCCGGGAGCGGAATCAGGATCAACCGGGCGGTCGGCGGAGTGGTCGAAAGTGAGCTTACGCGGTGAGCGGCGGGAGTACAAGACCGCAAGATCAACGGGCACGTTCAGCGCGGCGAGCATGGCCAGAGCGTGGTGCAGGGTCGTTACTCCGGAGCGCTTGTGATGGTTCATGGCGATTGAAACGTGCGGGCGTCCGCGAAGAATATCGTCCACGAACCCGGTCAAGATTCCGCGAGGTCCGGTTTCGACGAAGATGCGGGCCCCGGCGTCATACATATTGGTTATGGTCTCGCGGAAGATCAGCGGTCTGGCGAAAGTTTGGGAAACGAGTTCGAGAATCTCCTTTGGATCTTTCGGGTAGGGCTGCGCCGTCGTCGAGGAATAGAGCAGCGTCTGCGGAGGGCTTATCTTCAAGGACGAAAAGTACTTTCGCAGCGGTTCGCAGATATAGGTGAAGACGGGGGTGTGGTAGCCGCGATCGTAGGGCAGCCGTTCGACGAACACCCCCCGCGAGTGCAGGTGCTTGGTCACCGGCTCAGCGTCCTCGGAGGCGACGACCACGACGACCTGGTGCGGACAATTGTCGTTGGCGATGTGTACGGTTCGGTCGATCTCGGCCACAATGCGAAGCACTTCGTCGCGACCGGTCCCGACGGCGAGCATGGCGGCCTTGGGGATCGTCAAATCGCCGGAGAGTCCGCTGTAGACGGCGTCAAGCCGCGGAGCGCTGGCGACGAACTCGTCGAAATCGAGAATGCCGGAGGCGGCCATCGCCACCCACTCGCCGGCGCTGTGCCCGGTAATCATGTCGGGCACGACGCCGAGCCGCTGCAAGAGGATGTAGATAGCGCCGTCGGCGGTGAGCACGGCCTCGGTGGCGCGTTCGATTTTCCAGAGTTTTTCCTCGGCCTGCTTTAGCTCCGCGTCGGAGAGCAGGGGGGTCGGGAAGATGTCGGCGCTAAGCGGGTAACGTCCGGCGCTGACCACCGCTCGATCCGCGGCGTCGAAGAACGAGCGAACTTCGGGGAAGTGGATGCACAGATCGGCGAGCATGTTCAGGTATTGGGCGCCTTCGCCGGGAAAGAGGAATGCAACTCTCCCGCGCTTTATGGTCGATTCACCGAAGTAGTAGATTCCCTTGGCGTCCTTGATATGCGTGGCGGCCGGGTCGGCCAGTCTCGCGGCGGCGCGGGTCAACTTCGCGGTCAGATCGGGCAGCGACGTGGCGACGACGCCCAGAACGTGCTCCCCGCCGCGGCGGGAATCGGCCTGCGTCCAAGCCACTTCACGAAGGGCGATTCCCTCAGCCTTCGCGGAGTATTCGCGGAGTTTTTCCACGGCCGAGCACAACGTCGCGCGCGTGTCGCCCTCCACGACGATGAGTTCGCTGTCGAGTTCGCGGAGGAGCGTGGGGCGATCCTCGACATCGGCCGGTCCGGGCTTGGCCTTTACGTGGGACGAGGCATCTGCTTCGCGCGGTGAACAATAGTCTTCCAGCACTACATGGGCGTTGACCCCGCCGAATCCGAAAGCATTCACGGCCGCGCGTCGCGGTGCGTCTTTCCCGCCGTGTACCCAGGGGCGAAGCACGGTGTTGACATAGAATGGACAATCGTCGGCGAGCAATTCGTCTATTGGCTGCGTGCAATTCAGGGACGGCGGCAACACGCGGTGATACAGCGACAACGCGGACTTGATGATGCCCGCGACTCCCGCGGCGGGCATGGTGTGTCCGATCATGGACTTGACCGACCCCAGCGCGCAACTCCGCGGCCCGGCCCGGCGCGGACCAAAGACCCCGCGAAGGGCTTCGACCTCCGTCGGATCGCCGACCGGCGTGCCCGTGCCATGGGCCTCAATCAGCCCGACGGTGTCGGGAGAAAATCCGCACATCTCATAGGCCCGCCGAAGGGCCAGTTCTTCACCCTCGACGCGCGGCGCGGTCACGCCCTTGGCGCGCCCGTCGCTGCTCGTGCCCACGCCCTTGATAAGCGCGTAAATGCGATCGCCATCGCGCTCCGCGTCCGCAAGCCGCTTGAGCACGATGATGCCCACGCCTTCTCCGGCGAGCGTGCCGTCGGCGTTGCGATCGAACGGCCGGATGGTTGAGCTGCGCGACAAGGCGCCCATGGCCGCGAACACTTGCAGGAACGGCACCTCGCAGCAAGTATGACATCCGCCGGCGAGCATGAGGTCGTAGCGCCCGGTGATGAGGTCGCGCACGGCGAGTTCCGTAGCGATGAGCGATGAGGCGCAGGCCGCGTCGACCGTAAAAGTCGGACCCATCAAATCGAGGCGATTGGCCACGCGGCCAGTGGTGATATTCGGGATCAGCCCAGGCGCCGACTCCGGTGCAAAACCCGGCAGCCGCGAACGAATAGCGTTTTTCAGTTCGAGCATCTGCTGGGGGGTGAATTCCGGGTGCAGCATCTTGATGATGTGAAGGGTTTGCTCGGTCATCAAGCCGCGCTGCAGCAATCCACCGACGCCGGCGCCCAGATAATTTCCACGACCGAGAACAAACGCGGCGCGCTCGCCGTTAATCGGACGTTCGAGGTATCCGGCGTCCTCCATGGCCTCGTGGACCGTGCGCAATACGAGGAATTGGTCCGGTTCGGCACCCTCGACGGCACGCGGCATGGTGCCGTATTTCAAAGGATTGAAGGCGAAGGAAACGCCGAGGAATCCGCCCTTCCGGGTGTAAACGCGATCCTCATAAGTCCCGTTGGGGTCGTGAAAGACATCGGGGTCCCAGCGCTGGGGCGGAACGTCATGGATGCAGTTCACGCCGCCGGCGATGTTGCGCCAGAACTCGCCGACATTGCGTGCGCCGGGATACGCGCAGGCCATGCCGATGATGGCGACGTCTCCCGCCAGGTTCGAGCCGCAAGCGTTTGAACTGTGCATCAGCATCGCCATTACTGCTTACAGCCTATCACAAAACCCCCTCACCCTGCCCTCTCCCCCAAAGGGGGAGAGGGGTTATGGGACAGGCTCTTATCCGCCGCCTGACCGACGCGCGTCGCGGCAAGGCGATTCAGCGCCTTGCTGCACGTTCCTTCGAGTCCTTCCAGCCAGCCAAACAGCTTTCCCGCGGCGTCGATGAATCGAAAATCCGCGTGGATCACCGGGGTTCCCGCAACATGTCGCACGCTCGCCTCGCATCGCACCTGCCCGGCAACCGGTCGCGCGTACCTATGGTAACAGGTGAGTCTTGCCGGCAGCGGAGTCATGTCCAAGTAGGTTCGCGCCCATAGAATGATGAGCTGCAGCGCGGAATCCACCATTACCGGGTCGATCAGCCAATGCCCTTTTGGCGATTCCGCCAGGCAGCGCTTGGGCGTGGACGGCGAAAGCGTCGCAATGATTCCGTTGTCGCCCAAGGCTTCGACCTCCGCGATCCCCGCGAAAAGGGGACCGTGGAACAGCCACTGCTCGTAGGCATCGGCGATGCTCATGGGTAACGGCCGTGGGTTCGTCAGTTGAAGCGGAGAATACGACGCAGGCACGACGCCCTCCGGCCCAAGCTCAACCTCGGCCGTGTCGTGGACGTGCCGATGCTCGCCGATCTCCGCGCGCATCTTGACGCGGACAACTGCCTGCGTTTCGGTGAGTCCGGAGGCGATCACCCGCGCCGTCTGCGAGCCGCGCTCGAACGAAATCCCACGTAATACGCGAAGGTCGCGTACGGCGGTCACTGTTAGATCCGGACGGACAAGTGAGGCCGATTCAGCGAACAACTCTAGGACCATCGCCATGGGCATTACCGGTCGGCCGTCAAGCTGATGGTCGATCAGATAAAGGTCGCTCTGCGGATCAAGTTCACGCATGACCTCTACCGAGCCGTCCGCATTCCGCACGACCGAAGCCCGCACCTTTAGCAGTGGTTGGTACTCGGCGATGGTTGTCGCCGGCGGAGTGCTGGCGCCGGCTTTAGCGCCTGTCCCAGAAACCAATGCCGGAGAGTCCGCGGCTCGTGGTGACCGCTCCATACCTGGCAGGGCTACGTCGAGCGGTCCGCCGAATATGACTTCGGCGTCGTTCTTGCCGCCAAAGAGAATCTCATCGACGACGGCTTTTTTCCCGTCGCGTCTGGCGATGATGTGTACTCCTGCTTTGGCGAACTGCCGGGCAAGCTCGGCGGATACCATTCCGCCGGTTGATTCCCACGGCCCCCATATAAGCGAAGCGACCCGTCCGCGCCACTGGGCGTTGAGTCTAATGGCCAGTTTGCTGATGACTTCGTTGGCGGCGGCGTAGTCGCACTGTCCTCTGTTGCCGTAGCGGCCCGAAACCGACGCGAAGAACACCAGGAACTTCAGCGAATCGCCGCGTAGTTTCGACGCGAGCACAAACGCTCCAACGACTTTGGGGTCGAATACGCGGCGGAAGGAGTCCGGCGTTTTGTCGCGAATCAACTTGTCCTCGATGACGCCGGCGCCGTGAATGGCGCCGTCGATGCGCCCGAATCGCCGGTATAGATCGTCAATGAGCGAGCCAAACGCCGCTGTATCCGTAACATCAATCCGGTGATACTCGACCGTCGCGCCCGTCGTCCGCATGGCCGCCAGATTCGCGCGCGTCTCACGCTCGCGCAACAGTTTTCCATAAGCCGCTTCGACTTTCGCGGGCGTGACTTTTCCATCCGCCGTCTGAAGCTGTTGCAGCAGAACGGACTTAAGCAGTTTCGCGTCGCTGATTCCCATTGTTGGCGGTGGTTCCTCGCTTGGCGGCAGCGGCGATCGCCCCAGGAGGACGAGTCGGCATCCGAACCGTTCGGCCAACTCAATGGCGGCGTCGGCGGTAATCCCGCGGGCGCCGCCGGTGATGAGCACCACAGATTCGCGATCCAGATTCAATTGCGGCGACCGATCCGCAAGCGGCGAAGTCGTCGGAAGCAAAGCAACCCGCTTCCCCTTGAAGTACCCGACTTCCGGAACGCGGTCGTTTGCCAGGAGCTCAGAGAGCACGGCGTCGGCAACATGTCCAGCCGGGGCATCATGGTCGAAATCGACTACGCGGCTGACCACCTCCGGCCATTCGCGTGCCAGCGTCTTGACAAGTCCGCAAACTCCGCCGTTGCCCGGCCAGAACTCCGTCGCATCGCTGCAGCCGAGGCTGCCGAAGGCTCCTCCCATTCGCGTTACCGCAAGTACGCGACCGTTTCCCTCTTTTCGCAAGTCGCTTTCGGCGGCCTGAATGACGTTGAAAAGGGCGTGAAGCTCGGTGTCGAGCGGTGCGCTCCACTGTGCGATATCGTCGCGATTTCGAAGCGCGGCGCCGGCCAGCGGAAGCAGATCGACAACAGCGGCGATGCGCCCGTGTTGATTCCGTATCTTGTTCACCCATTCTTTGGCGATGGCCGGATCGGCAAGGTCCACTCGTGGTTGACGACCGTTGGACTCCGCTCCGCGAAATACGCGGACGATTTCGAGAGCGGTGACGCCGCGTTGCCGTAGCGCTTCAGCCAAGAGAGGAGCGACGCCCTGTTCGTCGTCGATGATTACGACCGCGCCGCTGATCATCTTGATGCAGTCGCTCGCGTCGATCGGATGCTCGACGGCGCGCAAGGTCATTCGCGGCACACCAGAGGCTGCCGGCGAAGTCCGCGGCTCCTGCGCTGAATGCACGTCGGCTCTTCCGGACGCCGATGCCGATGCCCCATCACCTGGTCCGCTCGCTTCCACTCGCGGCTCTGACCTGGGAGGGGGAGGGGTAATTGGACGGGCACCTTGCCCATCGGCAAGCGAGTCGATTCCGGGAGCGCTGTCCTCGCCGGTTTGTGCCAAATCGGTGGCACTGACACGTTCGGACACCCAGTCCACAATAGCGCGCAAGGTCTTCAGTTTTGCAAGGGTTTCCATGTCACCGCTTACCGCGTCCCTGGCAAAAACTGATCCGTCCTGCAGTGCTCCGAGTATCTCTACCCGTTTGATCGAGTCGATGCCGAGGTCGGCCTCCAGATCGAGATCGAGGTCCAGCATGTCCGGCGGGTATCCCGTGCGGTCCGCGACAATCCCGACCAGATGCTTGACGAGCCGATCGCGCATGGGAACGGCTGGTTCGCCCGTCGTCCGTCCGTTGTCGCCCGGGGCATCCTGGGCATGCTCCGCGTTCGGCACCGCTGATTCCGACGGTGATTGAACAGGCGACGACGCCATGATGCCCGTTGTTTCGGGTGCACGTTCTGGCTGCGACTCGTTCGCCTGTTTCTGTTCGAGCGGTACGGTCATGGCGTAGGGGGCGGGCCGCGGCGGTTCGGGCGGCGCAGATAAGGCAAGTCCGGCAACGGGTTGCGCATGAGCCGCTTCCGTTCCGGCCATTAGACCGAGCATGACCCTCTTGTGCGTATCGAGAAACTTCGTCATCAATTGTTGGTGAGCCGACACCAGGGCTGTCAGGTTTTCCGGACTATTCCCCGCGGACGGATTCGCACTTTGGGGAGTGGGGACCGGGGGTCGCGGACTGTCCGCCGCCGTCTCGATTGGCCTTGCCGCCACGGTCGCATGGGACATGGGCGGCGCAGCGGCCAGCGCGTCTTTCGCGTCGGATTGCGGCGCGGCGATCTGGGGCGCTGATGCTGGTGGAGTATGTCGTGCATCCGTTGTGGGCTTCTCCTGCAGACCGTTGATGGGGACGGACTTTGCTCCGCTGATGAACCACGTTGTGCGCGGCAGCGGGGCCGGTTTGGTCTGCTCGACCAATTTGTCCAGATCCAAGACCTTCGAGACGCGGCCTTCAAAAAGACGACTCGGATCAAATCCACAAGCCGCGGACGCGAGTTGCGCCAGACCGAGCAGGAAGGTCGTGATTCCCTCGCGCCCCGGAGCATTCATCGCGATAGCGACGAAGGGTTTTCCCTTGAGCGTATGCTCGACAAGGGCGGTTAGGGTACGGCCTGGTCCGACCTCGACGAACACCCTCGCCCCGGCCTCATACATTGCCAGCACTTCGTCGGCGAAGCGCACCGGGCGCACGAGGTGCTCCACTAGCTGCCGCTTGATTGCTTTGGGCTCACGGGAGTGGGGCTTGGCGGTTGTATTGGAAAACACAGTCGCTTGTGGCGAGACGAAACCGGCGCGCTCCAGGGCTTGGGCGAACGCTCCCGCGGCGGACTCAATCAAGGGGGAGTGAAACGCGCAGGACACCTTGATGCGCCGCGCGGGCAGGCCCTTGTCCTTGAATTTGCGCAGAGCGTGCTCGATTCCCGCGTCGGTCCCGGAGATCACGGTCTGGTTGGGAGCATTGAAGTTGGCCGCCCAAACGCCTTTGACGTCGGCGATGATCTCTGCAACCGTCGCTCCGTCGGCACTGACCGCCGCCATCGCTCCCGGCGCGGTCCGACCCGTCTCGGCGAGCAGCCGCCCGCGCACTTCCGAAATGCGAATCAGATCTTCAAACACGATCGCCCCGGCCGCGTGCAGTGCGACATACTCGCCATAGCTGTGCCCGCCGAACAAATCGCCGCGAAGTCCGAGCGACGAAAGCAGACGCAGCATGGCTACGTCCGTCGCACCCATCGCCGGTTGTGCAACCTGCGTTTGAGTGAGTGCGGCTTCATCCGCCGCACGCTCATCGTCCGTGAAGCTCGGGCGCGGAAACACAAAGCTCGAGAGCGTTTGTTTCAGCGTGTGACCAAGGACACGGTCGGCCTCTTCGAACGCCCGGCGCACACCAGGAATAGCGATGACCAGATCGCGCAGCATGTTTACCGACTGTGATCCCTGTCCTGGAAACAGGAATGCAATCTTGCCTCCCGGAGTCAACGGATTGGCACCGAAATATACGCCGCCGGAGTCCGCCAACTGCCGTTCGCCGCCGCTCTCAGGGCCGCGAGCGGGAGCGAGCGGATTCTGATCGCAACCCGCAGGGCGCTGGTCGTGTCGCTGCCGCTCCACGCTCTGTTTCGCCTTCTGAAGTTTCTCGACAAGCTCATCCGTGGAACCGGCAACAAGGGCTAGGGTCAATCCGTCGTCCGCGCCCGTTGCGGCGCCAAACTCGCGGCACACGGCCGCGGCGAGATCGCGCAACACCGGCTGTGCGCCCTGTTGGAGGGCTTTTAGAATAGAATCTACTGACTCAACGATCGCGTCGCCGGACGCCGCCCGCCAGACGAACAGTTCCGCGGGCCATTGATTTCGCCCGGGTATTTCCGGCGTCTTGGCGCCCGCACTATCTGGAAGGTACTCTTCGAGCACCGCGTGGAAGTTGGTTCCGCCGAACCCAAACGCGCTGACGCCGGCGCGGCGGGGCGAACCGTCGGTTCGCCTGACCCACGGCTTTGGCTCCGTGTTGACATAGAATGGACTTTTCTCGAAGTTGGCCTTGGGGTTGGGTTTGGTCACGCCGATGGTTGGGGGAAGCACTTTATGATGGAGGGCAAGCGCGGCCTTGAGCAGGCCGGCGATGCCCGCGGTACACTTGGTGTGCCCGATCATGCTCTTGACGGAGCCGAGGGCGCATTCCTGGCGGCCGGCGCCCGCGGCGGTGAACATTCGAGTGAGCGATTCGACTTCGCTCTGGTCTCCGACGACGGTGCCGGTACCGTGGGCCTCGATGAGGCTGACGGTGTCGGGCGTGAAGCCGGCCTTGTCGTAAGCCCGTTCCAAGGCGCGGATCTGGCCTGCGGGGCGCGGCGCCGTCAGACCTTTGTCCTTCCCATCGCTGGATGACCCAACGCCTTTGATGACCGCGTAGACGCGATCGCCATCGCGGACCGCATCCTCAACGCGCTTAAGCACGGCCATGGCGATACCTTCGCTGATGACGATGCCGTCGGCGGTGGCGTCGAAGGGACGGGCTTCGCCGGTCGGAGAGAGAGCTTGAGTGTTGCTGAAGCACAGGTAAGCGAAGGGGCTTTGCATGGTGTCGGCGCCGCCGACGATCACCATGTTGCTCGAACCGGACTCGAGTTCTTCGACCGCCAAGCGAACGGCGGCGAGGGAGGAGGCGCAGGCGGCATCCACGGTGTAGTTGGACCCGCCGAAATCGAAGCGGTTGGCGACGCGTCCCGCGGCCACGTTGATCAGCAATCCGGCAAACGAATCCTCCGTCCACTCGGGGAGTCGTCCGTTGAGGCGCTCGATCAACTCGCGGACTTCATCGGCGGTTTCATAGGCCGCTGAAAGGTAATGGAGAGCCATGGAGCGGAAGCCGTAACCCAGGCCGTGTTCACCGACGCCGCCGCCGGCTCCGAGAATGACCGAGGTATGCTCGCGGTCGAAAGGCCGATCAGCGTATCCAGCATCTTCGATTGCCTGCCGCACCGCTTCCAGTACCAGAAGCTGTAATGGCTCGACCGAGGGAATGGAGTTCGGCGGCATTCCGTAGCGTGTCGGATCGAACGCGACGGGATCGATGAACCCGCCCCATTTGGAATAGCAGTTGTCGCGCAGCCGGCGGTCGGTGTTGAAGTAGAGTTCCCAGTTCCAGCGATCCGGGGGAATCTCGCCGGTGGCCCGCACGCGATTAGATCGGA
>Ga0209777_10005715_pt1 | contig 14234 bp, 23 predicted proteins | sample FrelakmetHBP12HB_FD_187147 | JGI IMG/M metagenome (GOLD analysis project Ga0209777, IMG submission 187147) | Freshwater lake sediment microbial communities from the University of Notre Dame, USA, for methane emissions studies -HBP12 HB (SPAdes)... | ecosystem: Environmental > Aquatic >...
GCTCCTGATCCTCTGGAGGAACTTCCCCCATGCAGCGTCCAGAATGTTCTCCGACTTTGCCGCGTACTTCTTGTGCTCCTTTTTGTCTTGAGTCGCTTTCCTGATCATCTCCACGATGTCCAGGGCTTCGAAAAACAACGGATTGAACCTCGCGATCAAGTCTCCGGCGACTTCGTAATGGAAGTCCTTCCGGCATCTCTCGACCTTAAGATGCATCTTTCCCAGGACATCCTTGGCGTCCTGCCTCCGTCCTGACTTCTTTTCTCTCCTGGCTAAGACTCTCTGTTGCCTCTTTATGTCTGCCAAAGCCTTCTTGAGGATCCTGGGGTTCTTGGCCTTTCCCCCGTCCGAATCAGCAGCAAAACAGTTCAAACCCATATCAACCCCGACGGGTTTGAAAAGCATGTTCTTCGGAGGATCCGGGACTTCCGTCACGATGTAGGCGAACCAGCCGTCCGCCAGCCTCTTGATCGTGCAGGACTTGATTTTCCCCTCAATCTCCCGATGCCTGCGAATCCTGACCCTCCCAACCTTGGAAATGCTCAGCCTCTTCCTCTCCAGCTTAAACCCGTTCTCGTTCTCCTTGAAAGAGAAGGATTTGAAATAGTTCTTCCCCTTGAAACGGGGGTAGCCCGGCTTCTGTCCTTCCCTGATCCTGCGGAAGAACGCCTGGAAGGCTAGGTCTACCCTCTTCAACGCCGTCTGGAGGATGTGGACATGGACATCGCAGAGCCAGGGTCTCTCCTTCTTCAATTCGACCAGCCACTTGCATTGGTCGTAAAAACTCGTCGAACATTTCCCATATTGGTAAAGATCCCTCCGGTCCTCCAACGCCCAGTTGTAAACGGACCGGCTGGCGTCCAGGCAGTAGACCAGCCGCTCCTCCTGGGACTTCGTCGGGGATAGCTTGAATTCGTAGGTCCTGTTCACACTTGCATTATACGGGAAGTCCTGGTATTATTCCTTTGGGGGTTTGTAGTCGCTTATCTACTGCCCCTAAAGGGGCGTGGCTTGCAGCGACCAACATCTGTCAGGCTTTTGCGCAGGGACGACGGGACCTGGGAAGAGGTTGGCGGGGATGGTTTTGGGGGTAACATGGATCCGACTGAAGCAATTCGTAGGGCTGGCGTAGCGGAGATCAACGGGGCAATCGAATCCGACAACGAAGGATCAGAACGATGTCGTTTGGAAATTGAGTACGGAAAGGTTTGGGATACGGAAGAATTGGGCAGGGACTTCGAGGTCATCGGCTTTTGCTCCCCGTGCGTCGAGGTTCGCAGGAAACAGGATGGTCAGCGTGGGACGCTGTTCTTCCAGCACCATCCGCGCTTCTATTTTGGCTTCGAGGTCTGCTAGGAGAAATCATGCCAAGAAAATCTGCAAGGAAACCAGTCTTAACAAGGCTCCGTTGGAATGCCGATACTGGTTCTGAGGTTGCTAGGGAAGATGTCGATGCCTTCCTAGACGAGATCTTGAGCGTCTGCAAGAAGCATGGGTTGGGGATTGCGCACGAGGACAGGCATGGGACATTCATCATCGTTCCTTACAGCAAGGGCATGGTCGAATGGTTCGGCAATGCCCAAGTCTCGGACCAAGTTGTTTGAAGAAAGAGATCTAGTTGGTCGTGCCGTGCGGCAGACCAAAACATGGTTGTAACCAGGAGGGGAACATGAAGAAGTCCGTAGCATTGTTCGTCGCGTTGCTCGCGATGGCGTTTTTGGCTTGCGCAGAGGAGGTCAAAAAGGAAGAACCCAAGAAGGAGACCGTAGTAGCAGAGACATCTCTTAAGGGAGATCTCGGTACCAACGCCGACAACAAGGTAGTTCTCAGGGTAAGACCGGAGGAGAAGGGCGCGGTCAAAGCCTATATCCTTGTTGGCGACCTCACGGAGAAGCTCTCCGCCCTTGCAAAGAAACATGCCCGCGTTGAGGTTTCGGGAGTCCTGAGTAAGGACGGTACAGTTCTCAAGGTAACGACCGTAGCCGAAGTTGAAAAGGAAAAGAAACACGGGGCAGGAGCAGGCGGACATGCCAAATAGCAGTACAACAGCAAATAGCATTACGCCTCCAGTCCTTGCGGACTGGAGGCTTTTCAGTCTTCCAGGCAGATCTCTTCCTCTACTCCCAAGATGGCGATATGATGTATTCCCTTAGCCCGCTTGGCTATGTTCGCCATAGGCTCATCCAATGTTCCCCTGACGGTCTTGGAACCCCCAGGGCAGGCGACGATGTATATGGCAGGCAGGCTCTTCCTGGTTCTGCGCCAGGAGTCGTCTTTCCAGGATCCAGGACCAGGCAACAGGTTGACTTCAGCCGTCGGCGTTTTCCATTCGTCGCCTTCTACTGGGGTCTCGCCTTCTGATATCTTGCCTTCTACTGGGGTATCGTCCCCATCCCCGTCCTCTACATCCATGGTCCCGCAGTTCCTGATCTCGTCGATCAGGTCTACTACAGTAACCCCCAGCTTGGCAGAAGCCTGGTCCCTGAGAGAGTTGACCGACTCCTCTACGGAGCCTACGAATTCCCTTTTTTCGCCGTCCAGGCACTTGCAGACGTATGTCGCCAACATTTGTAATCCTCCTCTTTCAATCTTATCATGCCGCTTGGGGATGTCAATCTGCTTTGCGACTACAATCTGCTTTGCGACTATAATTGCGGTGCCGGGAAAACCCCGCACCGCATGGAGAAACATGCCCCAGGAAAACGCTGCCAAGGAACCAGATCCCGTCCCAAAGACCAAGCACGATCTTTGGCATGTCTGGAAGGGTATGGTTGCTAGGTGCCATAGGGAGTCCCATCCCGGATGGCGCAACTTCGGAGCTAGGGGCATCGTGGTCTGCAAGCGCTGGAAGGACGACTTCTGGGCATTCGTAGCGGATGTCGGTCCTCGCCCCGAGGGCCATGTCCTGCACATCAAGGACCGTTCCCTGGGAGTCTATGCCCCAGGCAACTGCGAATGGATCCCCAGGTCTGGGGAGAGGGCCAGGGCGGCGGCGGAAACTGGAGTCCCCAGCCAGACTGTCCTGAGTAGGATCCTTGCCGGCTGGAAGCCGGAGGACGCCGTTTCCAGGCCTTCCAGGGGGCTGGGAGGAACGGACTGCGTTTTGAAGGCGACGGGGACGGTCAAGGGCAGGGAGTTGAAAGCCGTTCCGGTTGCGCATGGTCCCCTCAGGAGTTGCTGGAAGAAGGCGTGGCCGATGCTCCGGCTATGCCTCAAGCACGGGCAGTCTTGCAGGTTCGATTTCTTTGTCGGGAACAAGAGGATCGCCAAGCTTGAGGTCCGGGGATGATGCGCCGACCGTCCCCGCAGCCTAATCGCGGGGAGATCGGACCAGGACTACAGGGACGGTTCTCGGCACTACGTTTCAAAACTGAAATCTTTTGTACTTTCCTTCTTTGACAAAATGTACTACATTGACTCCGCGCGCACGCATTATGTACATGCACTTGGTACATGGTTCGGAATCGAGTAAGTTTCCCGTAAGTCGGCTTACTCGAACTACCCAGATTTCCTTGGCGCCTTTCATGGTTACCCTGCATTCTGCGTGTGCCCGGACATTAACCCCTTGAGAGGCAATGTTTCGCGCCTTAACGATTGTACCGTCAGAACGCCGTCCAATGGCTCCAAAGAAATAATGCCGACAGGGAGAGGAGCGGTCCGTAGCTACTCCAAGCGCTGCCAAGTAGGCATTATTAAAGAAATCTCTTGCCATTGTTGCTCTATCCCAAGAAGTCCCCGCAACCGGCGCAATGCATGTCTGGCTCAAGCCCGTTCGGATTGAACCAAACAAGACCGGCGGGATGGCAGCGCAGGCGGCACCAAACGCAATGGATCCAGGCGCGAATGCCCCTCTCGTCCTTGGGCTTCTCCAGAATGTACCGCCACCAGAAAACATCCAGCGGATGTAAGTTCAGCTTCGGCGTTTTCTCCATTACTATCCCTTCCTTACAAGGCACTTGCCGTCCAGGACCGTAACAAAGGCGGAATCTGAGACCAAACGCTCCTGACCTTCGAGGATCCAATTGACCCTGTAATTGGAATTCCATAGGGGGAAGACAGCCCTTTTGGTTCCTGCCTGTTCTGGGCAAGCGGACTCGACCAGAACGATGTCTGGATTGGGTTCTGATGTCTTGACCTTCTGCGGAAGTTTGCCGCAGGAGACCGTTGGCAGGACTAACATTGGCGTTCCATTGGAACTCTTGGTCAGCATGTCGGTTTCTCCTTTGAGTTTGGTGGATCTGGCGGGAATCGCACCCGCTCGCGGCAACAGGGATGCCTTAAGGAAGTTCGGGGAAGATCAACTTCAGACATTTCCCCGGCATCCATTCCGAAGCTGCGCAAGGTTGCGACCCTTGAACGGAACCTTCGGCTTTGGCTTTCTGCATTACCTCGCCCGCTTGGCAGACCCTCCTTATGCTTGGCAAACGAATCCTGGGACCCTGAAAACCATCTTCTTGCCGCAATCCAGGCATTCGTATTCGTACTTGCCTGGATCCAGGGAGATATGCGCTGGAGGAAAATGTTGCGGAGACCTGCATGGATCATCGTCCGGGAGCCGTTTAAGACCTCCGCGAATGCCATATTCTTGGGTATTTTTCAATCCCGCACCGTATTTCCTCATGACTCTCGCCTTTCTAGCAGCCTCTCGATCTCGTCCCTGACCTGGAGGAGCATCCCCATGCTTTTCCTTTTCTTGACCAGCCTCTCAGGCACTGAATCCTTGATCTTGCGTTTCCTCTGGTCGTTCTCCCAGCGTTGGTTCGGATTCATGTCCGTCTCCTTCTATGGGCTGCGGCAGCCCATGAATCTTGGCATGAGCACGCAAGGCCATGTTGATTGCTTCCTTGCCCTCGACAAATTCCATGCCCTGAGACTTGGCATACCGCTTCAGGAGATTGGTAAGTTCCTCTCTTTCCATGTCATCATCCTTCCCTATATTTGACCTTGACCCATCCAGGGTTGTCCTCAACCCTGTTCCGGTTGCCCCTCAGGGTCCCATCCAGGCGCTTCAGGACTACGCCCTCGCTTACCGCCCCTTCTCCCTTGCCTTCCTTGAATTCCCTTACCATCTCTAGGAATTTTTCCCCTATCCCTTCAGTCCAGGTCGGGACGATTATCAGGGAGTCGTTGCCGGAGACCGCCTCGCACATCGCTATCAGGTCCGACAGGCTCCGCAGGCGTTCCCCCAATGGGACGTCTCCCTGCCATTGGTGGTTCCAGTAATGCAGGTCGAAGACCTCCAGCCAATTTCGACCCTGGGTAAGGGCGACATCCCTCATACCCATCCATTCTAAGTCCAAGGCCGTTCCGTTGGGAATGGGAAGGAAAGAGAACTTCTCGAATAGATCCATTGGCAGGGGCTTCCTAGCTTCCCTGCCGTCGTCCCTCTTAGCCCGGAAAGTCCATGTCCCGTTTTCCTTGTATGCTAGGCGGCGCCAGCCGTTCCTCTTGGGCTGCGCGACCCAGTCTGAATCTTCCATCAGGGACTTGACGAAGGGGTTCCAAGACCCGTCCATCAGGAACGGGTCGCAACGGATCGGATCATCTGGATACCTGAACTCCATCGGCGTTTCCCCTGATTGTCCTGGCCGCCGGAGAAGGCGACCTCCAACCTAAGCCTACCATGCCCGTCGGCGTAAATCAAGCCTCCGTCTGCTTCTGGAACAAGCCCTTCTTCTTCGCCCAAAGACTCCAAAGGTCGCGTTGCCGTTCCGGGAGACAGTAGATTGAAAGATATCCTTTTATTGTCTGCCCGAAACAGTCTGTAGCAACCGGACCGGTCCAAACTTCAATGCCATTTTCCTTGCCAAACGCGACCCACCAGTCAGCCTCTTTTTGCCCTGGTACATTGGTAACGAAACCTGGGTCCAGATCATGCTTGTCCTGGAAGAGTTTCAATAGGTCGTAATCGGTTATGTCGTAGTCTATGCCGCAATTCCAAGCAGCATCATCCTCCTCTTCCTCGTACTGTTGCCAATCCTCAAAATCTTCCTGTTCCAGACGCTCGTCTTGATCCAGGAAATCGTCCATGTCTTCGCCTTCTGGTCTTGATGCGCCTTTGTCCATCAGAGTTTCCCTTCCTAGTCCTATTTCGCATAGGGGCTGACTGCCCCCAGTCCTTCTCTAAGTTCTTTCTGCCGTTCCGTTGGACAATGGATAGCGACGCAGCTATTGATGGGAACTCCATAAACGTCTATGGCCCTATCCATCCTTAGCGGGATGCCCAATTCCTTGCCCAAAGACAAGCATTGGAATGCGTCGAGGAGTCCATTACCAGCATCGACATGCCCTGGTAGAGGAAAATTGCTGAAGAAATCAGTAGGCCTAGAAGGAGTTGCGGAACATTTTTTAAGAATCTCGTTGGGTAGGGATTGGGATATTAAATCCGCAGGTATACCGACGCTTTTTAGAATGGCTTTATCTGCCTCTTCCAGGGTCATGCGCAATCATCCTCTTGAGGCTCCCCAGCCTTACGGACAGCCCAAACAATCCCTATCTCCCCTTCGCCGTAGGGGGTCTTCCAGTCCTCCAATAAGGAGATCAGCCTTGATGCCAAGTAGGCACGCCTAAGTCCCTTGACCTTGACGGTCCTGACTTCCCTGCGACTGAAAGGCGTTGTCCTGATTGAGCAGGCAACCCATTCCCCGCCTTTGTCCTTGGGCATATCCCTGAAAAACCTGGGCATGTAAAGCAGGGGAACCAACATGAACAGGAGCAGGACTAAAATGAAGAACCCTCCTATTATCAGTTCCATTGCCTACTCCCTTCGGCGTTTCCGGGGTCGCCTTCCCCTGGACCCCGGCAGAAGGCGACCCCGTCTGGCAGGAAGTGATTACTTCCCGGCGTTGATGGAAATGGTAGCCAAGGGGGTCTGGCTGACCTGCTTGGCGGCGTTTTGCATGGCGTTCTGGACAGCGGCATTGGTCGCTGCCTTCTTTCCGGTTAGGGCCCCGTTGGAGACGCTGAGAAGGCCCTTTTGGACTGCTAGGGAGACCAGGACCTCGATCTTGAGGTCCGTGGTCCTGTCGGATTCCAAGGGGCACGAGTCCTTGTTCCTCTTGACGAAGACGGCGGGGTCGCGGTCGAACAGGAGGGACAGGTTGTTGGTCTTGTCTTCTGGCAACAGGACGACTGGGTCGCCCTTGAGGAGCCTGAACAGCCTGGCCGAGAGGATGGGATCCCCAGGGACGCTGGGTTTCAGGACCAAGGATGTACTCTCCCCGAAATACTTGGCATAGGCTTCTTCCCCGAAAAGGGCACGGAGTTCGTCCTTGAACCACTTGGTCGGGTGCTCCCCCGCTTTCAGGGCTTCCTTGGGTCCGTTGTTGGCGGGGCAGGTATTGATGCGCGGATCGCCGTATGACAGCTTCCCGTCCAGGCAGATGGTCTTGATGTGGGCCTTGGCCGCCCGAGATTCCGCGACGCGGAGCTTCTCGGCCTCGGGGCGTATTTGCCCGCCCAGGACCTTCATCTGGCCTTCCGCAGAGTCCCTCTTGGAATTGGCATCGATGTACTGGTCGATCAGCTTGGTAATCTTGTCAGTGGACTTGACCTCGGGGGTCTTGTCCTTGGCCTTGGACTTGGGGGCCATGGCGGTCGCGCCTTCCGCCTCAGCCATCTCGTCAAAGGACATGGGCTTGGAAACCGCCGCCCTCCCGTCCTGCGGGACTGCGATTGTCTGAGTCCCCGTCGCCTTCTCAAGTATCTCTTGCATCCTGGTCTTCCTCCTCTTGGGTTTGATCTTGGCGGCGGGTTCCGGCCCGCCGCCCTTGCATCCCTTGCTCTTGTCTGCCCGGACCCTCGTTCTCCGGCACCGCAGCCTGGTCAGTTGACCTCGAACCCGACCCCCCTCAAGGAGGCGACCATGGACCTGAGGTCCTCGATGTTCTTGGGGTATAGGGACAGGGAAATTTTTAGACGATTATGCTCAATCCCTACCTCCCGACTTCCCGAGAAGCCTTCCTTTTCGAGGATGGCGTTCAGGCTCTCGTATAGGGAATCGGAGTCCTTGCGGGCCTTGTCCGCTTCCTCTTGGGCGGCGACATGCGTCCTTGCCTCCTCGATTATCTTGTCCCAACTGAAAGCCCCCTGCTTGTTTTTGGGGAAGCTCTTTTGCTTCAGCTTGACCCTGCCAAAGCTGTAGACGCCATCGACGGAGACCCTCTCTGTCCATTGTTCATAATGGGCAGCGTTTTCGGGAAGACCCGCACCCTTGAGTTTCTCTTTGAGCAGGTCCCGTATCGCTGCGGTTAGCAGTTCCCTAGTCAGACCCTCGTATTCCCGGAACTTAGGAAAGACGGCATGGAGGACGGCATCGTCCTCTATTTCCTTGGGATACAGGTGACGCTCGATCTTTCCGACCTTGAGCAGGGTCCTAGGGAAATCGCCTGCCATATGGATCTTGCACAATAGGGCATCTATTGCCCGTTCCTCCGTGCCTCCCGCTGCTTCCATTTCCCCAAAGAAGGCGACGAAGTGCTCCTTGGTCTCGGTAAAGCTGTACTTCTTGGGCGGGAAGTAGTCCGTTACGATGTCGATTGTTTTATCTTGCATCTTTTCCTCCTGGGGACCAGTCCCCGCCAAAGCCTTTGTTCCCGTCCCCGACCCCTTGGGTCCGGCACCGTAATCAATGCCCGAACCCGTATTTGCGCTCGTGCCGCTCCTGCCTGCGCAGGAGTTCTTCCCCCCAACATCCCTTCCAGTCCGCCATCTTCCCGAACTTCCGCTTGAGCTTGGTCATCTCCGTAAGGTTGTCCAGGCATAAATCATCCCAAATATCGAACCAAACAGCCTCCCAACGTTGCCCCTTGGGGGGCTGCCACAAGAAGGCGTCGCCTTCTATGACGGTCAGGCGGTTCCCATAGGCGTTTTGGAGGGTAGGGCCGACCAGGGTCAGGACATCACGGCTCTTCTCGACGACCGTAACGCAATCTATTTCCTGGTTGCCAAGGACCATCTGGACCGCGCAGCCAAGACCCAGGCCCATCACCAGGACCCGCCCCTTCTTGGCTTTCCATTTCAAGGACCAAAGGTCGCGAAGCTCGTCCGGAGTGTCGCTCATTACGACCGCCCCGTTCCGCTCCAGCTTGGTATAGATCCCTGGGGGGGTGAACCTCCCGAAGCTGCTGCTGCTGGCGATGGCGCGAATGGCGTCCAGCTTCGAGTCTTGTTTTGAGACCGTGAACCTCTTGACTTCCCAGTCCCCGCTGGTCCCCTCGGGGATCTCGATTGGCAGCTTTTCCAAGATCATTTCCTTTCCAAGAATTCCCCAGGAGTCCAGGGGAAGGCGACGGTAGTTGCTCAGCCTACTCCAGGTCCTCGACCGTGTCTGGCAAGGAGCTTTCGCAGTTGTCGAACATCTCGATCTCCCGCTTGGCCTGGGGTTCGTGCTTCTCCAGCCATTCCCGGTAGGAGGCAAGCACACACTTGGCGACCTGCAACGCGCTGTTGGCCTTGAGCATGATCCCGCTGGAAGCGCAATGCTTCTCGATCCTCTTCCTAAGGTCTTCTCGCTTGTCCATGATGTCCTCCCCTATAAGCGGTTTTCCCGCCTTGGTCCTTGCCGCTCCGGCACCGCTGCCTCCGCTGGCAATGGGGGCAGGAACTCGATGACGACCGTATGGCCGATGTGCTGCTTGCCCTGCCAAGTCCTGTCGGCTATGGCGACGATCCTCCAGCCGCTCCCGTTCGCGGCGAAGGCTGGCATGACATCGTCGGGGACGAACCAAACCTGCTGTCCCAAGCCGTTGGCAAGCATCGTCCCGTTGGCGAGCATGGTCAGACCGGGAGGCTCTCCTGAAGCTTTGGCTACAGGACTCTTTCCAGAGGCTATCCAAGCCATCCAGAGGAGGAACAAAAATGATACAACTAAAAACCATTTAACGGTCATGTTGTCCTCCTTGGACCGGCGTAGCCTATGCCTCTTCCTCGCCCTCGTTCTTGAACTTCAACTGGGACAAGACGCAGGCTGAGGAGTCAATGTCGTCCCTGATTCCGATGAAGGTCGGCTGGTACAAACTACCGCCCCTGAAGGCGTAAAGGTAGCGGATTTCTACTATCTCCCCAGCTTGGGGGATGACCTTGTTCGGCGGTATCGTGCAGTTCCCAACCCCGACGCGCTTCCCGCCATCCAGGAGTTCCAGGGAGACGCTCCGCTTGGTCCCGTTCGGCTCCTTGACGATGCAGGAGGCGGTCGCATAGAACTTGTACTTCAACTGGTTCCCCCCGGACGCCGGTCTGCCAGCGACATAGGGGGCATCCAACCTCTTGAAGACAATCCCCTCGCGCTTATTGTTCATAAGATCCCAGAGGAGACCAGCCTTGCCGGACTCGGTCTTGGTCAGTTCAGCCAAACGGATCTTCCCAGTTGCGGGGATTATCGTACAAAGCAGGGAATAGCGGGTTTCATAGCCAAGTCCCCGCAGGTCCTTTTCCCCCGTCTTAAGGCAGTCGAAGGCGTAAAAGGTCTCCCCGACGCATTCCCCGTCGACGATGAAGTCGCCTTCCTTGGTTCTCTGTTGGATTTCCTTTTCCAGGTCCGCAGGGAACCCGCACTCCAGACCCTTGCGGTTAATGGCGGTAACCTTGCCGCCTTCCCTACGCAACAACATGCGCTTGCCGTCGAACTTTTCCTGGGCGCCGAAGGCGGGGTCCTTGATGAGCCTGTCGGTCTCGGTCTCGTCGATGGGGTTCAGGAGTTGGCAATGGATGCCCGTATCATTGGCGGTCCCCGCATTGACATAAGGGGCGGGGGCATCGGCTGTCCCAGGACGATAGCCTTTGGAAGTCTTTTCCCTAACTAACTTATCGAAAAGAGCCTTGGCTTTGTCATAAGGGATTGGGGAAGGCGTCTTGCTGCCGGTCTGGAGCGTACTCCCTCTTCTTCCGAAAGAGAATTGAACCAAGCAGCCCCCGGCGACCTCCTCGATGGAACAGAGGTAGACCTTGTCGGAGCCAGCATCCTTGAAGAACAAACTCGCGCTTTCCATTTCAGTTCCTCCTTGTCTATCCGCTTTCCCGTTCCAGACCCTTATACTCCGGCACCGTCTTCGGGCGGATTGAACTTGGCGGCTTGGTCCAGCCAATCTCCGTACTGCTCCCAAGCGGTGCTCTCAAGGGTCCCGTTGTCCGTTTCGGACTCGGCCTGCCTGTCCGCCTCCTCTTCCCATAACCTCGACTCTCCAAGGCAAGCTAGGTAAAATTCTGGGACTAGGCGCGGCTTGATGTCGCCGGTCAGGGTCCATCCTTTCCAGGTTATGGTCCGACCCTGTTTCGCATACCCCAGCCTTTCGCTTCCAGGAGCGAGCTTAAGCATTTTTGCCTCCGATTCCGGGACCTCCTCTCCTTCCAAACGGCTTTGGAAGGAAACTTTCATCCTACTACCTGCCAATAAGTTGCGCCCTAGTATGGAATCCATTTTTCCTCCTAAGTCCTGCTCCCCTTCCCTAGACCCTCCGCTTCCCGCACTGCCCCAAGAAAGATGGCCCGGTTACCAAGGATGGCGACCGGGCCCAGGTGGGATTGGGACTGCGGATGTTCGGGAACCGCCCCAGGTGAACGCCGGGGAGGAACCCTCGGTAGGAACTACCTTAAATCTACTCTGCTTTTCCCGAACTGTCAAGGGGAATGGACTATAATCTCGCGGAGGAGGCGAGACCATGAAACTGTCTTTCAAGCTCTTCCGTTGCGCCAGCATCCCCCAATACTGGATCGCGAGCCTGTTGGGACTTCCCCCAGAGACCCCCGCCTCCATCCTGGAGGGGAAGCTGCGCGAGGAGAACGGCCCCCTCGCCCCCAGGCTCAAGATATGGTGGTCCAAGTTCTCCTTCGAGGATCTCAAGACCCTCGGCATCGGAGGCCCCGAGACTGCCGCCAAGGCGACCATAGGGATGGAAGCCTTGGCCTTCGACCTGACAGAGCAGAACATCCCGTGCGCTGGGGTCTGCTCGACCGACCCGTTCGTCCCCCAGGACATCGACCGGCTGGACGGCGCGCTGGAATCCGAGCTGAACCGCTGGGGCTTGTCCGTGGAGTTCAAGAACTTCGATTGGAAGGCGGAATATCGCCTGGATGCCCAGGCGGTCGGGGACAAGAGCGAAGGCTTGGCGTAATTGGCAGGGCCCAGGAGGCCCAAAGGAGGCGACATGAAATTCGGATGGAAAGGCTTCACGTCTTTGGGAGTTCGCAGCGAGGGCGAGATTGAAGCCCCGACGCTTGAGGACGCGGCAGGCAGGCTTAGGGAACAGAAGATTTTCGTCAGCGTCCTGTCGCCTTCTACGGCGGTCTCGACCCCGGCAGTTCCGGATCCTGCCCCGCCAGTCCAGGAACAGGCTCCAGTCGCGGCTCCGGAGGCTCCAGTCCCCCCGGCAGAAGCGCAGCCATCTCCGCAGTCCGTTACGGTGCCCATTACGACTCCCGTTACAGCAGAGGTCCCTGCCACGCCAGTTCCAGAAGCTCCAGTGGTTCCTGAGCGGCAGGAACTGCCTTGGGAAAAGGACTTGCGGGAAAGGTTGCGCTTGGTCGCGGACATCAGTTCTTTCGTCAGCGAATTCGGGATCCCGGCGAACATCGTTACTGACACCGCCAAGGAGATGATCCGTTCCGCCATCGTCGGCGCCTACCGCGACGAGGTCGGGGACGGCCTCATGGGCGGGCGGCGCAAGAAGGACTAGGTCTTCTTGGATTGTATTGGCCAGGCGTTCTTGACTTCCAGGAGCGTTCCTGGTCCCTTGAGGTCCAGCAACATCTTCCATCTCGCCTGGTCCTTGCCGTTGACCTCGCACCTGTAACTGGTGACCATCGGGGATTCGCCTTCCTCGTGCGCGGTCATGTACCAGCCCGCCTGTTCCAGGGCCTTGCGGAACTGCTCCAGTCCCGAGAACTTCAGCCCGATCAGCCCGTATAGTCCGGGGACCCCGCTCCCCGCCTTGGCGAAAGCCAAGGCACCTTCGACTTGGGCCTTGGATTCCAGCAGGCTCTCCAGGGACATCTCGTTCCCCTCGGCCCATCCCGCAATGCTGTCTCTGACCGCTTCCAGGAGAGAGACTATGGGGGCCATGCCCTCGCTGGCGTGCAGGAACTCCGCCACGCGGGCGGTCGCCGATTCCTCGTCGGGTGGCGGAGCCAAGAAAGCCATGCGGGGACTGTAGTCGTCGGGGGTCATCTTTTTACTCCTGGGAATGGGAACCTTGCTGAATCCCGCGTCCTGGTTAAACGCGCCGTGGGCCTTGCCCTGAAAATGGATCCTCCGACGGTTTTCGCGGACCTGCATGCCGTATGGGCAGGTCCACCTGTATGAGCGGGTCCTCGGGCGCGGTTCTCCCTGGCCTTCTCCGCCAGCCTCTTGAGCCAGCACTCCTCTTCGACGACTTCCGTCGGCGTTTGTTCCGGCGGGTCTTCCATTTCCAATCGGCGTTTTTCCATGTGCCCCTTCTTATTTCAATCCCTTGACGATGCCCTTGAGTATCCCCGTGATGATCATCCCCGGCAGAACGATGAACAGCGCGAACCCCTCTATGGCGTTGGGTATTACGAAGCAGAACAGCCAGATTAGGAAAATGATGATCCCTATCGGCTTGGTCTTATCGCCAGCCATTAGCAAGACCGATACGCAGAAGGGCGCGATCCAGCAGAACGCAATACGCATGAGCAGCCCCGTACCATCTTTCCAAGGCAAGCCGTTGTCGGATCCCGCATCGCTGCGCTGCGCCGTAATGTCCGTATCGTTGTTCCTGGGGTTCTCGGGCGCGGAAGCCGGTTCCTCCTTGAGCTTGGCAAGGACCCTTGCCCTTTCCGCTTCCTCGCGTTCCTCGCGCTCGTGTCTCTTGAGCCAAGCCTTTGTTTCCAGTCGTATGCGCTCCGCCTCGGCGGCTTGCTGGGCGGCGACCTTCTTGTTGTGCGCCAAGATCTCAGAATCTATGCCCATCGACATCTCGTTTACCGCATAGTCCAGTCGCCTTCTCCCTGGAGGGTCGTTGCTGGTTATCGCAAGCGAAGCCTCGTCCAAAACGGACCTGGCCTCAGACAGGTTGCCCCCCGCTCGCAAGCCTATGGCCCTTGAAATCAAGCCCTCGATCCTCGCCTTGGCATCCTCGGACTCCCCAGAGAAGGCGACGGCTACTAGGAATAGGCTGGCGATGATGGCGATGTTCTTCATGCTTCCCTCCCCGTAGCAGCCTTCTTCTCGAACTTGGAAAGCCTGATGCCTTCCCGAACCCCGCGCTCATACCCGTCCC
>Ga0209777_10005716_pt1 | contig 14232 bp, 22 predicted proteins | sample FrelakmetHBP12HB_FD_187147 | JGI IMG/M metagenome (GOLD analysis project Ga0209777, IMG submission 187147) | Freshwater lake sediment microbial communities from the University of Notre Dame, USA, for methane emissions studies -HBP12 HB (SPAdes)... | ecosystem: Environmental > Aquatic >...
GGGTCTACCCCATTATCAATACAAGCTTTTTCAAGATAAGTATCTGAACTATTTGAACCCTTTTCTCCAAGACCATTACAAGGGTTTGTGGTTGTTTGTTTAATATCTTTATAGTTATCTTTTCTATCCCCCATAGGATGCCAAGTTTGGCATTTAATTCCGTCTAAAATTTCTTTAACTTCTGTAACTGTTTCCGCTTTAACTAGTTTTGTCAATAACCGATAAAGATTTGACATAAATACCCCTTATTTTAAATTTTTATTTTTGTGTGTTTCCAAGTAAAAAGACGTTTTGGCTTTAGTTTTTCTAATAAAAGAGTTTTTAACAAACTCTAATTCTTCTTCTATAGCTCCAAATATTCTTTTTACCTCTGCTTTAGAATAATCATAGTTATTCTTATTTGAGCAGTTTGAAAGAAGTTTTAGTGTGTAGATAATCCGATTGGTTCTATCAGACGCTACCTTTATAAATCTTTCTCTTTTTTTGTTACTCATATTAATTATCCTTAAATATTATACATGGCGTTATATCATAGGTAGTTAACATAGTCAACATGTTTTAATTATATTTCTCTTATATATTAAAAATGTAGTGGGTATTATAAGGTATTAGGTTATTAAAAATAGGCTAAAACAATGTATTTATTGGGGAATTTTCTATTTTAAGCTTGGTATCTTCGGGTAGGTCTAGTTCTATCCTTTTTTTAGCGTAGTCAAAGAATTTTTTATCCTTTTCAATACCTGTAAAATTTTTATTAAAAACTTTACAAACAACACCTACTGTGCCCGATCCCATGAAAGGATCTAACACTTCTTTAGCTTCGGAAAAACATTTAAGTAAATCAAAAACCATTTTCTTAGGGAACGCTCTACTATGTAAATTAGCTATACCTTCTGGAAGCCATGTAAACACATTTGAAAAATTTTCTGTATTTATAAGCTGTGTATTTTCTGTTTTTGATAGCCAGTATATTTCTTCAGTAAAAGGAAAAAAACGGCACTTATCAAAATTTTGACTACGGTTAATCCAAGTTAAAACTTGTTTAAGTTTAAAGGGGGTTTTAAGTATCCACGAAAAAGGAGTAATACAAATTTTATTTTTAATTCTATTTTTATGGTTATAAAGTAATGATCCTGTTTCATTTAAAACTCTAAAACATTCGTTTAAAACATCTATCTGCCATTTTTGATAATCTTCTTCAGGCAGGTCATCATTATAAGGAAGATGTCTTTTATCTCCAGTATGATGAGTATTGCCTAAATTATATGGGGGAGATGTAATAATGAGATCTATAGAATTGTCAGTAATTAGTTTTAACTGTTCTAGGCAGTCTGAGTTATATAAGTTTATAGCCATATTAATGATACTCAGTTGTATCGTCTTTAAGTAAATATTCAGGGTTAATATATTTTAATATCTTTCTTCCAATTTTATAATGATTTATTTCTTTTTCAGGTCTAATAACAGTACCCTCTATGACTTTCTGTTTAGAGCAGAATAGAGAGTTTCCAGATATTAACTTATTAAAATCAATATCTTTAAATTTACCCCTCCAGAGTTCTGGAACAAATGAAAGCCCAAGTTCTTCTACTCTTTTTTTCATATCATCAAAAGGAAGATATACTCCATTTATTTTTATATCAAAAACAACAAGAATAGATTCAGCTTGACCGTACTCGTAATTTTTTTGAATTTTGGGGCCAATAATTTCACCATAAAGAGATTCACCGAATTTAAGCTTACTCTTAAGATTATACTTTTTTGCAATTTTACAATAAACATTTTCTCCAACTTCTTGCAGTTGAATATTGTGTGACCCTACAATATACTCCCACTTATATTTATCGGAAAATTTCATTAAAATTTTTCTAATAAAACTTGGGGAAGATACTTCTACCCATGAAAATCTTGAATTACAACCATGCAGTTTTTCGGTACAAATTACTATTTCATCGGGTTCAAAAGCATTGGGGTAGTTTTTAATGTTTTGTATATCTGTGTATTTATGAAAGAGTGGGTTTTCTTTTTTTTGTCTTTTAGTTTTCCCGCCAAAAGATTGAAAACCTGGAGGGGGCGGCTCATATTTTTTAATACCTAATTTATCTGTGGCATCATATCCAACGGGCTTATTTTCTAAACCGACTTCTTTTAAATCTACAACTAGTCCTTGTGAAATAGCCCCCCTCAATTTTAGGGTTTTTATCCTTCCATTTTTAAGTTTTACTTTAGCTCCTTTAAAAAGCTTTTCCTCAAGATTTTCGGGGAGCATGGAATCAATTGGCACATAGAGACATTTCTGACCTTTTGAATAGACTCCTTTTCGTACTACACAGTTCCATCCTTTTACCTGGCAAACCTCTAAAAAGTCTGACCCCTCAAGTTTAAATATACTTACAATTTCGCATACTTCGCTTCTACATTCACTCATTTATTCCCCCCTAATAAAAAACAGTTAAGCTTTCTTCAAAAGGACAAATCTTTTTTCCCTGCATTTATCCATTCAGGTTGCTCACAAATTTCTAGAATTTGCTGTATAGATAATTTTGTATAATCTGTAGGCCATCCTTTTTTTAAACAATATTCTTGATTGAATTTATGTCTTGCTTCTAATATTTTTTTTAATCTTTCTCCGTCTTGAGTAATTAATGTATTACCTGTTACGGGGTCCTTAATCACATCCATTTTAGTTACCCCTTAATACAAATTAATTGTTTTAATTGATACACAGGTTCAACAAGATCTACTTGGTCAGCCATAACTTGATCCAAATCTTTATATGCGCCAGGAAGTTCATCTAGTATTCCTTTATCTTTTCTACAAATCACGCCTTTTGTTTGTTCATCAATATCCTGTTGTGAAAATTTTTCCTTAGCTTTAGTTCTACTCATAACCCTGCCTGCCCCATGAGAACAACTGGTAAAACTTTCAGGGTTTCCCTTTCCTTTTACAATATAAGATTTTGCTCCCATGCTTCCTGGAATTATACCCCACTCTCCTTCACGAGCGGAAATTGCACCTTTTCTTGTAATAATTACATTTTCCCCATAGTGGTTTTCGATACTGGCATAATTATGGTGGCAGTCCACAGAGAAATCTATTAAATATTTTTCTACCTTATTACACCCAAGCACATGATGAGAAACATCTTTAATTACTCTTCTCATCATTTCTCTTCTATTTGCTTTTGCATAATTTTGAAGCCATTGTAGATCTTTAAAATAGGTGTTAAATTCTTCAGTATCTTGTGGAAAATAAGCTAAGTCGGGGTCGTTAAGTTTTATATGAAATTTTCCCATTAATTTTTTAGCTTGTTTAATATAACCTTGAGCAAGGAAATTTCCAATATTTCTTGATCCTGAATGTAACATAGCCCACACATTATCTTCTGTATCTCGACATATCTCGCAAAAATGATTATTTGCCCCCATTGACCCCAATTGTTTTAAGGCATTTATAAGTTTTGGATGATTATCTTCTAAAGAGCATCTTTCAAGAGCAGTAAACTCCTCTTTAGCAGTATCTGTTATTATATTGTTCCCATTTATACCAGTTGGAATAGATCTTTCCAAAGAATGCCTTAAATCATCCAATCTTTTTTCATTACCAAGTTGCTCAATTTTAAATAGAAACCTTACAGCCATAATTCCACAACCCAGATCTACCCCCGCAAAGGAAGGAACTATAGCCCCTTTAGTAGCTATTACAGACCCTATAGTAGCACCTATACCTGCATGTACATCTGGAAGGGCAACAACCCATTTATAAATAAAAGGAAGATTAGCTACATTCCTTAATTGTCTTTCAGCCTCTTCTTCAATTATTGATGCCCAAATTTTAATTGGGAATTTTTCTTCTGAATTTACTCTCATCTTATACCTTTACTCATAGCAATAATTAGAACAATAAGTTAATGTTTTAGAAGTTAATGATCTACTGTTTTTTCTAGCTTCTCTACAGAAGGTAAAACAATTTTCTGACCAACTTTTACAATCATAAGCTTTTCCGTAATATTCAAAAGCTATCTGCCAGCACATATAAGGGGGCATTCTTGTTTTTCTACATTTTAAATAAGACTCATAATCCTTATTATTTTTTAAAACACATTCTTTACAATTAGGACATTCTTCAGATATACACTGATAAGAACTATTCCCTACAGCAATATTTATATATCTTTCTGTAATATCTGTTGGTCGATTTATAAGTTTATTATAATCTGTTTCATATTGAGCAAATAACGGAAAAGCTATAAAAGATAAAAATAAAAATATTTTCATATATACCCCCTATATAAATTAATTAAAAGTAACACTATTCTTTTTAAGCAAAATAATCAAGTTAAAATCTTAAGCTTATATATCCTTACATAATTAAATATGTCCTCCTTTGTCCAAAAACTTAAAGGTTTTGATATTGGTCTTTTATCTAAAGGAGAATTACACCCCGATTTAAGATATTTTTTAATCTTTCTATTATTTTCTTCAGCCATAAAAGTTGTGAAAGATTTTTTATTTGTTTGTTTTTCATAATCAATTAAAGTTTCTTTTTTAATAATTTTTGAATATTTATTAAAGAATATTAATCTATATAGCTTTCTTTTTAATCTATACAAAAAAGTATTTTTAGGGTTTATACATAAAATATTACCTTGTCGTTTAGCAAATTCTCTTACTTTATCTGATTTCAAACCTGTACTAACAAATATAACTGAAATATTAGGATAACTTTCTCTTAATAGGTGTAACAAAACAACTGATTTGTTACTTCCAGAAAAACAAAAATAAACTTCTCCTTCATAATATTCATACCAATCTTCTATTCTAGTTTTACTAAGTTTTATTTTTAAATCTAAAGGAAGTCCCTGTCTTTGTTGTAACTGCCACAGGTTTAGCATTAAAAATCCCCCCGAAACACCAATAAAAACATTGACTTAAACTTAGCTAATCTTTTAAATTAAGCTATTACTCTCAAAAACATATAGATATGTCAATATTTATATTAGACTTGCATAGATCTAAAAATAGTTTAATAAAAACAATAACTTATCTAATTTTACTGTGGTAAAAGATATTTTTTTATACAGTGTGATATTTTTTGTAGCAATTTATTTTTTAGTGTGCTATAGAAATAAGCATGTCAAACAGATTTTTTAACAAAGGGTATATATTATGTTATTATTAAAAGAAAACGGAGTCCCTGCATTATTAAAATTAATTGAAGCTTTTAAAAAAAATATTGGAAAAATTAAAACAGGAAAACTCTTAAAGGACAACCCTAAAATGTTTTTTGAGCTTCTTAATTCTGACTGTGTTATAGACACAGGAACTAAAGAAACAGTTAAAGGAAAAGGAAAACCAAAAAGTGTTCAATCTCTTTTAAACTGGGATGACACTAATTATAATGAAAACTACAGAGGGTTGAAATTAACCAAGTGCCAAAAGATTATTTTATTATCTATTTTAAAAAGTAACAAATCTCCAACTTTGGATCAACTAAAAGAATCAGTAGAGAAAAAAGGAATTAAAATAGATAATGGTTCTATAATTGGTGGGTCAATTGCAGGAATAACTAAAAAATGTAGAGCTTATAATATACCAGAAATTTTTCAAAATAATCCTGGAGATTATAAGTATAGTTTAAATTTAAGTAATAATTTAAAAGATAAGATTAAAACAATTCTTCAAAAAGATTTATAGACATTACCAGATAATTTTAAAAAACCAGCCTCTTTAAATTGCTTATCCCACCAGTTTCTAGTAGCAAGGAAAGTTCTATAGGGATCGCTACTTTCTGGAGTTTCTCCTAAAAATGGGTTACAAAGATAAACTGCTTTTTTAGATATTCTTTTCATTTCTTTTAATACCGATAATATTTCTTGGGGAAATAGATACATCAAAGAATTTACATATATAACATCAAAAGTTTTATCTTTTATACTGCTCATATCTTTGATGTCCATGTGGGTACAATATTCTGGGACAATACATTTTTTTAAAATATCTTTATTATTTTCTATACCAAAAGCTTCAATATCATATCTTCTAAAATCCCTAACTAACTCTCCAGAAGCGCACCCAGCATCTAATAAAGTTTTAAAATTAATGTCATTTTCTATAAATTCGTTTATTACACTTAAAGGATCAGTGGTGTATATTAGATAGGTTTTAGAATAATTATTACCCCCGTAATTATTAAAATAATTATAATCTATAGGTTTTGTTTTATTATTTACAGTTAATAACTTATTTTGCATTTCTCAATTTTTCTTCAAGATGACTTATCTTATCCAAAGCATATTCTAATAGAATTGAAGATTTTTCTTCATAAGCTACAAGTTTATTAAGTATATGAACAAGTTCTTGTTGGTTATGTTCAAAAGTTCTTGGAAAGTAACAAAGGGGTAATCCCCCATCATCTGATTTTTTAATTATTTCAAAAACAGTTTTTAATTGATACTTTTCTTCATCAGTTAAAACTGACTTTTTATCACTAGACAGATATTCTAATACATCTTTAATTAATTCAGATTCACTTTTAGTTTTTTTAAATTTTTTAATTAAAAAGTTTATTAAAATCTCTATGATTTTAACAAGCGCAGTAATTAATACTACTAATCCACTTAGTAGGGGTAAAATATCTGAAGGGTTAAAAATCATAATTCTACTTCAGCTTTATTTTTTAAATCTTTAGAAAATCCGTTTTGTTTAATTAACTTTTTTACTTTTCTACTTAGCCTATTAACAATCTGTTCTAAAGCATCTAGGTCTATGTTTGTGATTTCATCATGACAAACACTTGCTAAATTAACTTCCTTTTTTTTCATTTTGAATATCCCCCTCCTCAATTTCCATTAAGGTAATTATTTCTTCTAATTTATCTATTTTTAAGTATAACTCATTTAATTTGCTAGAAATTTTAATGCCCTGCTTTGAAGTCAAATCAAATGTTTTTTTATCTAATTCTATACCTGTTAATATACTTACACGATCTCTTTCTGTTTGACGATTTGCAGCCATCAAAACAACAGATGCCTGGATACCTGCTGCCCAACTTAAAAATAAGTTGTATTTTATAAAATCATTTGAATCAACGTGAAGAATTCCAAATTTATGTAAACAAATCCATAAAATCATTATACCCGTATATGAAAGTATAAAAGTCCATGTAGCTATATATGAAGCTATTAGGTCAGTAATAAATAGTCTTATAGAGCCTATGATTTTTTTCATTTTATTTTGCATAGATATTAATCTCTAAAAATTAATAGACTATTGTCTATAAGCGTATTATAATAGTTTATGATGTATGCGAAATTATTGCAGAATTTGTTAAATGATGCTGGATATAAAACTCTTGCCGCAGGAGGTTGTGTAAGGGATTTTTTACTTACCATAGAACCCAAAGACATTGATTTAGCCACTGAAGCTTTACCTGAACAAATTATAGAAGTCCTGAATAAAAATAATATTAAAACTATAGAAACTGGATTAAAACACGGCACAATTACGGCTGTTGTTAATAAAAATAACTATGAAATTACTACTTTAAGATTAGATAGAAATTGTGATGGAAGACATGCTGAAGTAGAATTTATAAAATCCTTTGAAGAAGATGCAAAAAGAAGAGATTTAACCATAAATGCTCTTTTCATGGATTTAAATACATATGAAATTATAGATTATGTTGGTGGTAGAGAAGATTTAAATAATAAAGTTTTAAGATTTGTTGGAGATCCAGAAAAAAGAATTAAGGAAGATTTTTTAAGATTATTAAGATTTTTCAGATTCGCTTCTAAATTAAACTTTAATTTAGACCAAAAATCTTTATTTGCTTGTAAGAAGTATCTTCCTTATTTAAGTTATATTTCTTGTGAGCGTATAAGAGAAGAATTCTCTAAACTCCTTATGGGTGAAGGAGTTTATGATGTTTTAATGGAACACCCAGATATGGTTTTTACAGTTTTTCCAGAAATGTTACCAACATTTAAATTCAATCAAAATTGTGACCACCACATTTATGACGTATATACCCATTCAATTAAATCTGTTAAATATGTAAGAGGGCTTGGAAGTATAAACTTATCTTTTGCAGCTTTTTTTCACGATATAGCAAAACCTTTATGTTATTCTATTGATCCAGTCTCAGGAAAAGACCATTTTTATAATCATGAAGATGAAGGAGAAAGAATTGCAGATAAAATATGTTATAGACTAAAATTTTCTGATCAGGATACAAAAAAAATTAAATTTTTAATTAAAAACCATATGAGATTCAATAATAATCTCGGTATAAGTGCTCTAAGACGTTTTATAAATGATTGTGCTGATTTTGGTGATAAAATGGTTATTATGGACTTATTTTCTTTAAATAGAGCAGATTGCTATGGGATGAAAGAAGATGATAAGGATTTTAAGGAATTGTCAGAAAAAATAGATAAGTGCTTGGAAGATTTAAGCCAGCCTAAAATTGATAGCCCCATATCTGGAAAAGAAATTATGGATACTTTTAATATATCTGAAGGTAAAAAGGTGGGGATTATTAAAAATTATTTAAAAAATTTGGTCATTGAGGGGTCTTTAGATCAAAATGATAAAGAAACTGCTATTAAACTTGTTTCAGAATATATCGTAACTCTTTAATATTTTCAGCATATTTTACTAATATTTTATTAAATCAAATATCTTTGTGTACTTTTGAGGTAACATAATGATTGAAATTTTAGGAAAAATTCAGGATTTAATAACTATTCTTAATAATAAATATGGTTTTGAAATAGAAGCTGAAGAATTTACACCTAATATAAATTTTAAAATACAAGGTATTCCTAAAGAAAAAGGAATAGCAAAAGGACAAGTTAATTCTCCCACAAGCACTATTTGGTATGATGGTATGTGGGTAAGTTCAGATTATATTAATAGCACAGGAAAACCTCCATTAACAATAACAAAAGATAAACCTTTAAGTGACCAAGATGTTAAAGTAATTTTAGATAACTTGGAAAGAATTAAAGGAACTATAAAATTTGATAATTTAGATCAAATTAAAAAATCTTACCTTCATTTTTTAGAAATGAGTCCTCAAAATATAGTAGAAAAAGATTCAGAAGGAAAACGTTTTACTCTCAAGGAAAAAGATGAGGATTTTAAAAAACGTAAAGATTCTGTAAAAAAAGAAATTATAAATTATTGGGCTAAAATACAAGAAAAAAATAAAGAAGCCGTAGAAAGTAGAGAAGCTGTTTTAAAAACAATTAGTAATACTCTAGGTAAAGAAATTGGCCAAAAAATAAAATTAGTTGTATTAACAACAAAGACATCTGAAGAAGCTAAAGAGGTTGTTGAAAAAGCGTCTAAAAAGGTAATAGAAAAAGAAAAGAAAGAAGAAGAAAAGAAAGATATTCCAAAATTTGAATCTTTAAGTAAAGAAGTTATTAAATACATTTTAGATATATTTAAGAGTAATTCAAAAGCAAGTTTAAGTTCTATACTTGATACGCTTAGAAAAGATTTCAATAAAAAAATAATTGAAGAAAAGTTAAGTGATAAGGATAAAAAAGAAAGAGAACAAAAATTTAATGGGCTTATAAATGAACTTGTTGCAGGATCTAAAAAAGTTAATAAGGGAGAAGTTAATAGAGAAGGGGTAATGAATTATTTATCAGATTATGAAACCCATAAGAAAGAAATAAGTGAAGTACACCCAGCTCTTAAATCCACACAGGTTCATGCTATAATTGATGATGCAGCAAGAAAAATTATAAAATATTTAGATAAAGTAGATACGGCTTATCATGAAACATACAGTAAAGATACTTTTCATAAATTTACCCATAAAGTTATATCAAGTCTGCAAAAATATATGAGGGGTCAAGAAAAAGATGTTGCTTTAGAACATAAATACTTAGAATTAATTCATGGCGGTGATAAATATCCTGGTCTTATTGGGGGTTGGAGAAAACTAGATGTCCCCCTTATAGTTAAGTCTTTGGATGATATAAAAGAATCTATGAGAAATATGGTTAGAAGAAAAACATTAACAAAAAAAGAAATAGATGAAAAAGTTAAAGATGATTCAGAAGTTGGAAAAATGATAGAAAAACCATTTATACTGGATGTAGTAACTGACATTTATGACAAAGATTTAACAAAAAATATGAAAAAAGACCATAAAGAAGAAATAGCTAAAATAAGGGATATGGGATTAACCCCTGATCAAATAAAGGATAGAAACAAGAAATTTAAGGAACATATGGAAGATAAAACCAAAAAAGAACCTAAAAAATCCTATGAAGTAGTGGTGGATTATTATACCCCATCAATATTTTCTAAATTAGAAAAATTAGCTAACTTGACAAATGATGTCATAGTTAAAGCAGAACTAATGGATATAGCTAAGGTTCTTAAAGATTTAATATAGTTGGAGTAATAAATTATCTATTAATTTATTACTCCCTTATAGGGATTTTTTTAAATTTAAAAAAATCATTTAGGAGGAAAGGTTATGAATTTAAGTGAAGGATATATCTACAGAAAGGGCATGACACCACAAACCCGTACTGTTGTATCTACTAAGAATAAAGTATATGCTAAACCTGCAGGACAAAATAAATTCCTACAGATTGGTTTAGTTGCTTCATTTGAAGTAAGCGATAGCAGAGCAGTAGAAGCAGTTAGGGGTATTGGTTATGGTGACCAAATTGCTGAATTAGTACCAAATGCATCTGAACCTATCACAATCAGCGTAACAAGGTCAGCTTTATATCTGGCTTTATTACAACAAGTTTTTGGCTATAAAGCTGGTGTTGATGGTTTGGTAAGGGCATTAAAACATCACAGATGGCCGTTTGATATTAAACAAGAAATTGTTTTCTCTGAAATTTCAACCAGAGAAATAAACGGTGGTGCAGCTGTGACGGCTTCTGATGGCGGCGGTTTAAAGGCGCTTTTAACTTTCTTTGAAGCCTGCTGGATGACTTCAACAAGCAGCTCTTTTACAAGTGATACTTCACTAGTACAAGAAAACTGCGAAATTTCTTGTAGTGACATTATTGATGGTAAATCAAATTATCAACAATATGTACAAGCTTTCAGAGTTGATACAGGAAATAACCCATTCATTGGTGGTCAAGGATCGTCTAGGTTTACAGGTACGGCTGGCAGAAACTTAGCTGAATCAGTAAACGCTACTCAGACTCAAACAGCTTAAATAAGCATATAATAATAAATAGGTAGCCCTAAACAATAGGGCTACCTAAAAGTATTTTTATGGATGATAGAGCTTATAAAATCGCAATGATGCATATCTTATCTCAAACTCCAGAGCCTACTACACCAAGAAATCTTACAAGACCAATAAAAAAACCCACCGACCCTAAAGAAATGATTGATAATCTTTCTGATAAAAAAATTCTAGAATTAGCCGATGATGCTATTAAATCTTATTATGGTTCTTTAATAAATGTTTTAATAAAACAAATAATTGCAAATAAAGGTATACCTGAAGCTTTTATGGTTTCTGATTTTGTTTTAAAGTATTTTCATAGTACAGATGCCCCAAGAAAACAATTAGAGACTTTTTTTGCTAATTTAAAAAATAAACTACTTGACGAAGTGTATGATATTGCTATTTCTAATAAAGATTCAATTAAAGATTTAACCCTAACTAACTTTAAAAAGAAACCAACAGCAGATGAAGAAGTAGTTGATGATTATGTTAGGGGAATACTTTCAAATGCTAGAAAAGAAACTATCCAATATATTAAAAGACTAGCTAATGTTGGTAGGTAATTCTTTATTAAATAACATAAAATTAGTATAATTTTTTATTAATAAAACCTAATCTTGAGGTTTATATGGAAAAGAAAGAATTAGTTATTAAAGTATCTAAAAAAATAAAAGCTAATAAAAAGATAAATGACTTGTTTAGGGCTTTATATCAAGTATTAGGAAACAAAATATATTTGAGGGAATTAGAAGTTGCTTTAAAGAAAAAAGATTTTGAACTCCCCCCAGAAGTATCTGGGCTATTAGATTACCTAATCAGAGATTTACATCACTTAAAGGATAAATAAATGGCAAAAACTTTTTTTACCTCAGACACCCATTTTAATGACCCTAGATTAAACATTTATTCTAGACCTTTTAAAAGTGTAGATGAGATGAATAAAGTAATGGTTGATAACTGGAATAAAACTGTAGCCAAAGAAGATACTATTTGGCATTTGGGAGATTTCAGTAAAAATAAAGAAGGTTATAAATTTTTAGATCAGTTAAATGGTAAGATTAACTTAATCCTTGGAAATTATGATGAAGAAGCTTTGGGGGATTACAGTATTTTTAATTCTGTTCAGAAAAACGCAATAGTGGATATAAAAGGAAGATCATATTTCTTAACCCATAAACCAGAAGATTATAGCAAAAGTCTTTTTAATTTAGTTGGGCATATTCATGGTTTATGGAAAGTACAAAGAAACATGATAAATGTTGGAGTAGATGCTTGGCATTTTTTACCTGTTTCTGAAGAACAGATAGAAATGCATTATGAAGCTATTCATAAGTTTTATGACAAAAATGTTTTTATTGGTGAATACATAAAAACATCTAAAGACACCAGTATTTTAAACAATATAACAAGAAAAGTAGTTGCTAAATTAAACGAGAGTAAGTAATGGATAGATTAGGTATTATAAGAAAAGTTAAAGACAAATTAGCTGCAAATAGAATAAACTGGATTAAACCTAAATTTGTAAAAGAACTTGCAAGCTATTATGAAAAACCTGAAACAATGCAAGCTCTAAGGGAAAAAGGTTTATTATTTACAAGTGATATGGAACTTGTTAATTTTTTAGTTAAAGGAAAATTAACAAGCGTCAAGGATGAAGAACTTAAAGAAAAAGGTAAGAATATTACTATTGACCCTGAAGATTTTGATGAGAAAGTAGTAACAAATCAAAATTTATCACCATCCTATAAGCATCTAGAAAAATCTCTATTTGAAAAAGATTTAAATATAGAAGCTCCTATTTTGATTAAATTTTCTGATGGAACATATTGGGGGTTTAGCGGCAATAGAAGAGCTAATCTAGCTAGAAAAAACAAATTATCTATACTCTACTGGGTTATTGATCAAAAGAAAATTTTAAAAGATAAAGAAGATAAAGAAAAAAGGTTGCAAAAGGAAGAAGAAAAATATCCTTCTGGTGGGTATTAAGAAACGAATTTTGTAATAATTTTATTTAATGAGTTTGTTTTTAATTTAATATCCCTACCTAATAATTTAGATAATATTTCATTTACTTTATCTTTCCATTCAGAAGGTGGACCATAAGTCATTTTGTTATATTGATCATAAAGAGAATTTTCTAATTTTTTATTTTTAATTTCCCTAATAAGGTTATCAGAAGTTTCAATATCTGCTAAAATTTTTCTAATAATAATTTTCATTCGTTATCCCATTTATTTTTTTCTCTTTTATATTTAGATTTATCAGGAATCATTTTTGTTGGTCTATGTGGAACTCTTAAAGGATGAATATTTTTGTATTTTATATAAGTCTTTAAACAATTTTCACACCCTGTTGGTGGATTTCCTTTGCCCTTATATTGCGGGTGTTTTTCACACTTTTCTGAATTTAATTTAGCCATAACTTTTTTTAGTAATTCTTTTTTATTCATATTAGCTATTAACTAAATCTTTTAGCTTATCACTTTTTACTGTTTCTGCATCAGTATAAATTTTCTGAGCTTTTATAAGAAATTTTCTAAAGCAATCTGGACAGAAAGAAGTTATATCAGGGTATTCTTGACCAAGATATTGAGATGGAGTTACAGTAGTTAATTCTTTTTCATCAAAAAAACCAAGACAAATATTGCATTGTGCCTTGACTACTTCCATGGATAAATCCATGGAATTCCTGTTTAAATCTGACATTGAATACCTCCAATATTAGATACGAGGTTGCGTCCCAACCCAACATTGAGTGTCACATAGGCAGAGTTGATATCTCTGTCATGATCTGCACCACATACAGCACACACCCAATGTCTCACTGCAAGCTTATGTAATCCTGTAGGGCCAGTCAAGGCTCCACATTTTCCACAGGTCATGATGGAATTTTTTGAATCTACTAATTTCACTAGTCTACCGTGATTCTCACCCTTGTAGAGTATGAAATTTCGTAATTGTGAAATCCCTGCATCACTTACTGATTTTCCAAATATCTTTGCTTGATTCC
>Ga0209777_10005717_pt1 | contig 14232 bp, 10 predicted proteins | sample FrelakmetHBP12HB_FD_187147 | JGI IMG/M metagenome (GOLD analysis project Ga0209777, IMG submission 187147) | Freshwater lake sediment microbial communities from the University of Notre Dame, USA, for methane emissions studies -HBP12 HB (SPAdes)... | ecosystem: Environmental > Aquatic >...
AGTGCTTGATGAGCACCAAAGAGGGCGCGGTCAGCAGGGACCCGGGCATGATTGAGATGCTGGCCGCCTATTTCAAGACAATGGGGCTGCGCATAAAGACCGAAGAAGAGCAGGCGCAGGACTGGCGAGGGGCCGGCGTCCAGGTGGTGATTATGAGCCAGGCCCATAAACTGCTCGGCTTTACCGAATGGTCACAGGTAGTGGAGAGACACAACTACATAGGCCAGCTCAAGAAGGATTATCCGGATGTTATTCTGGGCTTCTGGGTCGGTATTTCCATCGCCGACTTCAGTATCTGGAAAGCTCTGAAGGAAGTCGAGAGATGTATTAAGGACCTGGGTAGCTTCGGCGTCTTCGTTACTGGAATGTATGGAATCCCTGCCAACGATAAGATGTGGTGGCCCTTCTATGATATGTGCCAGGATGCGGGGGTGCCCATTAAGATTTCAGTCGGCGCAACCGCCGGTGGCGCCGGACAGGGCGGTGGCTCAGTCGGAGGAATGGGCATACGCCTTTCGACTGAGAAGCCCATACCCAATGTTGACGATGTTGCTGCTGCGTTCCCCAACCTGACCATAATCGGGCACCACTACCCCTTCCCCTGGGTTGATGAAATGACAGCGGTGATGATCCACAAGAACAATGTATTCTGCGAGGTGCACGGCTGGAGGCCCAAGTACTTCCATGATAACTTCCGGAGAGAGGTGAACACCCGTATCAAGAGCAAGATTATGTTCGGGTCAGATTACCCCTTCTTCCCCTATGCCACGTTATTTGAAGACTGGGAGGCGAGTAATTACAAGCCTGAGGTCTTGCAGAACGTATATCTCAACACCGCAAAAAAGGTGCTCGGGCTGGAAAAATAGAACGGCTTAGGGGATAATAAATATAAGGTTGCTAAAGAGAGATATCAGACAACCCCTGCCCAAGTGGGTAGGGGTTGTCCAGGCCTGAAAAGCCAGGCGGACTAGAGCAATAGCTCTGAATATAATTGGAGCAGGTGCTCCAAATCCATAACCTTCACAAAAACCCCCGAAACGGAGGCGTGTCTATGGATTTCAGTTTTACGCCGGAACAAGAGCGTCTGCGCCTGGAGGTGCGTAAGTTCCTTCAGAAAGAGGTTACCGCTGATAGCAGATTAGACTTCCGGTTCGACCGCCCCTACGGCGCCGATACCTGGAGACTGCTCCACAAATTGGGAGAAAGAGGCTGGCTTTGCCCCCTCTACCCCAAGGAGTGGGGCGGCATGGCTGCTTCTCCGCTGGATTACTATGTTATTCAGGATGAATTGTCGTACGCCTTCGCCCCAACCCCCTGCGCCTTAATCGGTGCTATGGTGGTAGGGCCCACCCTTCTCATACATGGAAACGAGGCACAGAAGAAAAAATACCTCCCCATGATAGCCCACGGCGAGATTGAGTTCTCCATGGGCTATACCGAACCCGGGTCGGGGTCAGACCTCGCCTCGCTGTCGCTTAAGGCCGAGGACAAGGGCGATTATTACCTGCTCAACGGCCAGAAGATGTTCAGCACCAAGGCCGACTTCGCCGACTACGGCTGGGTTGCAGTCAGGACCGACCTGGAGAACCCCAAGAAGCACAAGGGCATCTCGCTGGTCATCATAGACCTCAAGCACACCAAGGGCTTGACCATCCGACCCATCTACAACATGAGCGGATACCATTCCACCGAGGTTTTCTACGACGATGTCAAAGTTCCCAAAGAGAACCTGGTGGGCGACCTGAACAACGGCTTCTATATCATTGGGGCTGCGCTGCTGTTCGAACGCGCAGTCACAGTGAGCGGATTCCATCGCGCGCTTGAGCTTCTCACAGAGTACGTCAAGACAACTAAGCGCAATGGAAAGCCGCTGGCAGCCGACCCGCTGGTCAGGCACAAGCTCGCTGAGATGGAGACGAAGTTCGCCGTCACCAGGGTCCTTTCTTACCGTCTCTCCTGGATGCAGGTGCATAAGATGTTCACCCTGACCGAGGTCGCCATAACCAAGTTGCTCAGCACCGAGACGGTTTACGATTTGGCCCAAACCGGCATGCAGATACTGGGACACTACGGCGAGCTGGTGCCCGGCTCGAAGTGGGCTGAGCTTCAGGGGTGGTTTGCGCACATGTACCAGGAGGCGCCGCATTACAAGATAGCCGGAGGTACGTCGGAGATTCAGAGGCAGATTCTCGCTACCAGAACCCTGGGACTCCCCAGAGGGTAACTGAGGTTTTTAGTAACTCGGGTGTGTGCAGAGGGGCGTCCGCCATAGGCGGATGCTGGGGGTCTGGGGGTATCCCCCAGTTTTTAAAATCCCCCAAGAGTGGGGGATTTAGGGGGTTGAATAGAGACTAGTAAACGACCTCAATATTTCTAGTTTGCTAAACTGCATTAGCCATGGTCAATTTGAGAGATTCATCTTTGAGTAAAGTCGAAGGCAGCCAGAAGACCGGCACCGTAGGCTGTGTGTTCAACATAGAGCGGTTCGCCATCCGCGACGGCCCCGGCATCAGGACTACCGTCTTCCTCAAAGGCTGCCCGCTGAGATGCCTGTGGTGCGCCAACCCCGAATCCATGAGCTCAGTCCCACAGCTCTTTTACCTTGAGAATCTGTGCACAAGATGCTACCGCTGCGTGGAGGCATGCCCCAACAAGGCCACCACCAAAACCCCCGATGGGGCCATAAAAATCGACCGCAGCTTGTGTAAGGCCTGTGGCAAGTGCGTCGAGGCGTGCCCGAATAAAGCCAGAGAGATAAGCGGGAAGCTGATGACCGTCGATGAAGTATTGGAAGAAGTGAAAAAGGATGCGCTGTTCTATCAAAACTCGGGCGGCGGCGTCACCTTCTCCGGAGGCGAGCCGACTCAGCAACCCGAATTCCTGTGGCATCTCCTTAAAGGCTCCCAGGAAAGCGGCATTCACACCGCTCTCGATACCTCCGGGTTTGTCAAGCCTGACGTCCTGAAGAAGCTTCTGGAGCATACCAATCTGGTGCTTTACGACATCAAGCACATGGACCCGGCAAAGCACAAGGAGCTCACTGGCGTCGATAACCGTCTGATTCTGGATAACGCCAGAATGATTGCCGCCATGGGCAAGCCCATGATAATCAGGGTGCCTTTGATTCCAGGGCATAACGATTCCCAAGAGAACCTCAAGGCGCTGGCCGAGTTCATGCTCAGCCTGGGACTTAAAAGGGTTGACCTCTTGCCCTACCATTCTCTGGGCAAGATTAAGTATCACAGACTGGGGATGGAATACAAATTAAGCGACCTCAAACCGCATCAGGGAGACGAGGTAGCGAAGATCAAAGCCGACCTTGAGTCCTACGGGCTGCAAGTCGGGGTCGGCTAACCTTAAGGAGGCAACATGGATTTCGCCCTTAGCGAACAGCAGGAAATGCTTAAGAAGGCAGCCAGCGAGTTCCTGGCCAAGGAATGCACCAAGAAGCTGGTCCGGGAGATAGAAAAGGACGAAAAGGGGTATTCCCCTGAGCTGTGGCAGAAGATGGCAGGCCTGGGCTGGATGGGCCTGGTCTACCCTGAGAAATACGGCGGCAGCGGGCTGACTTTCGTTGATTTCAGCACCCTGCTCGAGGAGATGGGCAAAGCGCTCGTCCCCGGCCCCTTCTTCTCCACCGTGCTTTGCGGCTTGGCCATCCTGAAATGGGGCACCGAAGCCCAGAAAAAGAACTTCCTGCCCAAAATAGCCAAAGGCGAGGCGATACTGTCCCTGGCACTGACTGAAAAAGACGCTACTTACAATGCAGCGGGGATAAAGGTCAAAGCCGTTGCTGATGGCAATGACTTCGTTATTAATGGCACCAAGCTCTTCGTTACCGATGCCCATGTTGCCGATTATCTGCTCTGTGTGACCAGAACGAAGGCCGGCAGGAATAAGGAGGAGGGCATCACACTGTTCCTGGTGGATGCCAAGAGCCCCGGCGTAACCTGCAATCTTCTCAAGACCTTTACCGGCGATAAGAAGTGCGAGGTTATCTTCAAGAATGCGCGAGTTCCCAAGGCCAACATGCTGGGCAAGGCTGACCAGGGCTGGAAGATAGTAGATGAGCTTTTGGGGCTGGCAGCGTTCCTGCAATGCCCCTGGATGGTGGGCAGTACCCAGCAGGCCCTGGACATGGCAGTGGCCTATGCCAAAGAAAGGTCTCAGTTCGGGCGACTCATCGGGAGTTTCCAGGCTTTGCAGACCAAGATGGCCAACACAGTAGTCGATGTTGCCGGCGCAAGGGACTTCACCTATCAGACAGCCTGGAAAATAGACCAGGGCCTTCCCTGCAAGAAGGACATCTCGATAGCGAAGGCATGGACAGCCGAAGCTTATCGCAAGGCCTGTGTCGAGGGCATCCAGATACACGGAGGCATCGGCATTACGCAGGACTACGATATGCAGCTTTATTACCGCCGCGCCAAGGCGCTGGAAATCGCCTTCGGGGATGTTGATTACCACCTGGAACTTGTGGCACGCGAGATGGGTCTTTGATGGGTAGCTTGGAGCATCCGCTCCAAGCTGGGTAGGGGCAATTCATGAATTGCCCCTACGTTATTCCCTTCCTTCACCAACTCTCAAAAGCAGCGGGAGAAATTGGTAGGATAAGTAAAGAAAAGGTATTTACAATCTATTGCCTCGTCAGTTATAATCCTCCAGGAACATCTTGGCTTACACCGGACGGCAACCCAAACTACCTGATGTAAGCCGTTTGCTCTGTCCTCTTGAAGGACAGACCTTTATAGCAGGCATAGGTGAAGCCGATTAAGAAAATAGCACCTGCCCTGTCCTCACAACAGCTTGGGAGATTACCATCCCTGTTATAGGTATACATATCCCACTGGCCAATGGAAGTCAGCACAAAGTATTTCGCTCAACATAGCCGCGAGGAGAAAACGATGAGACTACTTCATAAATTAGCCCTGGCAGTTGTGCTTATGAGCTTGCTGGCAATGCTGTTTCCAATCTCGGTTGCTGTGGCTGATGACGCAGTCAATTTTCCTGACCCCAACCTTCAAGCAGCCATAAGGCAGGCAATAGGAAAACCTACAGGGGATATTTACCAATCAGACTTGGCCGGACTTACTGCACTCAATGCTAGCGAACGGGGCATCGCTAACCTCAGCGGACTAGAGCACTGCAGCGGACTGACATACCTGAACCTCTTTTTCAACCAGATAGGCGACATATCCCCACTCTCTGGTCTCACCAGCCTGACCTTCCTAAACCTCTGGGACAACCAGATAAGCGATATATCGCCACTCTCTGGCCTCATAAGCCTGACCTGGCTTGACCTCGCCGGAAACCGGATAAGCGACATATCTCCACTGTCAGGTCTCACCAACCTGACCTGGCTTAGTCTCGTGGGAAACCAGATAAGCGACATATCCCCACTGTCAGGTCTCACCAACCTGACCTGGCTTGGTCTCGATGCAAGCAATACAACCGATCTATCTCCACTTTCTTCTCTTACCAGCCTCACCGAATTGAGTCTTAGCTCTAACGGCATAAGCGACATATCTCCACTTTCTGGTCTTACTAGTTTGACCACATTGTATCTCGAGAACAACCACATAGCCGACATATCGCCACTGTCAGGTCTCACTAGCCTTACGTTCCTGATGCTTAGCCAGAACTCGATAGTCGACATATCTCCACTATCCGATCTCACTAGCCTGGATTCCCTGTATCTTGACCTAAATCAGGTAAGCGACATATCGCCGCTCTCCGGCCCCACTTGCCCCACCTATATGCAGCTTGACCGAAACCAGATAAGCGACATATCGCCGTTGGTCAATAACGTAGGATTGACACAAGGACACTGGATTATCCTTATCTCGAACCCGCTAAATTCAGATTCAATAAATGTGTGCATACCGCAGCTTCAGGCCCGTGGCGTAGGGGTGATGTATTATCTTCCTGAAAACGGGATGATCCAAGGTTTGGTGGAGAAAACCGTTACTGCAGAGACCATTTCAGGGGCTACGGTGGTTGTAGATGGCACGACATTATCAGGTACCAGCATCGGGAACGGCTGGTACTTCATTAATAATGTTCCCCCAGGCAGCTATACTGTCACTGCCTCAGCCAATGGTTATATTAGCTCCCAGCAGAGCGTGACCGTGACCGCTGGGCAGACCTCTAGCCTTGATTTGTCCCTGAACCCAGCACCAACTCCGACACCAACACCCGCTCCTACCCCTACACCCACACCGACACCCCCATCTGGTCAGACTCTTCACCTAAGCTTTGGGCCTCCGACGTTTACTCAAAACGGCAATTGGCGGCCCGTTGCTTTACAAGCGGGAGACGAAATCATCCAGTTCACCAGGCCCAACCTAGTCGTGGGAACAAATCCTACAGGCATTTTCAGCCCCGTCGGTCAGTCCAGTAATGTCGTAACAGGAGACCTTGCCGGTACCATGACTCTGGATTCTAATGTGTTGACTGTAACCTGGGCTGAGTTGCCCCCGGGAACGCGAAAGGGCTACTCCATAAATACCTTAAAATTCGATGACGGGTACGGGAATACTTTCAGTGGCGTCGGGGTAGGCGACCTCGACATGAACAGCGGCGCTCCCTACCCCAGTGCAAGCGGGTATTTCGTAAGTACATCAGGGACAGGGACATTCTCCGGCCAGGTGCTGATAGGCACTGGATCAGCAGACACAAACGGTGTGACCACCATGACGCTCAGGCGCTACGCTAGCTCCGAGGTGTCGGGGCCTTATGCCATGAGCACTACAGGCACCAGTATTAATGGCAATTCGAGGGATCTTGGCGGCAGCACCGGCCCAGACCTTAACGATGAATTTTTACAGGTCAGCAGGAGCAATATCGTGATCCCCAAGGGTGACCCTGCTGGATATATAGAAGGTGGCTCCTCCAGCGGGTCAATTACTTCAGGCATTATGACCGGAAGCATGACTCAAACCTATAACCACATTTTCATACCGGGCACCACCCCACCATATCAGGGACTGACTATAGCCAAGGTCACCGGCAGCAATGCCAGCGGGACTATAATGGGGATAGGTATTTACGACTATCTGGGAGCCTCCGGCGGCAGTGGCAGTTCCTACGGATACATGTTTGCCCCGAGGGAAAACGGCACAGGGGCGTATGCCGGCAAGGATTTCTACGCAACAGGTGCTATTACCGACACAGCGGGAACTTGGACTGGCAACGCCAATCTGTACATAATGGAGCCATCAACCCCAACGCCTACACCTACCCCTGCTCCTACTCCAACTCCAATACCTGGCTCGACTCTTCACCTAAGCTTTGGGCCTCCGACGTTTACTCAAAACGGCAATTGGCGGCCTGTTGCTTTACAAGCGGGAGACGAAATCATCCAGTTCTCCAGGCCTAACCTAGTTGTAGGAACAAATCCTACAGGCATTTTCAGCACCGTCGGTCAGTCCAGTAATGTCGTAACAGGAGACCTTGTCGGTACCATGACTTTGGATTCTAATGTGTTGACTGCAACCTGGGATGAGTTGCCCCCGGGAACACGAAAAGGCTACTCCATAAATACCTTAAAATTCGATGACGGGTACGGGAATACTTTCAGTGGCGTCGGGGTAGGCGACCTCGACATGAACAGCGGCGCTCCCTACCCCAGTGCAAGCGGGTATTTCGTAAGTACATCAGGTACAGGGACATTTTCTGGCCAGGTGCTGATAGGCACTGGATCAGCAGACACAAACGGTGTGACCACCATGACGCTCAGGCGCTACTCGAGCACAGAGGTCTCAGTGCCTCAGCCCTTCAGTGTTACAGGCACCATTCCGGCAATTGGACCCTGCAGTCTCGGCCCAAGCAATGGGTCACAACCCAGCGATGAATTCATACAATTTACCAGAGACAATATAAGTATCCCGGCAGGTGACCCTGTGATTTATACCAAAAGTGGTACTTCCAGCGGCTCATGCACAGGCGCACTAACAGGGACAATGACAAATAGCCCGAGTGGTGGCATTGTTATAACTGGAGCAAACCTATCATTACAAGGATGGCAGGTTGGTAAATTTACCTATAGCGATGGCAGAGGAACAATAACAGGTATAAATGTTTACAACGGTTATGGAGGCACTGCAGGAAGCGGCTACATGTTCGCCTTGTCCGAAACCGGTACTACGGGAGCCTATACAGGCAAGGATTACTTCATACCAAACGACGTGACTATTAACGGACAGACATTCTCTGTAAACGCTAATCTCTATACTCTGACGCCCAGTGGGCAACTACCCACCCCACCAACAGTGACCACAAACCAGGCGACCAATGTATTCTCGAGTTCAGCCATATTGAGGGGCAATCTCGATAGTTTGGGCAGCGCCTCATCCGTTGATGTATCTTTCCAGTGGGCAACAGACGATTACTACACAATGCATGGTGACTATGATAATGAGACCAGCCCACCCTGGCCCATGACCACTGCAGGGACATTCAGTTACTCACTGACTGGCCTATCCCCCGACACCACCTATCACTTCAGGGCTAAAGCTGTAGGTGACGGCACAGCCTACGGAAATGACACAACTTTCACAACGGCTGGCGCCGGCAGCGACGGCGATGGTGTTCCCGCTAACATAGAGGATAATGCTCCCAACAGCGGCGATGGAAACTACGACGGCATTCCAGACTCTCAACAGGCAGATGTCGCATCCATCCCCAATGCTGCCAATGGAGGATATGCCACCATTGAGTCTCCCTCGGGGACAAGCCTTACCAACGTCGCAGCAGTAAGCGATAGTTCGTTGCCGTCTCAGGGTAAACCAAACCTTGTGTTCCCCCAAGGTTTCTTCTCGTTTGATATTACAGGGGTACCAGCAGGAAGCACAGTATGGGTCACTTTGCGCTTTGAGAACCCCTTACCTGCTGGCAGTGAATACTGGAAATACGGCCCGACCACGGACAATCACACCCCGCACTGGTACCAGATACCCATAAACGTCAGTGACGGTGGGAATGTGATTCAAATCCCGCTTGTCGATGGTGGCCTGGGCGACGACGACCTGACTGCAAACGGCGTGATTGTAGACCAGGGAGGGCCCGGGAATCCATCTGGTGGGGGTGCAGCCGGTGTGCCGGTCTTCCCCAACATCTACATTGGCATCGTGGCAGCATTGGGGGCAGCCGGAGTGGCTTACGTTCTGAGAAAGAGGTTCATCGTCAGGCGATAGGTAATTCGCTACAATTGCGCCTGGATTCATTCAACAGTTATGGTGAGATTCACAGTAATAGTTCTAACGTGCCTGCTGCTGTTCTTCCTGCCCGCCACAGCGGCAGCGGATGGGCCGAGTTCGTGTACTTTCTCCGGCAGCATCAGGCTAGATAATGCCGAGGTAGCCGACGGTACCCTGGTCACAGCCGCAATTGATGGAGACGAGTACCATACCCACACATCAACGGGATATGGCTATTCAACATACTCTTTGACCATCCGTGCACCTGATGGCAAGAATTACCCCGACGGCACTAAAGTAGTCTTCAAGGTAAATGGGCATACCACAGGCCAGACAGCGACCTTCACAGCGGGTGGAAATGTCAGGCTGGACCTGACCGCTTCCACCGCCTCCACGTTATCGCCTTCAAGTATTGCGCTAATAGCAGGTCTATTGCTGGCACTCCTGGCCGGCGCAGCAGCATATTATTTCTTAGTCCGTCGCCGTGGCATAAGAATCGCTGATTGGCTTGGACGAAGAGGCGATGTACTATCTGGCGAAGCTCTCCCGTTAGCGGTAGAGGGCCAGGGCCAGCCCGTATCCAGATACATCTGGGACAATGCCAAATTAGCCTGGGTGGAGAACACTAAGCCAGCGAAGGTAAAGCCTCCAATGGGACAGCCAGTGATGAAGAGTGTGACGGCTAATGTCCCTGTTGCTGCTGGCGCAGGAATTGCTCGACCAAAGGTACAAGATAAATCGGTTAAGGTCGATGCTCAGAATGGGGTCGTCACAGGAAAGCAAGCAGCACCCATACCGGGGAAAGAATCCGCCTCTAATGATGAAGTGCCCCCGCTCTGCCAGGGCAACTTTAAGCTGTGGGTCATATCTCCTTCGGGGATGGTCCAACTGCGGAGATTCAGCAATCATGTGGTGGATTTGAAACGCACCCATCAGATTAAGGTAAACAACATAAACTTCCCGTCCAGCCAGTCTATTTGCTTTGAACTCTTTCTGCAAAGGCCAATACCGCTGCGCAAGATCTTGAAAACGTTGCCTGAGGTGGATACGGTGTCGGATGGCCTTAAGAACAGCCCCGAGTCATACCGTGCAATGCAGGCTAGGAGCCAGGCAAATACCAGACTGGTCGAGGTCAAGCTCAAAGCATGAATTGCCGAGGCAGCCATAGTTGGAAGATGTGTCCTGAACACACAGCGGCGAGGGCCCCGGCTGACAAAGGAAAGCAGATAGTCAATGGCTGAAGCTCTGATACTGGAAGTAGCTATTTACACAGCTGCCGCCGCAATCGGCTATATCATAGCCCGCATAGCGACTCCTAGGATTAAGCAGCCGTTCCTCGCTTTTCTAGCCCGGTTCGCTATCGTCTTCTTCTTACTCTTCCTCCTGGAGTTCGTTGTCTTCTACGGCCTGGCGCCCTCCGTCTACGCCAAACTACAGGGTCTTACAGCCACCTCAGTCGGCGGCATATTGTCCCTGGCAGGAGCTAGCCACTCTATCTCTGGTTCAACGATCATGCTGCAGAATCCATCCCTGAGCTTTGACATCACCGTTGGCTGTCTAGGTGGTGAGCTGTTCTGGACCTACGTGGCTCTGGTAGTGGCTGAGACTACCGCAACTAACAGACAGAGGATACTAGGCATAATCGTAGGGCTAGCTGTGCTTATCGCATTCAACTTCTTCAGGATAACACTAAGCGTTTACCTGGAGTGGCGGACCGGCTTCCATGTCCACGATATGTTCTACCTGTTTAGCACGATTTTTGCTCTCCTGATTTGGGTAATATGGCTATGGACTCTGAGACGCGGGCAGACAAGACTTGCCGGGGCAATGCCGTAGCGGACATGTGCTACCAGTGCTAAGAGTTTACACCTTCAGCTTCATCCCCTCATGCCCCATGGTGATCTTTGTCCCCAGTTCTTTTGCCAACTGAGCTATCTCCTCCCTGATCTGGTTTTCGAACAGCGTGGCTAAATGGATAACCACCACCGGCGGCAGGTAACCTTTGACCTTCTTGAACTGGGCCAGCTCCTCTCCCAGCAGCTTCGGGGTGAGGTGTCCGGCGGGGATAGCATGCTCCTCCATACCGTTGGCCATGGTCAGGTCTATGATGAGCAACTGAGGCGAGATGTGCTCCCAGCATGACGATAGACCCGGCCCTGTATCACCGCTGTAGAAAAAGCTCTTCCCGTCTTTAGCAGTGACCTGGTATCCCACCGCAGGGACCGCGTGCTTCTCCGGGAGCGCAATCACTTTATAGCCATCCACGTCTGTGGCTTTGTATAGCTCCATAGGGAGGAATTTGAGCGGCGGCCTTTCGCTGGGTCTCTCAGTGAAATTGGGATAGATGACGTTATTTAGTATATGATTCAATAGCGCTTCCAGCGTGCTGGCCTGCGCATAGACTTTGATTGTCTTACGAATATAGGTGCTATTCAGAGCTATGGCGGCCACATCCCTGACGTGGTCATAGTGGCAGTGAGTGAGCAGAATCGAGCTTACCTTTTCCTGCTCGGGGAAAGTGAGACTGGAGGTAAGCGCACCGGCATCCATGGCCAAGACGCCGTCCACCAGCACGGAGGTCAGCCTGGTGTTTGCCGATTCAACATTGTGCGCTCCTAAAATCCTGATCTCCATTCCTCTACCTCCTCTCCGAATAGATTAACCTAACGGCTAACCAGAAACGGATTGAAATCCGTATCGTAGTCGTAGGTATCAACGCCCTCTTTCTTCTTCAGAAAATTGACCACCATGTAGGTGAAGGGGGTAGCCACTACCTCGTAGCCGGTCTTCACCAGCCAGTGGGTGAGGATTATACCAATAATTAAAGGCCATGAGAGCGTGCCCCCGAAGGCGATAATGATAAACACCGTAGCATCCAATCCCTCACCAACTATGGTGGAACCGATGGTCCTGGTCCACAAGAAGCGCCCCTTGGTCATAATCTTCATCTTGGCCAGCACAAAGGAGTTAGAGAACTCACCTAATAGGTAAGCTAAGAAGGAGGCAGCAAGAATCCTTGGCGTGGAACCAAGGATACGTTGGTAGGCACTCTGGACGCCGGAATCAGCCGCAGGAATCCGCCCCGCTACCCAGAAGGCAAACACTGCGATGAGGTTGCACAAGAAGCCCAGCCAGATTACCTTACGCGCCTGGCGGTAACCATAGACCTCGGTGAGTATATCGCCGAATATATAGCTTATGGGGAAAATAACTATGGCGGCAGGCAGCGGCCCCGGGAACTGAAACCCGCCATGCCTTATGGGCTCAATGCCCAGGGTTATCAGCTTAACAGCGATGATATTCGCTGTAATCAGGCAGGTTATGAACAGAGCTGCAATAATCAAAAAACGTTGAGAAACAACCATTCCTGTATCTCGTTGTGCCTAAATCCAGCGCCAGCATCAGGCCGAAGAAAGAAACCTCTCAGCGGAGATCGCAGCCGTAGCCCCATCTCCCGCCGCAGAGACAACCTGCCGTATCGACCCTGCTCGGATATCGCCGGCTGCAAATACACCTGGCACTTCTGTCTCCATCCGTCCGTTAACCGAGATAAAGCCACCCTCATCCAAGGTGAGCAGCCCCTTGAGATAACCTGTGTTAGGACGCAGCCCCACGGCTGCGAAAACGCCGGAAATCTCCAGGCTCGAACCCCTTTCGGTTTTCACGTTTCGCAATCTAATCTCCCTGACCAGTTTATCTCCAATGATAGAATCGACCACCGTATCCCATAGAAACGTTATCTTGGGATTGGCAAATGCTCTGTCCTGAAGTATCTTGGTTGCCCGAAGCTGGTCGCGGCGATGAATAACTATCACCTTTGAAGCGAATCTGGTCAAAAAGAGGGCATCGTTCAAAGCGACATTGCCTCCACCCACTACGGCAACGACCTGGTCTCGGAAAAATGCACCATCGCACATAGCGCAGTAAGATACCCCTTTACCAGTGAACTCCTCTTCACCAGGCACGCCTAATTTGCTATACTCGGAGCCTCCGGCGATGATTACTGCTTTAGCTCTATATTGGCCTTCGCTTGTGCTCACTATCTTTTCGCCTCCGTGAATCTCAATCCCCTGCACCTCGGCGAAAGCAGTTGGCAATCCATATTTCGTTGCCTGTTGAGCTATCAGAGCGCCGAGCTCAGAGCCCGGGATCCCCTGAGGAAACCCGGGATAGTTCTCGACCATCTCCGCGTTCAATATCTGTCCACCAAGACCTGCCTTCTCAATCAGCAGGGCGTCCAACTTCGACCTGGACGCGTACAGGCCGGCGCTAAGCCCGGCAGGGCCACCGCCTACAATAATCAACTGGTGAGTCCTATCCACAGTCTTATCTCCTGTCGGGGATCTATAACTGCGAGAGTTGTAGGTTGCTCTGCTTAGCCTTTGCCTAGAACGGCATCGAGTTGCTTTTTCAGCTCGGCCTTGGTCCTGAGTCCCACGATCTGCGTCAGGGGCTTCCCATCCTTGAATATCAACAACGTTGGGATACTGCGAACGCCGTATTCTGTGGCCACCCCGGGATTATCGTCCACATTCACTTTGGCGAAACCAACCCGCCCCACATACTCCCCGGCCAGCTCTTCCACAGCAGGAGCGATGGCACGGCATGGAGCACACCAGGGAGCCCAGAAATCGACCAGAAAAGGCAACTTGGCCTCAATTACGACATCCTTGAAATTCTTGTCACCCACCTTAAGCGGCTCAGCCATAGATACCTCCAAAGCTCAGCGGAGATTCCCCGTCCTTTTTCCCCACAATCTCCCTATTTACGGGCTAACCCCTCATCGCCTCCACTACCCCCTGCACCACCTCCCGTTTTGCGGTAGTTATGGCATTATTTATCGCTTTAGCATTGCTGCGGCCGTGAGCAACAACAACTATACCGTCTACTCCGAGGAGGAGAGCACCGCCATACTCCGTATAGTCCAATGTGCTGATAACAGAGTGCAAGATGGGACTGAACACAGCAGCAGCCTCCTTAAGCTTAGGATTACCGTCTACAGCCTCTTTCAGGGAATGGAGAAGCATTTCGCCAA
>Ga0209777_10005718_pt1 | contig 14231 bp, 16 predicted proteins | sample FrelakmetHBP12HB_FD_187147 | JGI IMG/M metagenome (GOLD analysis project Ga0209777, IMG submission 187147) | Freshwater lake sediment microbial communities from the University of Notre Dame, USA, for methane emissions studies -HBP12 HB (SPAdes)... | ecosystem: Environmental > Aquatic >...
TTCAATTGAGAGAGGTTTAATAACGTATGTACGAACAGAAATATTTCGCTACCGGTAAACGGAAAACTTCAATTGCCAGGGTCTGGATGGAGCCTGGGGATGGGAATTTTATAGTAAACGAAAAAAAACTGGATGATTATTTCGGCGGACTGAGCTGCCAGATAGCATCCATCATGCAGCCGCTTGAGCTTACCGAATGCCTGGGCAAATATAATATTTGCGCTAATGTCATCGGCGGCGGCATGACCGGACAGGCAGACGCCATTAAACACGGCATTTCCAAAGCCCTGCTGGTGCTGAACCCTGAATTCCGGGCACTCCTAAAAAAAGCCTCTATGCTCACCCGTGACTCCCGCAAAAAGGAACGAAAGAAATACGGGCAGAAAGGCGCACGCAAGAGATTCCAGTTTTCCAAGAGATAATTTTTTTTACACAGCACATTATATGCGATCAAGGGCCCTCACCCCGAACAGCGGTGAGGGCTTTTTTACTGATAGAACGGATGTAACGAAAGGAAACCGGGCAATGCGGCATGCAGTGACAAAAAAACAGCAGAATAGCAAAATGTGCCTCGTCTGCGGATTGAAGAATCCCTACGGCCTGCGGGCGTCATTTTATGAAATGGACAATCAGGAGCTGGTGGCGCTTATTCGTCCGCGGGATGAGCACCAGAGCTATCCGGGCCGGCTGCACGGCGGACTGACGACCGCGCTGCTGGATGAGACCATCGGCCGTGCGATCATGATGAAATACCCTGAGGTAATGTGGGGCGTGACCGTTGAATTTCAGACCAGATTCAGGAAACCGGTCCCGCTGGATGTTGAGCTGCGCGTGGTCGGCAGGATAACAAGCGACAACAGCAGGTTCTTTGAAGGGACTGGTGAGATCCTGCTGCCGGACGGCGACATCGCCGCCACCGGCTATGGCAAGTACATTAAACTACCCCTGGAAAAAATTTCCGACTTTGATCACGATGAGCAGGAGTGGCGCGTTGTGTCATCAACGTCCGATCCAATTGAAATCGATTACTGAGCACCCGTCAATGGTTTATTTTGTGTAATTTGTCAACAACGTCCCCTAGTTACCCTCTCCACCATTCGATTCCTCCTCCGCATAGAGATCTGCCGCTAATATGAGCCTGTGGCCTGTTTACACATTCGGGAATCCCATCCGTGCTGCAGGTTTTATGGTCTGCAGGACCTGCTCCGGCCGGAACCTGGCAATCTTCTGCGCAAGCTGCGGACGCTCCTGTTTTACACGCTCAAGGTGAGGTTGCAGACCTGCCATGATACCGCTGTAAAGCTTGAACGGATTCATCGTCCAGCGGAGCTTTTGGGTAACAATATTGTGCAGGTAGTTATACTCATCTTCAGTAAACATCCGGTTAAAAAGCGGATAGCAGAGGAAATCGCGGTAATCGTGGGTTGCAAGCCAGTTCTGCTTCCACCAGGTGATGTAGTTTGCGATGCCGTCCCTGTTAGGCATTCCCCGATGAAGCGCTTCAGATACAGCATGTGCGGCCTTATGGCCTGAAAGCAGAGCGCCCGAGTTTTCCGCTTCGGAAAACCAGCAGCTGTCGCCGACAAAAACAACATTGTCCTTAAACGGCTCGCGTGCCGGACTCCAGTTGTTGACAACACATGCGCGGGTGTGGGTTATCTCAAGCCGCGGAAACCAGCTTTTAAAGTTGCTTCGTTTTGTGAGAAACTCAAACTGCTCATCACCGTTCACAAAAAACCAGTACTCATCATCACGGTACACACTGGGCATAAAGCAGAACGGAACAGGCCCCAGACCGCCTGCATCATAGCTTATGCCCAGGAATATTGCCTCGGAGCGTTCGAACTCGACACCCGTGACATAATGGCTGATGGCTTTTCTGGTGTTAATAAAAAGCCGCTCTTTGTTCAGGCCTGTTATTTTTGCAAGCCGTGAATTGATACCATCCGCTGCTATACAGAAGGTGCCGACTAAACGCTCGCCGTCGCTTGTCATGATTTCCACCCCGGCGGCAGTCTTTCGCACATCTATGACATTGCGCTCAAGATAATAGGAAACCCCGGCCTTCTGCCCTTCCTCATATAAACCGTTCAGCAGCGCCCCCTTGTCAAAAACAACCGCTGGAGTACCGTTGCCAGAAGCATTCAGCTCGTAATCTCCTATCTCAATACGATCAGTGGCATTGGGGGAAATGAAGTGGCAGGCATAAAACTCGCGGTAGTTGCCGCTGTAGTTGACGGTAAAGTTGTTGACCGGGAATACCCATTTTTTCTTTTCCCTTGAAAAATACATGTGTTCCTCGTAGAACGAGTCCATGTTCATCAGAAACATCTGCGCGCATGAGCGCTGAATCTTGGCAGGATGCGTTTTGCGCTCAAGAAGTGCCACCTTCAAACCGTTTTCCGCTGCTGTCTTTGCTGCCTCAAGACCGGACGTTCCACCACCGACGACAATCACATCAAATTTATTTGCCATACAGAACCCCTGAGTATTTGTTTATAGAAATTTGCTTTTAAAATAGAATAATATAGGCTGCGGACTATTGTGTGTCAATAAAAAATCCCTCGAAAAATATGGGCAGGGGTTGTTCGGACAGCAAGCAACATCATGTGGTGAGTATTAAAGGGAAATAACTGCAGATTCAAATCCAAATGATTCCTGCGACACAAAAGAAATGCCTGTTATGTTCCCCAAACAATGTCGATTGCCGAGGCTTCTGTCCAGCAGCGTTTAATCTTTTCCATCGTGCATAATAAAAAAAGGCAGTAATAAACCTGCCTTTCTTTTTTTCAAGCAAAATGGTGGAACGGGTTATTTCCCATTTTCTTTGCTTTGTTCCGCTTTCAGCAGGGCCTGCGTGTCTTTTGTCACCCAGTACTGTTCGATCGTCTTTGCGATGTCCGGCCTCTCTTTGCGCATCTGGTCAAGGTGGCTCAGGATCGCCTTCTTCATGATTTCAGGGGCCGTATTTTCGCTCACGTAGCCCTGATACTGCTCATTATCAGTTAAGCTGAAGATATAGTCCAGATCTGCATCGCTCATGAGGCCGAGTCCGAATCCGCGCAGGGCCTTCTCGATTTCGCCGGGCCAGCAGTACTCGAATGACTCGCGCCAGAAATTGGTATACTCGTCATAGCCCTTCCCGGTGGCCAGCACGTTCAGAATTGCCTTGGCTGCCCGGTATCCGTACATCATGGCAGACTGACAATAGGTTTCAATAAATGCGGCGGTATCACCTACCGCCACGATATTCCCCTCTACGGGGTTCAGTATACAAGTGTAGAAATTGAGGACTGCGGAAGCGGTGTGGATGACTTTCGCATTCCGGAACCAGTGGGCAAACTTTCCCTTCCTCAGGAAGTGATCAAGGCCCGCCTTTGCGGTGACACCGATCGGCGTGCCGCACATGATATCAATGATGGGCTTATCGCCCGGCTTGGCGGTGGGAAGATGTTTCGGCAGCATGTAAATCTGCGCCTTTCCCTGGGGTGTATGTCCCTTCCCGACGAACGTAATCCAGGAATCAGGATAGGGATTCTCAACCCCTTCCAGGAAATAGGAAGCCACGTGGAAGGTGGTGAAAAATTTCCTCTGCTTAGATAATTCCAGCCCCTTGACAATCTGTGAGTTTACGCCGTCAGCTGCCACGGCAACCTTGCATTTCACCTCTTTAAACGACCGAGAACTGGTACCCCGGAGGAATACTCTTACCCCGCCATCAACGTTTTCCGCCTTGATGCCGGCAGTCTCGGTGAGAACATCCACCCCGCTTGCCACTGCATCTTCAAGGAGGTTTTTCAGAATCACATTCTTGCTGTAGGGATGGGCGACACCCTCTTCCTCGTTCGCCATGGTGAGCTTTTTGCCGCCGGGAGACAGGCGTATGCTCTTTACCATCTTGACCCACTGACCGGTGTAGCGCACGTTGAGCCCGGTCTTCTCATACTGGATGTTGTTATCCACGATCCGGACGGTATCACCGTGCGTGTTCGGCTCGTTGATCAACATCGTACAGCAACAACGGTTGACCTCCGGAATATCCTTCTTGATATCGACTAAGAGGACATCCTGTCCGCTTTCGCCCAGCGTCTTCGCGGTCATCAAACCCGCAGGACCTGCACCGACTACCACGCAATCATACTTACTCTTCATTCAGAGAACTCCTCACCTTAATTGCTGTCAATCACTTCTCAGGCAGGCTTACTGTTTCAGGCTGGTCTTCCCGCTCCGCGAACGGGTTGCTCGCGAAATTGAGAATCATCAGGTCGGGGAAGCGGCACTCTGAAAAGATGGCATCAACCCCGCACGCCGCCCGGCATGTCCCGCATTCGATGCAGCTCATCTCATCAATAAATGACCTGTTGTCTATGAACCTTATTGCAAGCCTCGGGCAGAGGTTTACACATGCCCCACAACCAACACATACTTCACGGTCTACTTTCATTTGCGTTTTATACCCTATCTTTTATTCTTATCAATAAAGCGATTCAAACGCTGCACACCCGACACGGGCGCTGTCACTATCAGGTCCTGCACTGCACGCACACATCATAGAAGTCGGCTGCCAGATTCACCTTTTTGGTAAAATGTTCAAGCTGGAACTGTGGCGCAAAGGGCTCTCCGCACTGCTTGCACTTCTTCATCGCCAGCCCCACCTTCCAGTTGTCAATGATTCTGGCCGGACCGATAACCTTAGTCCCGTCAGGGAGTTCGGCCGTCTCACCTTCGGCAAGATCCTTCAGGGTAATCGCACCGGTGGGACAGATGGAGAAACAGGTGCCGCAGCCGATGCACGCATCCGATCGCTCAAAAAACGGTGACGACGCCTTTTTTTCATATCCCTTATTGGCAAAGTCAATGGCGCTCACCCCGACTATCTCGCGGCATGCCCGCACACACTGCCCGCAGGCGATACAGAGCTCATTTCTTACCTTGAATCTCTTCGGCGCCTTTACCCCCAGTTCCTGGGCCAGATCCTGGAGGACCTGCGCCTCTGGCGCCTCGGCGAGCAGGAGTTCGACCATGAACTTCCGCAGCTCCAGCACCCTGTCGGTGGCCGTCTTTACTTCCAGTCCGTCCGCTGCCTCATAGACGCAGGATGATGCGATCTGGGTAGCTCCGTCACGGATCACTTCAACGATGCACAGGCGGCAGCCTCCGTAAGGCGTTATGGCTTCATGAAAGCAGAGTGTCGGTATATGGATGTCCAGCTTCCGGGCAGCGTCAAGGACGGTCGTCCCTTTGGGGACCTCCACTTTTTTCCCATCAATTGTTAATTTAACCATGTATCTCACCATCTCTATCTTAAATTCACGTTTCCCGTATACCGGCCGCAGGCATGGTCAACTATTTTTTGAGCGACGTGCAGACCGCGGCTGAGCATTTCTTATTCTTTATATGCGCCTGGTACTCATCCTTAAAATAGCGCAGCGTAGCAAGCACCGGATTAGGCGCTGTCTTACCCAGATTGCAGAGCGCGCCATCCTTGATGAGGAGCGCCATCTTCTCCAGAAGCTCTACATCGCCTTCCCTGCCCTTGCCTTCGCTGATGTCAGTGATGATTTCTCTCATCCTTCTCACGCCGACACGGCACGGTGTACATTTGCCGCAGGATTCCCCTTCGGAAAAACTGAGGAGATACTTGTTCATATCAACCATGCAGGTATCTTCGCCCATCACGATGATACCGCCCGAGCTCATGGCCGACCCTGCCTGCATCAGTGCTTCATAATCAACCGGAAGGCTCATGAGCTTTTTTGGCACACAGCCACCCGCAGGCCCGCCGGCTAAAACTGCCTTGAGGGTCTTACCCCTGGGCAGTCCGCCTCCGACATCATAAATAATCTCGCGCAGTGTTGTCCCCATGGGGACCTCGATGAGGCCCGGCCGGTTCACTTCACCGACAATTGAAAATACCTTTGTCCCCTTGCTCTTCTCCGAGCCAATGGAAGAGAACCACTTGGCGCCCTGACCCATGATTACCGGCACGTTGGCCAGGGTCTCCACATTGTTGATCACCGTGGGTTTGCCCCAGAGGCCGCTCACAGCTGGATATGGCGGTCTCTGCCGCGGTTCCCCCCAGTCCCCTTCAAAGGACCTGATAAGGGCCGACTCTTCACCGCAGACATAGGCGCCCGCGCCTTCTTTTACTTTGACCGTAAAATCAAAACCTGACTTCAGGATGCTCTTGCCGAGAAATCCATGGGCTTTGGCATCTGCCACAGCCTTCTCCATGCGTCGCACGCCGAGAGTCTGTCCGCTGCTGATGTAGATGTAGCCCTCTTTTGCGCCGATGGCATAGGCGCCGATGATCATGCCCTCCAGCACGCTGTGGGGGTCGCTCTCAAGCAGGCTCTTGTGCATCCCTATGCCGGGGTCGCCTTCGCTCACGTTGCAGAGCATATACTTGATCTTTCCCTCAGCCTTGCGGCAGGCCTGCCACTTGACGCCGGTGGGAAATCCCCCGCCGCTTCTGCCCCGAAGCCCTGCTTTGGTCACCTCCGCAATCACGTCTTCAGGTTTCATCGAGGCAAGTGTATTCACAAGAGATGAGTAACCGCCCCGGGCAATGTATTCACTGATATTCTCCGGATCGATAAAGCCGGCATTCCTCAGTGCGATCTTGCGCTGCTTCTTAAAAAACGGCACCTCTGAGTACTCCTGAATCCCCTTGAACTCTTTTTGGGGCGCTCCCTTGGAGAAGATGTGCCGCCCGCCGTTCAGGGGCAGCTCTTCTTTATCGGTCCGATAAAGAACTGATTGCTTTTCCACTTTGCCCTGCTTGATGCAGGCGACCAGTGAAGGAATCTTGCCCGGCGTTATCTCACCGTATGTAATCTTCGGCTTTCCCGGCTGGACAACCTCAATGGTAGGCTCCTGGTAGCAGAGGCCTATGCACCCCACCGACACCACGTCAGCTTTCAAGCCCTGCTTCTTTATCTCATCTTTCAGGGCGCTCATCACCTCAGCCGAACCCTTGGCAAGGCAGCAGGTTGCCATCCCTACCATGATCCTGGTCCGGTCAGGGAAAAGAATGGCCATCCCTTCTTTTTGAAGCTTCTGCAAATCTTTTTTTCCTGAGACCTTCATCGTATTAAACTTTCCCGTATTTACTGAGTATGTTAGCAACGCTGTTTTGAGTCACCTGTCCATAGTGATCCTGATTGACCCGCACCGCCGGTGCGATGCTGCAGCACCCCATGCACCGCACCTTCTCCAAGGTAAACGCGCCGTCGGACGTGGTCTTCTTGTCCGTGCCGAGTTTCAGCGCCCGCGTCAGGCTGGTCACCACCTCTTCACCCTTTTTCATGTGACAGGCAGTGCCCTGACAGACACTGATTACGTTTTTGCCCCTGGGTTCCAGACTGAAAAAGCTGTAAAAAGTGGCGATGCAAAAGATTTTGCTCAGGGGAACCGCCAGCTTTTCGCTCACATGCCGAAGAGCCTCCTGGGGAAGATAGCCGTAGTGATTCTGTATATCCTTCAGCACGGCAATGAGCGACTCTTCAGCCTTTCCGTGTTTTTCAAGTATCGCTTCAATTGCAGACAGATTAAATGATTTCATAACATTTCTCTAACGCTTCATCTGCTCATTAAGTTCTGTATAAATCTCGTCCACCGCCTTCTGCATGGCTGCAATCAGTTCCGGGGGAAACAGGACGAACCTTCCCTGCATCATGATAAAGTCCTTGACGGGTTTGCGCGCCTTGATCGGCTCGGTGATCCGTGTCTTCCCGTCCTCAATTTCATAGAGTGGGAAATAGCCAGTCTTTACCGCGGTCTGGCCGACCCTGCCGGTCAGTTTCGGTGAAAAAATCCATCCGGTGGGGCATGGGGAGAGAATATTGATGAAGGCGTTACCCGGTAATTCCAGGCCCTTTTTCACCTTTGCCATATAATCAAAGGGAAATCCCGGGCAGGCGGTAGCCACATACGAAAACCCGGCCCCCGCAACAACCTCAGGCACATTCTTTTCTCTGATCACCCGCTCCACCTGTTCCGCCTTGACGGGGTGCGGAACTTGCGCGAGATTGAAAGCCTGCGGTGAGGCGTGCTCAATCAGGGCCTTCATGTACGGCTCATTGTCAAAGCAGAGATAGAGAATCTCCCCATCACTCTCAAATACCCTTGAAAGAACCACTGGATTGGCAAGAAAGACCCGCCGGTCGATCCCCACAACCGTCTTCTTAACCCGTTTGCTCCGGGTCTTACGCTCCGCCTGCACCGATTTATTCACCTGGTCAATGCCCGCAAGCAGCGAGCCAGCAAGGCCGTCGAAGGTCAGATAATCGTATGCGTAGCTGTGCGCTGTCAGAGACCGGGCCAGGGGCGTACGGGACTGCGCTGCCGGGCCGGAAATGATCCCGTTGTTTCCGATCGCCTTTGAAGCTATCCGGGCGGCAAGCGCCTTGCCGCATCCCTGACAGGAGCGGCGGCCGGATAGAAAATTCTCATCCCGGGGCAATAGCTTTGGTACGTAGACAGAAAATCGATCCATCAATACACCTTCTTCTTAGAGCTTGATTAACCAGGGAAACCGTTTGCTCGACTCTTCCATGGTGATGCAGTGTGTCCAGCACTGCATGGTGCAGAGACCGCATCCCTTGCAGTACGTGAGGTCCGCTTCGTAGTAACCTTCACTGTCCTGGCGGATCGCTCCGTCAGGGCAGAAGAGATAGCAAACACCACACTTGATACACTTTTCTTTGTCCCACACAGGCCGCTCAAACCGGAAATCTTCATTGCTGTTAAAATCATCTGCAATGGAGATGGCTTGATTAAATTGCGACTGAGCTTTTCTCTGTTGTTTAGTGCGTGCCATAACCTGTAACCTGACTTTTCTATGCTGTCCTTTGATCGTTTTTCTTTACAAAATAGAATATTTATTTTTATAACTATTTCCGAGTAAAAAATAGTACAACAAAAAAATTATGTCAAGCTAAAAACAAAGGTTGAATAATTATTCTTTCAAACCTACTCTTACAGCCTGTTTATCTGCCCGCATTAAAAGTAGACAGTTGGCGGCAGCATGTGGATCATGAAGGCCTCCGGAGGTACTCCCAGGGCCACCCCTCCCTTGAAGAAGCGGTTGTCCATCAAGGTGTAGCGCACCCACTCACGGCGCTGCTCCTGCATCCGAATGATGTCATCCGCAGTAGGTTTCAGGTCTTTTCTTTTGTCCGCCAGCTGAAAGTAGGCCGCGTATATTTCCTGTGCGGCATCCTCGAAGCATGCCGCATTATCTTCTTCCGGGCCGAATGCTATGCCCACACCATAGCCGATGCCGGATCTTGCTTCCTTGAGCTCAAACATCTTCAGATACCCCTGCTGCAGGTCACTGTAGATTCTGCCGTGCTTCTTCGTCACTGCTTCCATCTTCTGTTTGATAAAATCGCGGTCTTCATCATAAACAATGGTCGGATAGACATCAAAAAATCCCGGGCAGCGCTCCAGCCCCTGCTCCGACACATGCTCAAACACCCCCATAAAAATGGGCACATGGGGATTGCAGGGGAAAGTCTGGATGCCCACCCACTGGATGGTGCTCTGGTAGTCTCTTCCGGGGATGGTCACAGTCGCGTGGATATTTGAAACGCAGGCCTTTTCAAATAAATCGCCCCTGCTTACATTGACTTCAACCGCTCCGGCACCATGCAGAAAGTTCCAGTTCTTTTTTACAAATGCACCGGCATTATATCTGGTAATGGTATCAAGATACTTCTGTTTTAACTCTGCCAGAAACTGATCAGTAAGCATAGGGGCCTCCTTGTTTTTTGATCTTTATATTTAATATCACACCTTCAAGTATAAGTTCAAGGGAATAAGTTCATTGCCCTTGTACTTTTCCTTGACATAAATAGCATGTTATAATAATATCACGAGCAATAACTATCACACAACAAAGTCCTCATTTTATTTCTGAATACGAACATGCACGGTAACAAACAAATCAGCGATGGATACAGACCGGTCAACCAGAGCCTTTTGCAATTCAAACATCAGGTGAACGGGTGGGGAAATTATTTTCCATCCGCTTTATTTTAATTCCTTTCAAGGAGGCTTCTATGAAACGGGGTATTAAAAGTAAAAACAGCCAGCTGAGCATTTTCCTGCTGCTTCTCCTCGTCATCCCGGTCCTGCTCATGACTGCATCATGCGTAAAACAACAGACGATCGGCGTCATCTTCGCCCTCCATGGCGGGTTTGACAACTACAAGCCCCAGTATCTCTGGGATTCATCAGTTCAGATGTTCTCCTATGACCCGAAACACCCGGTCTATCAGCTGATTATATGGACCCCGGACAGCTGGGGAACGGTCCTCCAGCTGGGCAATGCGCCGAAAGAAATCCCCAAATATGCTTTTGAATACCAGCGCCTGGGCGGCACTGACCCGTTTGCCGGGATTAGCGCCCAGCAGTTTGCCAATCTCAAGGCCGAGCTTGAAAGCCAGGGCAAATCAAAAGGCTTTAATTTTGTGTTTGACTATGTACAATGGATGTCGGGCGATGACGTATCCCACTATGCCTATCCCCGGTTCCTCTATAACGGCCCTCCGGGCAATACCGCCAAATGCAACTACTGCGGTGAAAAGGAAGCTGACGGGCCCTGGCCCGGCTGCGACCCGGAGCGCTACAATGTTGACGGGCCGGTCGACCGCCTGATCAAACAAAAAGTCTCCCGTATTATTATTGTGGACATGACCGTAGGCGGCGTGCGTTTCTCCAAGACCTTTGACTCTGTCCAGATGATAAAGCGCGCCCTGAAAGAAAGCGGCAATGAGTCAATCCCGGTCACCTGGGTTAATGATTACACCAGCCTCATGGAACGCTCTTACCCGACAGAACCCGCCGGGTGGACCGCGACTATGGGCGCTCCAACAAAAGACGTCAGCGTCCCCCTGGAGGGAAGCCCGAACCCGGTGGCAGCGGACCCTGACCTTGCCGCGCTGCATGTTGAAGGAATTGAGGCCGGCATGTCAGACAAGGTTTCTGATGCCGAGACCGGCGTCATTATTCTGAACCACGCGATAAATGACAACAAGGAATATTTTGACCCGAAGATAAATGATACGCTGCTGATAAACAAGAATATCAAATCCCAGCTTATCTCCCGCCACCCCGGCATGAACCCGGCAAACATCATCGGCGCCTATATGGGTATTTACGAGGCTGACCCGGACTGCAAAGGCGCAAAGGGGCGCACGCGCAACATGCGCGGCGAGAACCTCGGCTATGCCTGGCTCTACGAGAGCGCGAAACAGCTGCCCGGCGATGAGATGAGTGGGGCTACCTCTACTGGGACGCACTTGAGTATCTTAAAAACCGCGGGGTGAAGCACATCGTGATCGGCTTTGCCCAGATTGTCACTGATTCTGTTTTAAACCTCGTTGTAATTCAAAATCAGATCGCAAAAGAGATCGGCACCAAAACCTGGCTGTACGCCGCGACCGGCGACACCGCCACCTATCCCGACGTCGGGAACCCCTTTGCCGAATACTGGGGAATGTGGGTCAGGACCGATTGCGGCGGCATGCCGTGCTGCTTCAAGATGGGCGGCTGCAATGACGGCGGCGTCTATCCTCCCCCGGTCCAGAAATGCCCGCGCGACGACTTGGAACCATCTCTTGCATATGCAGTCAGCGAGTACGGAAACCTGGGCTATGATCAGGCGCTTGGCGCCCCGGACCCCGCTAAGCCCGTGCAGCAGCAGTATACGGGCACGTGGGCGATGTGGACGCCGCCCAATGACGATCCGCGCCTGAGCAAACTGCTGGCGAAATATGTTCTTCAGGCAGCAAATGATGAGCTGCAGTGACAGTACAATACATTTCTTCTTTTTATTATTATGCATAGGGAGAATACGGTATGGAAAAATTAAACAGGAGAGATTTTGCGAAAAAGGCCTTCGGCGCCGGCGGTCTGCTCACGCTCGTTACCGCGCTAAATTTTCCGGAGGCAGCGGCAGCATTCAGCGGCCCTGAAGTAGTAGTGCCAAGCAATAAATTCCTGAACCGCCCGGACCTCGGAGACGCCATCAAGTCCATGTACATGACCTATGACTCAACCTCGCCCTACCCGCACAAATTCAACGAAACCATCAGCAAGCACCAGCTGCGGGCCCTGGAATTTTTTGTCACCAAGGGCATGGACAAGGAATATGCCGAGCACTATGTGGCGACCATGAAGCCGGTGCTGCTGAAGATTAAAGAGGCGATTGAAAAAGAAAAGAATCCTGAGAAGGCCCTTGTCACCCTGTTTGATGACAACCCCTGCTCCTTCCAGCTTTTTGATCGGATTAAAGTCAAGCCCGGCGAGCGCAGCTTTCCCTGTCCCTACAAGGGAAAGCTTCAGGACTGCAAGTACTGGCTGGGAACATTTAAAGCCATCGAGTGGAAGGATGTCTGCAACCGCTGGTGTATTCCAACCTGGACCGGGTTTGCCGAAACCCTCGGCATAAAAATTAAGGTCCAGCCAAGCGATGAGTGCAAAGTTAAACTGGCGTAACCCCTAGAGGAGGAATATATATATGGATACCAAAAATACACCCGATTCTCTTTTCCTTACAGAATCATCAAACAATCAACCATCATGCATGTCCCGCCGGGACTTTGCAAAAAAGGCTGCCGGCATCAGTGCTGTATCAGCGTTTGCTTTGATGAGCCTTCCCCAGCTTGCGTTTGCCTGGATGAATAACGAAATCGAGGGGCGGGATGATCTCGGTGACGGGCTGAAGTCAATTATTAAAACCTACAGCATTACCGACCCCTATCCGCTGAAGTTTAACGAAGGCCTGGTGCGGCAGCATTTGCGCAGCCTTGACTTTGCCGTGCGCAAGGGAGTGGCGAAGGAGCATGCCGAGCACTTTGTGTACGTGCTGGGCCCGGTGCTCGAGCGGCACATAAAGCCGGCAGTCGCGAAGCTGGGAAAAAATATTTTCCTCTGGGGCATCTTTGAGCGGACCGGCTGCTCCTACCAGCTCTACGAGCATATAAATATCAAGGAAGGCGAACGAACGTTTTCGTGCCCGTACAAGCGAGCCCTTGAATATCATAATAAAGAGGTCGGCACCTATAACTTGAAGTGGGAAGATGTGTGCGCCAACTGGTGCAGCCTCACCTGGAACGGCTTTGCTCAGATTGCGGGAGTACAGATAAAAATTGAAACAGGAGAGACCTGCAAGGTATCAGTTGTCTAAAACGTATCACTACTAACGCGGAGATGGGAATATGTCGTCACTAGAAATTTTCAAGGAAAAGGTTAACGTAATTCGGGGACATCCACTACTTAATTATGCTTTTGGGGCGGCCTGCCCTGTTTCTGCCGCCTGAGCGTGCACTGAAACCGCTTCTCCAGCTTTCTGATAAATGCTGCTTCACCGACCGGCCGGCTCACCATGCCCTCTCTGCGTATCATCCCGACAAAGGCTTCTTCTTCCGCCTGCCGCAGATACTTCTTCCAGTTTCCGATCATCTGCCGCAGCACTGCATCCCCGCTGACCAGTTCATCATGCTTTGTTACGCCAGCATGCAGGGCTGCACTTGACCAGGGATATTCCCAGGCATTCTTCAACATCCCTGCCCTTACCGGATTTCGCTCTACATAGCGCACCGCTGCCCGCAAATAATTTTCATCCAGCACATTTGACCCGAATCGCGCCTGCCACAGATGCCCTTTCCATGCCTGCCGCTTGTTTATCATACGCGTGTATCTGACATGCACATCAGAAAAACAACGTGCCAAGGAATCTGCTTTCTCGGGAACTGCTATGAAGTGCGCGTGATTGGTCATCAGGCAGTACGCCCATATGTCGACGCCGTACCGGAGGCTTGCTTTTTTCAACAGGGTTATATAGGTGAGGTAATCATCGTCACTGAAAAACACATCCATGCGACGATTGCCCCGCTGGATAATATGATGGGGATATCCTGGTGCTACCACTCGTGCTATGCGTGCCATACCACTTCTCTACTCTTCTTACCCATCAAAGTCAATTTTTATTAGTGGCTGTCCCCAATAAGACCTGGGGGATTTTAAACTGGCCATCGGGGTTGACTTTTCGTATCATGGATGTCCCTCATTCCTCTCTCATTCCTCCAGTAGCAACTATTGACACCTGCATAATAAATGTCCTATACTCTGGGTTGGAGGTGATGAGCTATGAGACCCCTTGGCAACCCAGAGGTATTGCAACAACGTCGTGAACATTCCATAAAACTTCTCCTGCAAGGACA
>Ga0209777_10005719_pt1 | contig 14229 bp, 13 predicted proteins | sample FrelakmetHBP12HB_FD_187147 | JGI IMG/M metagenome (GOLD analysis project Ga0209777, IMG submission 187147) | Freshwater lake sediment microbial communities from the University of Notre Dame, USA, for methane emissions studies -HBP12 HB (SPAdes)... | ecosystem: Environmental > Aquatic >...
AAGGGCGTCTTCCCCGAGACGCACCCGCTCGCGCTCTGGCCGGGCTTCGGCGGCGCGGCGCCGCCCTTCGCCCGCGAGGTCGCCGACCGCTGCGACGCGACGCTGGCGATCGGCTGCCGCTTCGGCGAGGTGGCGACCGGGAGCTACGGCCTGGCGATCCCGCGGCCGCTGGTGCACGCCGACATCGACGCCGACGTCATCGGCCGAAACTTCCCCGCCGATGCGCCGATCGTGGGCGACGCGCGGCTGGTGGTGGAGGCACTGCTCGCCGCTCTGCCCCCGCGCCCGAGGGACGACGCCCTGCGGGCGCAGATCCGCGCGGGGCACGAAGCGGTCGAGCGGGAGTGGACGGCGGCGGCCACGGAGCGCGTGTCGCCGTTCCGGCTGCTGCGCGCGCTCCAGGAGCGGTTCGGGACCGAGACGATCTACACCGCCGACAGCGGGAACGGGACCTTCCTGGCGATGGAGATGCTGCGGCTCGAGCGGCCGCGGAAGTTCCTCGCGCCGGTGGACTACTCGTGCATGGGGTACGCGGTGCCCGCGGCGATCGGCGCGAAGCTGGCGCGCCCCGAGTGCCCGGTCGTCGCGCTGGCCGGCGACGGCGCGTTCCTGATGACCGGCCTCGAGCTCCTGACCGCGGCGCAGCAGGGCGCGGCCGTCGCCGTCTTCGTCCTCCGCGACGGCGAGCTGGCGCAAATCGCGCAGTTCCAGGACGTGGCCCTGAGCCGGCGGACGGCCTCGGCGGTGCCGAGCTACGGCCTGGCGGACATCAGCCGCGGGCTGGGCGTCGAGTGCCTCGCGCTCGAGCGGGACGAGCAGATCCCGCAGGTCCTGGACCGGGTCGCGGCCGTCACCGCGGCGGGAAAGCCCGTCGTGGTGGACACGGCGATCGATTACTCGGGGAAGACGTACTTCACGCGCGGCGTGGTGAAGACGACGCTGCTGAGGCTGCCGTGGATGGACAGGCTGCGGTTTGTGGGGAGGGCGTTGCTCCGGAAACTGTGAGACGTGAGTCACTTCTCACGCTTCACCTAGAACCACACCTTCATCCCCACCGTCGGGCCGCGGAACGGCGCGCTGACGCCGATCCGCGTCCACCGGTACCCCGCCTGGATCTCGAAGGGCCCCACGAACACCGACCCGTTGGCCGCAAGCTCCACGAACCCCACGCCCAACTCGGGCCCGCCGTTCCAGGTGAGCGGGGCCACGCGCGCGGTGGCGCCGAGGCCGAACGGCCGGCTCGGGAAGAGCTGGACACCGGCCTCGAACTCGGGGCCCGTCGCGGCGTCGCTCCCCACCGTCACGGCCTGGAGCCCGGCGCCGATCTTGAGGTAGCCCACGTCCCCGAGCGGGGGCACCGCGGTGAAGCTGAGGCGGAACATCTGCAGGTGGTCGGTGCGGCCGGCCAGCGGCTCCCAGTAGGACGAGAACTCGATCTCGCGCCGGATGAACCCGCCCGCCCATTCGAGCGAGAAGTGCGTCGCGCGCAACGTGGACTGATCGTCCGCGAAGTAGCTCGCTGACACGGTGCCGAACGTCCGGCCGTCCGTCACCCAGCGGCGCACGTACGGCCCGCTCCGCGCGTACGGGTAGCTCTGGTAGCCCTGGCCCGTGTCGCTCGGGAAGACGCCGAAGAGGAAGAACCGCGCTACGCCCCACCCGAAGCCGCCGCCGCTCTCTTCCTCGTCCCCGCCTCCGCCCCCGCCGCCCTTCTTCTTCCCCGCATCGGCCGAGTGCTGGACGCCACCGATCTTTCCGGATGTGGAGTCCTGGGCGCGCAGGGCCGCCGGAGCGGCGAGGAGCGCGGCGAGCGCGAACGGAGCGACCGAGAGAAGTCTCATGCCGTCGTGAGAATGCATCGCGCGTGCCAACCGGGCAACCCGGCCGCACGCGCGATCTTGACGAACGCTTGACGCCGCGAGAGAGCCGGCGCTGTCCTACGGCAGAGACGGGCCTCCGCGTCGCCGCGACACGGCGCTACACGCGATCCATCAAGGCGCACCCCGCGAACCGGTTCCATTCCTCGCGACGCTTCCGCGATTGAATGAGCCCCAGCGGGCGGAAGAGCTGGTACGTCCACGGGAGGCGCTTCAGGCGGAGAGCTTCGGTCCAGCTGCCGCGCCACTCCAGCTCCTTCCACCCGTGCGGCGCGAAGAAGGCCGTGTTCTCCGCCGGCGCAAAGAGGAACTCGGCGTTGGCCTCCGTCATCTGCCGGCGCGTCCCGCGCCGCATCATCTTGAGCAGGCGGGGTGACGCGATGTCGAACGCCCACCACCGGAACGACTCCCGGGCGTGGAGGTCGTCCGCGAGCGCTGCCACGCGCTCCGCCCCGAGATAGATCAGCAGCCCTTCCGACACGACGAGGACCTTCTGGTGCGCGGCGGCGACCTTGGCGAAGAGCGCCCGGCGCTGGCCGTCGTCCGCAAGGTCCGCCGGCTCCCACTGGAGCACACAGCGCGGCCGCTCGGCGGCGAGCTGCTCGCGCACGTAGGAGAGCATGTCGGGGTAGTCCACCTGGATCCACGTCAGCGCCGGCGGCAGGTCGAGACGCCAGGCGCGCGCGTCGAGACCCGCCGCCAGGTTCAGGACCGCGTCGGCACCCTGCTCCACGCACCGCAGGACGAAGTCGTCGAACACGGCCGTGCGGACGATGTGCGGCCAGGCCCAGCCCTTGACGTTGCGCATCGTCTTGACGATGGCCGCGCCCTTCTCCCCGGCCAGCCGGCGCGCGTAGGGGTCGCGGAACAGTGCGTCGGGACGATCCGATTCCATCGCGCGGTACATCGCCACCCAGCGCGCGGTGTCGGAGACGTGCTCGATCGCGTTCATGGCAGCTCTGCCTTCCGGCGGCGCCAGCCTAGAGCAGGTTCAATTCGTAAGCCATGGGAATCACGATGTCCCTGGTCCCCGCGAAGCGTTGCGCGCGTTCGATGGCGATTGGCCCTTGCGGGGCCACCTTGGCAAGCAACTCATCGAAGCTCCCGAAACGCTGTTCGGCGAAGAACTTCTCCCGGCGGCGGATGCCGAAACGCTCCATGGCGGCTGAACTGCGCACGACGTTGTCCTCCTCGGCACCGAGAAAGATCCACTCCGATCCGGCGCAGTGATCATAAACGACGATGTCGGGCGCCAGGCTCCTGGCATGGGTCAGCGCCGCTTCGGGATCATCCATCTCGTGCAGGCAGAATTCGAAGTAGACCACGTCCCCGGGACGGGTGACCTCCTCGAAGCGGGCCTCGATCACCTCCACGGAATCTTGCGTCCCCTTCGCCGCGGTCTCCGCCTTCAGTTGAGACAGCGCTACGGCGTCCTTATCGATGGCGATCCATTTCCTGATCCGGGCGGAGGGTGCCAGGAGCTGCCTGCCCCCTGCGCCGATGTACAGCACGACCTTGCCGGTGAAGTCGTAGAAGCGGCTGAGGTCACTGCTGAGCTTGGCGTAGTCGGTGGCCATCAGCCTTCCTTGCGATGGGTCCAGGGATGGCAACTGCGGGTCGCCATCCATAGCAGAGCAGGCTCCGTCCTGGGCCAATTCTGCGCCGCGCCGCGCCGCGGGACAAGGACGGCCTTGACGCTCCCGGCCGAGAGCGCCAGCTTCGCGCCCTCCTCGATCCCGTGAGCCTCGCATGTCCACGACGCGCCGCGCCGCCGCGCCGCCCGATCTCAAGCCCGCCGTCCGCTCCGCCCTCGCCACCTCGGAGCGCATCACGCAGTACCTGCTCGAGAACCTCCCCGACGCCGTCTGGGACGCGCCGCCCCCTGCGGGCGAGGGCCGCACGGTCGCGGCCATCGTCGCGCACGTCCACAACGTGCGGCTGATGTGGCTCAAGGTCGCGGCGAAAGGGTCGAAGATCCCCGCCCAGCTCGACAAGGCGAGCGTGAAGCGCGATCAGGCGAGGAAGGCGCTGGCGGCGAGCCACGCCGCGCTGGACAAGCTCGTCGGCGCCGCGCTGGAGGGGGACGGCCGGATCAGGAACTTCCCGCCCGACGCGGTGGCGTTCGTCGGTTACCTGATCGCTCACGAGGCTCACCACCGCGGCCAGATCTGCTCCCTCGCCCGCCAGCTCGGCTACCGCCTGCCCAACGCGGTGACCTTCGGGATGTGGGAGTGGAACAAGCGGAGGCAAGAGGCTACTTCAGTCTCGCCATCCGGTCCTTGATCCGCTGGCTCAGCCGCGGGTTGCCGGCGAACTGCCGCGCCAGCGCCGTCAGTGTCGCGCGCGCGGAGTCGTTCATCCCCGAGGCGGCGAACACGTCAACCTTCGCGAACGCGATGCGCGCCTTCATGAAGCCGAGGGAGTCGGGCACCTGGATCCCGTTCAGCACGGCGAGTGCCGCCTTCGGGTCCTTGCGGTCCTCGAGCAGTGACTGGGCGTACACCAGCGCGACGTTCGGGTCGCCCGGCTTCATGCGCGCCAGCAGCGTCAGCAGCGTGTCGGCCTCGCCGCCCCGGTGCGCCTTCCGCGCCGTCATGGCCTGCTCGTAGAGACCCGCCGTGAGCAGGTTTCTCACGTCGGCCGAGTCGCCCGAGCGGATGCCGACGCCGCCGGCGTAGTTGAACACCAGGTCGCCCCCGCGGTCGGCTGCCTTGTAGAGCGCCGCCGCGCCTGCAAGTCCGACGACCGCCGAGGCGACCTCGGCCCACCGCCGCCACGAGGGCCGGTACACCAGCGCAAGCGCGACCAGCTCGATCCCGGCGATCACGAGGAAGACGTTCTCGGCCCAGTGCGCCGCGTCCTCGTGGGCGTTCACCGCCCCGCCGATGCCGGGCACGCGTTCGGCGAGCTCGTGGGCCTGCGTCCCCGAGTGCACCGCCAGCACCACCGCCAGCGTCCCGAGGAGCAGGAGCGTCGTGGCCCCCAGCCGCGTGAACTCGAGCTTCCCGGTGAGCGAGATCCAGCGCGCGACCACGCCCGACATGAGCAACGCGACCGCGAATTCCGTGATCTGCGGGTGGAAGACCCCGATGTCGAGCATCCGTGCCGTTCCGGTTGTGGTTTGGGTGTCGCGGAATATACCCGGGGCCCGCGCCGGACGCTGCCGCCTTGACGCGCCCCCGTCCTCCCGGCGAATCTTGCGCATGCCCAAGAACGACGCCTGGCACGAAGCCCACCCGATGCCGCACAAGGCGACGCTGGCCCAGCGGGTCGCGTGGCACCGGCTGCACGCAGAGCACTGCGGCTGCGAACCCATCCCCCCGGCGGTCATGATCGAGATCGACCGCCTCGAACGCTCCAAGGGAAAGAAGACCTACCGCCCGCCGCGGTGACCGTAGCGACACCGGAGACCGCTCCCGTCCCGCCTCCCGAGCGGCCGCCCTTCGCGGCCCGCCTGGTCTGGGCGGTCGCGGCTCTGATGCTGGCGCTGCATCTGGTCACCAACCTGGTCTCGCCGTACGGCATCCAGCGCGACGAGTTCCTCTACTTCGCCATGGGCCGGCACCTCCGGCTCTGGCACATGGACTTCCCGCCGTTCATCGCGATCGCCTCCGAGGTCCAGCGGTTCATCTTCGGTGACTCGCTCATCGGCCTGAGGATCGTGCCCGCCGTCGCGAGCACGCTGGCGGTGGTCCTCGCGGCGCTCCTGGCCCGGGAGCTGGGGGGCGGACGCTTCGCCCAGGGCTTCGCCGCCCTCGCCGTTCTGGCCAGCGTCTTCTTCCAGCGCGCCGGCAACCTCTTCCAACCCGTCATCCTCGACGCGCTCTGGTGGACCCTCGGCTTCTACCTCCTCGCCCGGCTGTGCCGCGCCGGTCGGACGGAGAGGCGCTGGTGGATCTGGCTCGGCGTGGCCGGCGGGATCGGCCTCCTCTCCAAGTTCAGCATTCTCTTCTTCGGCTTCGGCGTCCTGCTCGCGCTGTTCGCGACGCCGTACCGCCGCGCCCTCCTCACGCCCTGGCCGTGGTTGACGCTCGCGCTCGCGCTGGTCATCGGCAGCCCCTCGGTGGTCGGCCAGATCACCCTGGGCTGGCCGCTCGTCGGCCAGATGCAGGACCTGCGGCAGTCACAGTTGGAGCACGTCTCCGTCGCGGGCTTCCTCCTGACGCAGCTCCAGCTCGGGCCGGCGATGGTCGTCGGCGCCTGGGGCGTCGGGGCGCTCGTCTGGGCGCGCGGCCTGCGCCGGTTCGCGCTCGTGGGGTGGACCTGCGTCGCGATCTGGCTCACGCTGATCGTGCTGCACGGCAAGGCCTACTACGTCGGCGGAACCTATCCCCTGCTCTTCGCGGCGGGGGCGGTCCAGCTCGAGCGGCTCCGCGGCGCGCCGTGGCGCTCCGCCCTGCGCTGGGCCGTCGCCGGCCTCGTCGCCGCGTACGGGCTGCTGATCCTCCCTTACGGCGTCCCGATCCTCGCACCGCCGGCGATGATGCGGTACATGGCGGCCCTCGGCAAAGCCGGGGAGCAACGCGACAACCAGGGCCACCCACTCCCGCTGCCGCAGGACTACGCCGACATGCTGGGGTGGGAGGAGCGGGCCGCTGCGGTGGCGCAGGCCTTCCGCACGCTGTCACCGTTGGAGCGCGCGCGGGCGGTGGTCATCGCCAACAACTGGGGTGAGGCCGGCGCGCTCGAGTTCTACGGGCCGCGCTATGGCCTCCCGCCGGTGGTGAGCGCCGCCGGCTCGTTCTACTTCTTCGGGCCGGGGAAGCTCCCGGGACAGGTGGCCGTGACGCTCGGCGAAGGTGAAGCCGGGCTGCACCGCTTCTTCGACTCCGTGGAAGCGGGGCCACACCTGGTGAATCCGCTCACCGTGCGCGAGGAGCGGGACCTGACGGTGTTTGTCTGCCGCGGGAACAAGCACACGCTGCAGGAGATCTGGCCCGGTGAAGCGGGACGGCAGTAATCCGCCCAGTTGCCAGACGGCGAAGGGAGAAGTGGCTACCAGTCGTCAGTGACCGGGGGCCAGACCAGTTGCCAGTACTTGCGACTGGTCTGGCCTCTTGGGGCTTCGCAACTGGTAACCACTTCCGTACTTGCCGTCTGGGAACTGATCCGAACTCCGCTATCTGAAGTCCACTGCCTGCCTGATGGTGACCGCCCAGCCAGTCGGCACTCCGCTTGAGCCGCCGAACCGCTGCGACAGCGCGATCTCCGTCACCTCGCCCCGCGTCGAGCGCGTCGAGCCCAGGCGCAGCGCCACTCCCGCGTCGCCGCCCGCGCGCGGCCGCTCGTCGCCGTACCAAGCGCCGCCCCACTCGACGAATGGCGCCAACCCCACGCCGAACAGCCCCATGAACTCCGGCGTCATCAGGAAGCGGTCCTCGGCCACGAGCCAGTAGCGGCGCGTGCCCGTGAAGACGTGGGCGCCGTAGCCGCGCGGCCCGTTGGCGTAAAGCCACAGGTCGAACTCAGCGCCCGGTGCGACCCGGCGCGCCGCTCCCCCTTCGGCGTGCAGCACCACCGTCTGAGCGGACCAGCGCTGGCTCATCAGCGTCGCCCCCGCCTCGACACGTCCCGAGTCCGCGCCGCCCCCGTTCACCATGCCGTCGGCGTTGAGGCGCGCGAAGGCGAAGGTCCTGCGCCACGCCTCGCCCAGCTGCGCGCTCACCACCGGTCCGACGCCGGCGCGGCCCGGCGCGTAGCCCAGGAGGCGCGGCGCCGCGTACAGCCCGACGAACAGGCGCCGCGACACGTCCACGTCCTCCCGGCGCGCGTACTGATCCAGGAATTCGCCGATCGCAAAGCGGGTGCGCCCCACCTCGAGCCCCACACCCACCGCGGCGCTCGCCGAGTCCCCGGCGAGCGGAGCGCCGTAGCGGGTGAAGGCCTCGCGACGCCACTGCCCGAACAGGTACAGCCGGACGAAGCCGCTGTCGGTCGCCGCCAGCGCGACGCCGCCGCTCAAGCCCACCGCGAGCGCGCGGCGCCGCACGCTGTCCGCAGTCCAGCCGTCGCGGAAGAGCAGCACCCGCTGATCGGCTGCCTGCCCCTCGGTCGTGAGCGAGGCGCGCGCCGCGCTCGCGTAGAACGGCACGCCGTAGCTCCAGAAGCCGAGGTGCCCGTCCGTCAGCCCCTCGTATGCGGTGGTCAGGTCCGCGTGCCGCCAGAACAGGCCGGGCGAGGTGTAGATGAAGGTCAGCAGTCCGCGGTCGGGCGTCTTCTGGTAGAGCGCCTGAATCTGGTTCGCCGTGCCGAGCAGGTTCTTCTCGACCAGCCCCGCCGCCCAGCTCGTGCTCCCGCCCGCCGTGGAGAAGTCCACCTGCGGCCGCGTGCTCCAGCCGTCGGCGGTGGTGACCCGCAGCGCCAGCCGCCCGTCCACGCGCACGGTGTCGAGCCGCACGTTGCGGAACACGCCGAGCGCGCGCAGCGCCCGCTCGCTCTCGACCGCGCGCGCGGAGTCGTAGCGGTCCCCCTGGTCCACGAGGAGGGTGCGGCGGATCACCCAGGGGCGGGTCCGGACGTGCAGGGCGTCGCCCAGCTGCGCCAGCAGCGGCAGCGGCTCGCCCCTCGGCTCGAAGATGTTGTGAGTATCCACGACGATCGTGTCGATCGTCTGCGCCGCGAGCGGACCGGCGGCTCCCGCCGCCAGGGCCAGCGCGACGCCGAAGGCCAGCGCCTTGCTCAGAACGTGGCCAGGCCCGTGACCCGGAGGCTGCGCGGCGCCCCCTACTGCTTGACGGCGATGAACCCGATCGCCCCGGCGAGTGCGATGCCGGAGGCGACGCAGCACATCCACAGGCGCATGAGCAGGCCTCCGTTCGGGGATGCTGGACGCTAGTTGCCCGTGCCGAGAGCGGCAAGGTAGTTTGGGCAACTACCCCGCAGCCGGAGATCAGGTATGCCGCTGGCCGAGTTGCTGCTCCCCGAATTCGACGAAGAGATGGCGAACACCCGCCGCCTCCTCGAGTGCGTCCCGAACGGCAAGACCACCTGGAAGCCGCACGACCTTTCGATGAAGTTGGGTCGGCTCGCGACCCACATCGCGGAGATCCCCGGCCGCTGGGTGCCCATCACCCTCACCAAGGACGACTTCGACGTCCAGCCCCCCGGGCCACCGCCGCAGCGCGTGACGCTCGAGTCCACGGCCGAGATCCTGGCGCTGTTCGACAAGAACGCCGCCGACGCGCGCCGCGCGCTCGCCGCCGCCTCCGACGCGGACCTCGGCAAGCCATTCACCATGCTCGCCGGCGGCAAGCCGTACGTCACCAAATCCCGGTTCGCGATGTACCGCCGGATGGCGATCAGCCACCTGATCCATCACCGCGCGCAGCTGGGCGTCTATCTGCGGATCAACGGCGTGCCGATCCCCGGGATGTACGGCCCCTCGGCCGACGATCTCGCGAAATCCAGGTAGGAGGCTCCCGACATGGAACAGCGCGCACTCGGCGCCCAGGGGCTCGTCGTCCCCGCCCTCGGCCTGGGCTGCATGGGAATGTCCGACTTCTACGCCGGCCGTGACGACGCCGAATCCATCGCGACCATCCACCGCGCCATCGAGCTGGGGATCAACTACCTCGACACGGCGGACATCTACGGCCCGTTCACCAACGAGGAGCTGGTCGGCCGCGCCATCAAGGGGCGCCGCGGCGAGGTGATCCTCGCCACGAAGTTCGGGAACGTGCGGGGGCCCGACGGCTCATGGCGTGGCGTCAACGGGCGCCCCGAGTACGTGAAGGCGGCGTGCGACGCCTCGCTCAAGCGGCTCGGCGTCGACTACGTGGACCTCTACCAGCAGCACCGCGTGGACAAGGCCGTGCCGATCGAGGAGACCGTGGGCGCGATGGCGGAGCTGGTCCGGGCCGGCAAGGTGCGCTACCTCGGGCTCTCGGAGGCGGGCCCCGCCTCCATCCGCCGGGCGCACGCAACACATCCGATCACCTCGCTCCAGTCGGAGTACTCGCTCTGGACGCGCGACATGGAGGCGGACGTGCTCCCCACCTGCCGCTCCCTCGGCATCGGCTTCGTGGCCTACAGCCCGCTCGGGCGCGGGTTCCTCACCGGGCGCTTCCGGAAGCCCGGCGACCTCGCCGCCGACGACTACCGGCGCGAGCACCCGCGGTTCACGCCCGGCAACTTCGAGAAGAACTTGCTCCTCCTGGAGCGCGTGGAGCGGATCGCGCGCGAGAAGAAGTGCACGCCCGCTCAGCTCGCCCTGGCCTGGCTGCTGGCGCGCGGCCGCGACATCGTGCCGATCCCCGGCACCAAGCGGCGCAAGTACCTCGAGGAGAACGCGGGTGCGGTGGCGATCGCGCTCACGACGGAGGAGATCGCCTTGCTCGACGCCGCGGTGCCCGTGGGCGGGGCCGCGGGCCCTCGCTACCCCGAGCGCGCCATGGCCGCCGTCAAGGACGCCTGAGTCGCCTCACACAGCGGAAGGGCGCGGCAGCAACGCCGGGTGAGCACCATCAGCAAACTGATTGACTGACAATGGGTTACGTGCGCCTGACCTGTCCGTTCGGTCAGAAAAATACACCCAGTCGGCGAATTGTCCGGTCTTGAGCGCACGGTGATCTTGGTGGCGCACAGGCATTACGGTCCGGCGTGCGGCCAAGGCGCTCCTGCCAGCGGGTTCGTTTGGCGCGAACGCGCTGCGGATTGGCTGACGCGCCGGACTTGTGTTTTCGTCTGTCGCCCGCCCCCCGAATTCCGTATGCTATCTCCCGTGCCGGCCGAGCCCGCGATGGTCGTACGCGCCGCTGATCTGCCGAATCCGTCGCCGAGGCGACTCGAGCGGATTGCGGCCGTCGGACGTCTGGTCTTCACGACGTTCACCTTCGTGGCGCTGTCGGTCGATCCCACCGAGCCCGGGCGTTACGCCCACCTCACCTACGTTCTGCTGGTGGGGTACGTGGTCTATGCGGCGGCGTTCGCCGCGTACACGTTCGCCCGCACGCCCGGCCCGCGGGTGGGGCTGGCGACTCACGTGCTGGACCTCGTCCTCATCACCGTCTTTCAGTACCTCACGACGTGGACGACGAGCCCGTTCTTCGTCTACTTCACGTTCGCTCTGGTGGTGGCGACGATGCGCTGGCAGTGGCGCGGGGTGCTGTGGACGGCCCTCTTCGCGCTCGTCGCGTTCAACGCGCTCGGCGCCTACGCGACCCTCGTGCTGCACGATCCCGCGTTCGCGCTGAACCGGTTCCTCATCCGCAACTTCTATCTGGTCGTGACGGCGGTGCTGCTGGGATACCTCGGCTACATCGAGTACGAGCTGCGCGCCGAGCTGGGTCGGCGGATGAAGAGGGCGGCGGCCGACGAGGAGCGGATGCGCCTGGCGCGCGACCTGCACGACGGCGTCCTGCAGACGCTCACCGGCACCGCGCTGCAGCTCCAGACGGCGGAGCGCCTGATCGACCGCGACCCGGCGGAGGCGCGCGCCGTGCTCGGCACCGTGCAGCACACGATCGCGGACGAGCAGCGCGACCTGCGCTTCTTCATCCAGGAGCTGAAGCCGGGGCAGGTCGGCGTGCTGGACGAGGTGGGCGCGCTGGCGCCCGCGCTCCAGGAGCTGGGGCGAAGGCTCGAGAGCGTGTGGGGCGTGCGGCTCAAGCTGCCGGAGGAGCCGCCCCGGTTCCCGGGGTCCGAGCTGCTGTCGCCGGAGATCTACCGGATCGTGCAGGAGGCGGCGGTCAACGCGGCGCGCCACGGCCAGGCGACGGAGGTCACGGTCTCCTTCGGCGTCGCGGACGGCCGGCTCTCCATCGCGGTCGCCGACAACGGCCACGGCTTCCCGTTCCGCGGCCGCGTGGAGCACGCCGCCCTGACGGCGGCGCACCAGGGACCGCGCAACCTCCGCGAGCGCGTGGTGGCGCTCCGCGGCACGATGGACATCGAGTCCGGCGCGGCCGGGAGCCGTCTCGACATCCGGCTGCCGGTGCCGCCGGCGGGGGCGTAGCGTGGCGATCCAGATCCTGCTGGCCGACGATCATCCCATCGTGCTCGACGGGCTCGAGGCCCTGTTCCGGCTGGAGAGCGACTTCGCCGTGGTGGGGCGCTGCCGCTCGGGCGACGAGGTCCTGCCCGCGGTCCGGCAGCACAAGCCCGACGTCCTGCTGCTGGACATCCGGATGCCGGGGATGGACGGGATGGAGGTGCTGCGCGCGCTGCGCCACGAGCGCCTCGCGACCCGGGTCGTGCTCCTGGCGGCGGCGTTCGAGGACGACCAGGTGGTCGAGGCGCTGCGGCTCGGCGTCCGGGGGATGGTGCTGAAGGAGCTGGCGCCGCCCCTCCTGATCGAGTGCGTGCGGCGGGTGCACGCCGGCGGCCAGTGGATCGAGCAGCAGGCGTCCGGGCGCGCCCTGGAGTCGCTGATCCGCCGCGACGCGGCCGCGAAGGAGGCGGGGCGCGAGCTGACGCCGCGCGAGATCGAGCTGGTGCGCCTCGCCGCGTCGGGGCTTCGCAACCGGGAGATGTCGCGGCGGCTCGAGATCAGCGAGGGCACCGTGAAGATGCACCTGCACAACATCTACCGGAAACTGAAGCTGGAGAACCGGGTCGCCCTCGCGAACTACGCCCGCCAGAAGGGCCTGCTGTAGCCGTTGCGTCCGGCCCCCGTCTTCTGAATACTCCTCAGATGCCCGACCTGGCGACGACCCTGCCGCTGATCGCGCGCGCCGAGGCGCAGCGCGAGCGGACGGCCATCGCGGCGCCGGAGGGCATCTTCACGTACGGCGACCTGCTCGACGCCTCGGCGCGGGTCGCCGCGTCGCTCCTGGCGGGCCGCGCCGACCTCGGCGAGACGCGCGTCGCCTTTCTCGTGCCCCCCGGCTTCCATCACCTGGCGGTCCAGTGGGGCATCTGGCGCGCCGGCGGCGTCGCCGTGCCGCTCGGCGTCGCGCATCCGCCGCCGGAACTGGAGCACGTCGTGCGCGACGCGGGCGCGGAGATCGTGATCGGCGCTCCCGACTTCGCGACGCTGTTGCGTCCCGTCGCGGCGGCCGCACGGGTCCGCTATCTCACCACTTCCCAGGTCGTGGCCCCCCGGCGGCTCTCTCCGGCGGGCGCGCGCCTCTCGGCGCTGATGGGCGCCCCGGCCGCGGCTCCCGCCGACGAGCTCCCCGCCGTCGCCGAGTCGCGCCGGGCGATGATCGTCTATACCAGCGGCACCACCGGCCGGCCGAAGGGCGTGGTCACGACGCACGCCAATCTCCGCGCCCAGATCACGTCGCTGGTCGAGGCGTGGGCGTGGAGCGCGGACGACCGGATCCTTCTCGTTCTGCCGCTCAGCCACGTGCACGGGATCGTCAACGTCGTCGCCTGCGCCCTCTGGTCGGGCGCCGTCTGCGACATGCTCTCTCCGTTCGACGCCGATCGCACCTGGGTCGCCATCGCCACCGGCCGCGCCTCCGTCTTCATGGCCGTGCCCACCATCTATGGACGGCTGATCGCGGCGTGGGAGGCAGAGCCTCCCGAGCGACGGCGGGAGATGAGCCACGGCTGCCGGCAGATGCGCCTCATGGTCTCCGGCTCGTCCGCCCTGCCGCTGCGGACGATGGAGCGGTGGAAAGAGATCAGCGGCCACACCCTGCTCGAGCGCTACGGCATGACGGAGTTCGGCATGGCGCTCGCCAATCCCCTCGATGGCGAGCGGAGGCCTGGCTACGTCGGGCAGCCGCTCCCCGGCGTCGAGGTGCGGCTCACCGCCGAGGGCGGCGCACCGGCGCCGGCGGGCGAGCCGGGGGAGATCGAGGTGCGGGGACCGGGCGTCTGCCTCGAGTACTGGGGGCACCCCGACGCGACGCGTGCCGCGTTCCGCGACGGCTGGTTCCGGACCGGCGATGTCGCGGTCGTCGAGGACGGCTACTATCGCGTCCTCGGCCGGAGCAGCACGGATATCATCAAGTCGGGCGGCTACAAGATCTCGGCTCTGGAGATCGAGGACGTCCTGCGGACGCATCCGGCGATCGCCGACTGCGCCGTGGTGGGGGTGGCGCACGTCGACTGGGGCGAGAAGATCTGCGCCGCGGCCGAACTGGTGCCCGGCCGGCGTCTGAGCCTCGCGGAGCTGAGCGCCTGGGCCAGGGACCGCCTCGCGCCGTACAAGATCCCGAAGGGCCTGCAGTGCCTCCCCGCCCTCCCGCGCAACGAGATGGGCAAGGTCGTGAAGGCGGAGATCGCCAAGCTCTTCTAGTTTCGCAGCACCGGCAACACGATGCGCGACGCGAGGCCCGCCGAGCGGTAGACGCGCTGCGTCGTCGCCCGGAAATCGCCGTCCTTCGCGGTGAAGATGTTCTCGAACACGCCCGGGTTCCGGTCGATCATCGGGAACCAGGTGCTCTGCACCTGCACCATCAGC
>Ga0209777_10005720_pt1 | contig 14229 bp, 13 predicted proteins | sample FrelakmetHBP12HB_FD_187147 | JGI IMG/M metagenome (GOLD analysis project Ga0209777, IMG submission 187147) | Freshwater lake sediment microbial communities from the University of Notre Dame, USA, for methane emissions studies -HBP12 HB (SPAdes)... | ecosystem: Environmental > Aquatic >...
GTGGCATCATCGTGGCCATCGTCGGCCTGGTGCCGCTGCTGGCCGGGCTGTTCGACTTCTGCGTCTTCGCCCCGCTTTTTGGCGCTCCGATGAGTGGCCCCAAGATCCGCGCAGGAAAGTAATATAACAATTAGAGGCAGCCAGGCCGGGGCGCAAACCAAGCGCCCCGGTTTCTTTATCGAGACGATCAGGAGTGTCTTATGAGCGAAAAGGATTTTGTTGAACGATTGCGCAGTAACCCTCTTCCGGTAGTGGTGGACTTCTGGGCGCCCTGGTGCATCCCCTGCCGCGCCATCCAGCCGGTAGTTGGAAAATTGGGCGAGGAATACGCCGGGCGCGTTGATCTGTGGAAGGTCAACGCCGACGAGCAGCCCGACCTGCTGCGCTCCCTGCACATCTACGGTATCCCGACCCTGATCGCCTTTCATGGTGGGGAGGAGGTCGGACGGCGCACGGGCGCAGCCTCCGCGGCGACCCTGGGTGCCCTGTTCGAATCCGCCCTGACCGGCAATAAGCCGGAACGAAATGGGCTTGAACTTGCAGACCGGTTCTTGCGCCTGGGGGCGGGGCTGGCCCTGGTAGGCCTGGCGATCCTCAGCGGACTGTCGGGGGTGAGCCTGCTGCTGGCAGGCCTGGGAGGGGTGATCATGTTCACGGCTGTCTACGACCGCTGCCCGATCTACAGGATGGTGTCGCTGCGCCTGAAAGAGTTGTTCCAGCGGAAGCCGACCGGTTCCTCCGATGGCGGATAGGCACATGAGTTACCGGATCAGAGAAGCACCCATGAAAGCGTTGCTCGCGTCAGGGGAAAAGTAAAATAAAAATGATTGGTTGATATTACTGGATTTCCCGGCGTCCAGCCGGAAGATCCATAGGTTTATCTTGTTCCAAATTCGGTATAATTATCTTGGAAAGCGGGAAAAACATGAAAATTGCAACAATCACAGACGATGGGAAGACCATTAGCCAGCACTTTGGACGAGCCCAATATTACCTGGTTTGCACGGTTGAAAACGGGCAGATCGTCGACCGGGAACTGCGCGAAAAGCTCGGTCATGCCCAGTTTGCCAGTGACCCCCACGCGGCTGATGTCCCGGGGCAACCGCATGGCATGGATCCCGCCTCGCAAGACAGGCACATGCTGATGGCGCAAGCCATTCTCGACTGCAAAGCCCTGTTGTGCCGGGGCATGGGCATGGGCGCCTATGAGAGCATGAAAGTGGCTGGCATCCTGCCGGTGGTGACAGACATCGTCACGATCGATGAGGCCGTGCTGGCCTATGCAAACGGCCAGATCGTGGATCATACCGAACGCCTGCACTAATCCCATAAGGGTTGACGGGCTATCACCCCTAGAGAGAGCAGGATAAAACCTGACGAACCGGTATTTTCTGAATGGAGTTGTTGGATTTCCATTCCCCCAGGAGACTGGCATGTCAAGAAAACACCCTGAATTAATACAACCGTCTGCTGCAACCGCCTCTCACCGGCGGCATAAAACTCATAAGCGAAACCTGGCATGGCTGTGGGTCACCATCGGAGCACTGCTCCTCGTCGCGGTAGTCATCCTGCTGATGCAGTCCAAGACCGTTCCATCCGCTGGGGTTTCACCCACTAAAAATGCTTCATCGGTTGAAATAACCCCCGCTCAGGCATACGCGAAGTACCAGGAGGGAGTTTTCTTCCTGGACGTGCGCACCCAGGATGAATGGAACCAGTTCCACCTCCAGGGCAGCACGCTGATCCCGCTGGACCAGCTACCAAACCGGTTGAGCGAACTGCTGAAGGATAAGGAGATCGTCGTGGTTTGCCTGTCAGGTCACCGCGCCCAGAGCGGGGTCACCATCTTGCAGCAGGCCGGGTTCACACAGGTATCCTACCTGAGCGGAGGATTACAGGCATGGACCGCCGCGGGTTATCCGGTGGAGGGGACGGCTCCGTAGGCTGAAGCCGGGTTTGTAAGTATTATTTTGGTTTGCCGGGGTGTACATGACCCGCTGGATACTGAAATTATTCCCTTTGTGGGGTAAATAAAAAATACCTGCCGCCACAGGCGGTCATTCAACACGGGTCGAAATCTCAAACTTGGGTGGATTCTCGAGGGTTTTCTTGACCAGGCACAGCTCCGCTGAGTGGATCAACGAATCACGGTATTTTTCCGGAAACTCCGGCGGGACCCGGATCTCCAGGCCGATGGTCTCGACCATGCCTGTTGTGCGGCTGTGGTCGATGCGTTCCACGATGCGGATGCCCTCGGCGGGCAGGTTGCGCTGCCGGCAGAAGCCCAGCACGTAGATCCCGGCACAGGTGCCAATGGAGGCGAGGAACACCTCGAAGGGACTGGGGGCGCTGGCAGCGGGGGGCTGGTCGGTGGCGACCGTGAAGGGGCCGAAGTGGGCGTCCACGCGTGAGCCGCCCGGGAAGTCAATGATCATTTCCATGTAATTCATCTCCGCAATAAAATATTATTCCCGATCTATTCGTCCATTGGATGATTGTAGCGCATAAAAGATGCATCCGGTCAGCGATTGGATATTTGTCCACTTGACAACAGAACAAATGTTCTATATAATAGTTGCATAGCAGGGAAGATGCTCTCATACTGATGACCGGACATTAACGGCCAAACCCTTCCCACCCTGCGGTGACGTACCACACAGTGATGCCATGACAGCCCGAATATGGATTAAGTTATACATCGAAATACTGGACGACCCAAAGATCGGGATGTTCCCGGACTGGATGAAATGGCGTTTTATCCAATTATTGCTTGTTGCAAGCGAATACAACCAGGACGGCCTGCTAGGACCCGTATCAGGATTGGCGTGGCGGTTGAGATCGTCTGAGGACGATATGCTCAAATCGCTGCGGACCATGAGTACAACCGGGATAGTGGCAGAGACGCCGGACGGCTGGCTGGTTGTGAACTTCGCGAAACGGCAGGCACCGGCAGGAGGCGCAGAACGGATGCGCCAGTTCCGGGAGAGGAGCAAGGCATTGAGCAGTGATGTGACGGAACGTCACATAGAGTGTGACGCGGCGGCGGCAGATCCCTCTTCTTCTGCTTCTGATTCTGTTTCTGAATCTGATTCTGAGGACGGCGCAGAACGCGTCCGCCAATCCCGGGAAAGGAGGAAGATATTGAAAGAGGATGTAACGAAACGTTACAGAAAGTGTAACGCAGCAGCTGCAGATCTCTCTTCTTCTGCTTCTGAGTCTATTTCTTCTTCTGATTCTGAATCTGATTCTGAGGACAGCACAGAACGCGTCCGTCAATCCCGGGAAAGGAGGAAGATATTGAAAGAGGATGTAACGAAACGTTACAGAAAGTGTAACGCAGCAGCTGCACATCTCTCTTCTTCTGCTTCTGCTTCTGTTTCTTTATCTGCTTCTGATTCTATTTCTGAATCTGAATCTGATTCTGGGGAGGGGGTGCAGGGGGAGGGGCCGCCGCGCGCACCTGCCGAGGTCCTGGCTCACCCGGACAAGACTTTGTACGCCTCGGTCGGGCTGGCGATGCTGGCTTGAACGCACGAAGGAGCAAGCCTCTTTGCCATTGCGGTATAATTATTGCGGCGATATTTGAAAAACAGATGGAGATATTCATCGCACAGGAATCCGCCGCGGGTTGGGAAGGGTTTCTTTGTCAGCCGGGAATGTTTTTTAATGCTGGCTGAAGAACGCGGCTTGCAGGATGATCATAAAAAGGCAATTATTTTTCCCCCCCTCGCGCTGCTCTGGATAGAGATCATGAGTCAGGTTATGTATTGGGAGGCTGAATGAATACCCCATCACCAACACCTTATGAAGACGAAATTGACCTGCGAAAAATAGCCCTGACACTCTGGAAGGCGCGCTGGGTGATCCTTATTGTGACTCTGGGGGCCGCGCTGGCAGCCTTTGTCGTCAGCTTCTGGATCCTGCCCAAAAAATATCAGGCGAGCGCGTACGTATTTATCGGTCAGCCGGTCGTTGCATTTTCCCGATCCCTGACAGATTCAGGCCTCACGATTTCTCCCACCCTTCCAGACCTGAACGCGGTGGTTCAATTGGCTACCGCACCTAATCTACTGGAAAGCGTGCTTAATGATCCGGCGGTTGTCGCGGCCAATGGAGACGAAAAAATTTCCATGAGTAATCTGATTGGTATGACCACTGCCGTTGCTGTTGGCAAGGATCAACTCAACCTGCAGATAACCGATACCTACCCCCAGCGAGCCGCTTTGCTGGCCAACACCTGGGCTAAAAAGATGACCAATCTGGTGAATGCCACTTACGGGTTGGGCGCCGTGGTGCAGAACCTTGATGCCCAGGTTATGCTGTCCCAGCAAAATTACACCCAGGACCAGGCCGCCCTGGAAGAGGCATTATCCCAAAGCCCGGTGGATGCGTTGAGTGCGCAACTGGTTGGCAGGAAAGCAGATCTGGACAATGTGTTGGCCAGTATCAGTCGCGCCGGGCGCGTGTTGGATGATCTGCAATTTTTTGAACAGGGGTTGAGCGGCATCCCTGGGGAGACTCCTTTGTCATTGGGAGACGGGCTGGCTTTGACCACCTTACGGCAGCGTGCGCTGACCGTTGAGAGCGAGAGCTTTACCATCCAGATTGACAGCAATTCCTTTGCCGGGTTCACTGTTTCGAAGGGACTGGAAGCCGTAGCCCAGATGCGCCTGGGGCTTCAAGCCCAGTTGACGCGTTTGCAAAGCGATCAAAACCGCCTGGAAAAGGAGATCCCTCAATTGGAAAAAGACCTGGAGACCGCCAAGGCCCAGTTGGCTCAGTTTACCCTGAAGCGCGATCAATCCCATGGTATCTTTTCTGATTCGTACCAGACACAACAAGAAATCGCCACCATGCTTGCCGAAAGCTCGAACGTGGCATGCGTGAGCGTGGAGGCTGTGCCTCCAGTCAAGAAGTCTTCGCCCAGGGTGTTGCTGAATACCGTTCTGGCTGGATTGCTCGGGCTGATTCTGGTTGTGTTTTGGGTTTTCCTGCAGGATTGGTGGCGGATCAGCAGGGACGATGAACATGAAATCAAGCAGCATGCAGAGCAGACAATATGAAAATTGACATCAAACAATTTATGCATAAATTATTAAGGCTTGCAGGTTTGGATATCATCTGATGGTATAAGGTCCCTGAGAATACTCTGCTCGGGCTTGAAGAATACGATTATACGATGATAAGGGAGGCATGATTTACCTTGATGCTCTTTTTAAAAAACCGGTCGGGTTGTAAATGGCAACTTTGTCACGGAGCCGGATAACTTGGACCCATTAGTCGTTCAATTTAGAAAATTCAAGGAAAACAGGGTAATCCGCAATTCTTTTTATGGGGCTATCCAGTTTATTGTTCCATTATTATTGCTTTTGGGCTTGACACCTGTCTTCATCCATAAGATGGGTACCGAGAATTATGGCTTATGGATGGTGGCGACCTCTGCGCTGGGGTTGATGGGTATCGCCGAATTCGGCCTGAATACGGCGATCTCAAAATTCGTGGCCGAGTTTGTGGAGAGCCGGAATACGGATGCGTTATCGGCGGTTGTTTCTACAGGGATGGCCGCGTACATCTTATTGGGAATAGTGCTTATCGTTCCGTTATATATTTTTTCTCCAGCGCTTGCGGGAATTTTCAAGCCATCGGAAGCCATATCTGAAGAGCAAATAGGGGCTGTCATACGGATCATGTCTTTGGGATTCATCCCTCTTTTGTTGCGCAGCGGCGCGATGGCAATACCGGTTGGTCTGCAACGATTTAGAGTCCCTGTTATTGTAATCATCATCTATCAGCTAACCAGCTATATCGCTGCCCTGGCGATCGTTTTTTTGAGGGGTTCGGTCGCTCAAATCGTAGAAAGTACAGTTGCTGTGCTATGGATCACAGCCCTAGGGAGTTTATTCGTCGCCTGGCGAATGCTTCAACCTTTTCATCTGAAATTTATCATCATCGGGTCAAGGGAAGTTTTACGCAGGCTGTTTTCGTTTACCCTGGCATCCGGTCTGACAGCGCTGGGGAGTTTGATCTTTGGCTTTGCGGACCGCCTGGCAGTGGGCGCTGTTCTGGGATTGGACGCTGTGGCATATTATACGGTCATCGTCAGCGTGGCGGCAAAGATATTGCAACTCAGCGGCTCCTTGGCGGGCGCCTTGATGCCAGCTGTCAGTACCTGGATGGCATCCGGGAATATCCAGCGGGTGCGCGCCTACTTTTCGAAGGCGACGTTGATTCTTCTCGGGCTGAACACCCTGATCGCAGGAACGTTGTTGGTCCTTTCCGGACCACTATTGCGCCTGTGGTTGGGAGTTGCGTTTGCCGATCATGTTCTCGTTCCGTTCCGTATTTTGATCGTGGTTTATGCGTTAATCTCGCTAGATGCGCCCGCATATAATGTCGCCACCGGAATTGGTCATCCCGGCATCAATGCGCTGACGGGTATTACTGGCGGTTGTTTAATGGTTGTTTTGATTTTTGTACTGGGGCATTCCCTGGGGCTGCTGGGAGCAGCGCTTGCAAATGGTGCATACCTGGTTTCTCTTTTCGTCATTGGCTATGTGTATTTACAGATAAATCGAATTATAAAACAGACACCCATAGGGATAAAAAAACAGGAATTAGGTCTTTGAATCCACTGGACTAGGCCAATATACTTTCCGAAAGTAATTCTTATGAATAAATCTATCCATAGTCTTAAAAAGCGTATTAAGCGCAATAAATTGATATATTCTATGCTCTATATTCCCATATGTATACGACATTTCCTGTTATTTTTACGGGAGCAATATGCCAATAAAAATTATAAGTCTATCATGGGTTCGATAGCCTATGGTACGGTTGCTGTACCTGTGGAAGACTATGATGGGATTTTTGAATTCGATGTACGTTCTGAAATCTTACAAAGAATAATACTGTACAGGACATATGAAGAAGAAAATCTTGATATAGTTAACACCAATCTAAATCTCGACAAAGATGTAATAGACATTGGCGCTAACGTTGGACTTTTCTCTGTTTACTTCGCAAAAAAAATTTCTAGTGGGCGCCGAGTTCTTGCAATCGAACCCACTCCTAATGCTTTATTCTTGCTTGATAAAAACCTGCAAAAAAATAATGTTTCTAATTCGGTTATCGTATATAAAGGAGTGGCTTCCAACACAGTTGGAATCCATAAACTCAAGGTTATTACAGGAAAAGAAGAATATTCCACATTGGGGAATAATATCAATCAGACCCATGTTCATGATCATTTGCCTGAAGAGATCAGCGTTCCTGGGAATACCATTGATAATCTGGTAGACGAATATAGACTTATCCCTGGTTTCATTAAGATCGACACGGAGGGCGCGGAATACTTGGTCTTGCAAGGATCGGAGATAACCTTGCGTAATTACCATCCGGTAATTCTTGCCGAGGTTATGGATGATTATCTTGTTAACTTTGGATTCTCAGCTTCGAAGGTGGTAGATTTCTTAAGAAAACTTGGTTATAGTGTGGTAGATATTTCTACAGATGAGCCTCCTCTTTTTCCATTTAATGGGGAAATTTTGGCGATTGCAGTGTAATTTTTCGATTTTACGAAAACTTGACTCCCGTGAAAAGGAAATTCCTAGGCAAATTAGAAAAGAAGATCATTAATCATCCGCCAGATTGGAGCATAAGCAGAGATCATCTATTGATGGTATTACAAAAATCACCATCGAAAACCATCGGTGATTATTAAGACGGACCTATGACAATAATAACTCAAAAGAAACCGATATCATTAAAAACGAATGATGTTCTAGCCTTTATCATCGGTGTGTTATCCTTCGTCCAAATCCAGGTTGTTGGCGAGCTTTATGTATCTGAGATCGCTCTTGCGATATTAATTCCATTATTGTGGCGTAAAAAAAGTCATTTATTACGAGGGGTATGGATCAAACGTATTTTATTTTTTGGTCTTCTCTGGTTTATAAGCCAGGTCATTACAGATATTATTCGCTCCACCCCGGTACCCGACCTGCTGCGCGGCTGGGCTGCAATCCTGGTGTTCATAGTGGATTTTGCCTCGCTCTATATGCTGCTTTCACAAAATACCCGACGAATTATGATCTATGTACTTGGAACTGCCCTCGGGGGGCTTATGCAGCCTTTTTTTCAGCCCAGTATCTATTTCAAGGCATATCCGTGGGAATTTGGTTTTGGATATCCAGCCATCCTGTTGACCATCGTGGTTATCACATTCCTGTGTGCCAATAGTTTATGGAAAATAAAGGCGTGGATGCTGTTGCCATTGACCGCTCTTGGCTTGTTCTCCATTTACCTTGGTGCACGTTCCCTGGGCGCTTTTGCAATTCTAGCGGCATTTCTCCTCTGGCTGCGCGGCCTGCGGCTAGGCAGGCTACTGGTCACCCGCCTGAGTATCGGGAAAATTGTAGCAGCAGGAATAATCCTTCTAATGGTTGTCTTTGGTATATATGAGGCTTACGGATATGCGGCAGGACGAGGCTGGTTAGGGGAAAATGCAATTTTGAAATTTAAGATGCAGTCGGGCGGCGCATTCGGAATCCTGGTAGGTGGGCGAGCGGATATCATACCGGCTTTATATGCGATTTCTGATTCTCCTTTTATTGGTCACGGCTCATGGGCGAAAGATCCAAAATATCGTTTATATTATTTAAAGTTGCTTGATTGGGGATATGAGAACAATAAAGTCTATCTACAATCCATGGTTGAAGCATCTGACTTGATCCCATCTCACTCACATATCTTACAAGCCTGGGTATGGGCAGGCGTCATAGGGGCAATATTTTGGATGGTTATACTCTGGCTCGTATTAAAATCCATTTTGCATAATTTTCGTTTTCCCAATCCTTTGTCAGCTTTGGTCATTTTTTTTGGTTTGCAATCCGTTTGGGATATATTATTTTCCCCTTTTGGCTCAATGATGCGCCTGGAATGGATGATGAGGTTGGTGGTTTTTATTTGCGCTTTGTTACTCATTACGGCTCGACGTAAGGAAAATGTATGAAAGTTTCCATCGTAACCATTTCTTTCAATCAGGCACGTTTTCTTGAGGAAGCGATTTTATCTGTGATCACACAAGATTATCCGGATATTGAATATATTGTGGTTGATCCGGGCAGCACAGATGGCAGTCGTGAGATCATTGAGAAGTATCGAAATAAAATAAACCAGATTATTTTTGAACCGGATGCCGGACCTGCTGACGGCTTGAACAAGGGATTTCTTCGGGCCACTGGTGAAATTTTCGCTTTTCTAAACGCAGATGATTTTCTACTCCGCGGGACAGTTTCACGCGTCATTGATTATTTTAACAAAAATCCCAACATTGATGCTATCACAGGCCATGCGGTTGTTATTGATGAAAACAGCCAGAAACTTAGAAATCTTTATGGGCATTCTTTTAGTTTGATTGATTCTGCTTATAATGCCGGATTTGCAATTCAACCATCTACATTCTTTAAGGCAAATGCCTACCTGAAAACAAATGGCTTCAATGTTCAAAATCGGACAAACTGGGATGACGAGCTTTTTATCGATATGAAATTACTGGGAATGCGATTTAAAATGACGAACGAATTCCTGAGCTCATATCGTGTACATTCGTCTAGTATTACCGGTAACCCCAACGACATAAATGAGAAGAATATATTGATATATAAACAAAAACGTTTTGAAAAAATTATGGGAAGAAAAAGAAATGGAATGGATACTGTGTTCCAAATAATTTTCAGGATCTTAAAGCTTGTCAGAAATCCTTTGGAGACATTTGAAAGAATCAAGTATGGACCACTATATAGACGCTATAAATATCCAAAACATTGACTTTTTCATTTTGCTGTTATGACATAATACGGCTATTTTATCTACGAAGGTTTTCCAAAATGAAAATAGGTATCAGCGCAATTCATATCCGCCCTGGCAAAAGCGGTTCCCACCAGCCATACCTCGTCAACCTGGTGAGCGCCCTGTCCCAGCTGGATAGTCCTCATGAGTTGATACTTTTTGTTACTCCGGCCAATCAAACCCTGTTTGAAAATTCACGCCATAAAATGGAATTTGTTATCTATCCCGCGCTTGCAGCAGGAGTAATCCCACGCATCCTTTTGGAACAAATGCGGCTGCCACTGGACGCGCACAGAAGAAAAATTGACGTTTTGCATTATGCGGGGACTACAGCCTCCCTTTTTATACGGCGAAGTGACGTGGTAACCATTCATCACGATTCTGTGACTGCCCGCATGTCCATGTCGGTCATACGAAATATGTATTTTGATACTGTTTTAAAGATTAATAAAAAAGCCGGACGAATTATTGCTCCTTCGCAGGTGTATGCAGATGAATTGGTAAAATATTTTGGGTATCAACCCGAACAGGTACGAGCGGTTCATCATGGGGTAAGCTCAATATTCAGAAATGTACCGGACAGCGAAGTGGAGAAGGTTTGCAGGAAATATGGGATCGAGTCAAATGCCATATTGACAGTTACAAACATGCTCCCTCATAAGAATATACCGAATTTGTTGAAAGCATATTATTTATTGATGACGCGTTATCATCTTGAGAATCAACTCGTCATGGTTGGCAATGTGGATGATGCTTTTCTGACGCAGATAATTGCAAATATTGGTGATGCCCCTGCTCAAATGCGCTCGCGGATCAACCTGATTCCTTTTTTACCTCATGAACAATTACCTCCCATTTACTCTGCCGCCACGGTTTTTGTTTTCTTCTCACAAGTAGAATCTTTTGGGATGCCCCTGGTGGAAGCAATGGCTTGCGGATTGCCCGTGGCTGCATCAGACATTCCGGTTCACCGCGAGATATTACAAGGCACAGGACGGCTGGTGCCGCCGGACTCCCCTGATGAACTGGCGGGTGCTTTGCATAAAATACTGACAGATGAGAAATATCGCAGATTGCAGGCCCAGTCCGGATTAAATCGTTCTCAACAATTCTCTTGGGAAAAAACGGCCCGTCAGACGCTTCAGGTTTACGAAGATGCATGGAATTCATCACGGACAGCATGAGCTGAAAAAAAGGAAAATGACATGTTCTGGACAAGGCTGAAGAAATTGAGCAAAATCATTACCGACCCCTTCCTTGTTTCAGCGCTCTTAAAAGGTGCGGCAGCGGGAACTGAACACGGTTCGGCACTGCGGGGTCTAAATCTTGATCTCATTGTTGATGTTGGCGCCAACCGCGGCCAATTTGCGTTAATTGCCCGCAAGGTATTCCCCCTGGCAAAGATCCACTCATTCGAACCGCTTGAAGAACCGGCGCAAATCTTCAAAAGGATATTTGGCGGGGATCCAAATGTCACCTTGCATATCTGTGCCATTGGGCGGGAGAAAACGACTGCCACGATCCATATAACCAGGGATGATGATTCTTCGTCATTGCTGCCCGTCACAAAGCTGCAATCCGGCCTGTTTACCGGTGCAACCGAAAAGGAAACGCGTCAGGTGCCTGTCCTTCCATTATCACAAGCGCTTGGAGGCGCAGTCATACCACCCGCCTCGCTCTTGAAAATAGATGTGCAGGGTTTTGAATTGGAAGTGTTGAAAGGTTGTGAAGATATCCTTCGCAAATTTTCGCATCTCTATATTGAATGCTCATTTATTGAGTTGTACGAAGGGCAGGCACTTGCTCATGAAGTCATTTCCTACTTGGATCAATTTGGCTTTGCGTTAACCGGAGTCTATAATTTGTATTATGAAAAGAATGGGATGGCTGTACAGGGTGATTTTTTATTTACGCATATATAAAGAGTAGATGATTTATAAAAGGGATTGAAATATGGGTTCAAAAGTTTCATACAACGAACAAACATTAAACACTCCGAATCCGATTGCTAGATTTTCTCATAAGGCGCGTTATAAATTTTCGTTTGACGAGACCCAGAGGTATCTCAGCAATAATGGAGTATTACTCGATTTTGGGTGTGGCGACGGTTCTTTTTTGAATAAGTTAGCAATGATGAGGTCAGACGCCGTGCTTTATGGCTTTGATCCCGAATCAAATCAGAGTGTAGAATCCTACACCAAGATTAATAATCTTAATGATTTAGGCGATCAATCAATAGATGTGGTTTGCTGTTTCGAAACCTTGGAGCATTTATATGCCCATGAAAGAGAACATTTCTATACTGATGTGAGAAGAATCCTTTCTAAAAATGGGAAAGTAGTGGTTTCTGTACCCATTATTGGGGGCCCTACATTGATATTAAAAGTAATAAACGGCATGATTTTATTTAATCGAAGATCAGAGTATTCTTTTAAGGAATTACTGTCCGCATCATTTTTGGGTAAACCTGCGCTAAAGCCAGAAAATCCGCGTGTCACGCATAAAGGTTTCAATTTTAGAGATATTGAGGAAGAACTTTCCAGCAAATTCAAAACGGTTGAAAAAATGTATTCCCCTTTTCCTTTATTGCCCTGGTTCCTAAACTCGCAGTTCTTTTTGATCCTTTCGGTTTAGTATAATTTTGTGCGTATTCTCATTGTAGGTCTCGACTTCCACCCTGAGACCTTCCCTGATTGAAAAAGGGGAAGAGGGTCGGGGGGACTGCACACGATCAAACTGGACAATAAAAAGGCTTTCAGGTATCATTGTGCCGCGTGGGTCATGCTTTTTGATAGAACAAAATCCCCGTCGAGCACCATTTTGGCATGGACTCGCTGGAACGACCGTTAAAAGGTTGACACGGACCCGCGCTATGCCCGGATATGGAACTTCGATCCGGGCAATTGTGCGTAAATGACTATTCTTTGTGGCTCGGAGGTGAAATGTCAGACCTCGTCAAACAGATTACCAGTGACCTGCAGAAACAGATCGAATCCTACCAGCCGGAGATTGACATTACCGATCTCGGCACCGTGTTCGAGGCGGGTGATGGCATTGCGCGCCTCACCGGCCTGGCGCATGTCAGGTCACAGGAATTGGTACTTTTTGCCAATGGTGTAATGGGCATTGCTTTCAATCTGGAGAAGGATGCCGTCGGCGTCATCATCATGGGCGATTACTCCGGTATCACCGAGGGCATGAGTGTCCGTGCCACCGGACGCATCGCCTCAGTGCCGGTCGGTGACGGGCTGATCGGACGTGTGGTCAACGCCCTGGGTGAGCCGGTGGATGGTAAAGGCCCAATTCAGGCCACGGGTTACCGGCCCATCGAACGCATTGCCGCCGGAGTGGTACAGCGCCAGGATGTGGATACCCCCGTCCAGACCGGCATCAAGTCCATTGACGCCATGATCCCCATCGGGCGTGGCCAGCGCGAACTGATCATCGGTGACCGTCAGACCGGCAAGACGGCCATTGCCCTGGATACGATCATCAATCAAAAGGGCAAGGACCTGGTCTGCATTTACGTCGCCATTGGCCAGAAGAAAGCCGCCGTGGCCCGCACCGTGGCCTTGCTGGAGCGCTCCGGAGCCATGGACCATACCATTGTGGTACTTGCCTCCGCCGACGAATCCGCTGCCCTGCAGTACATCGCTCCCTACGCCGGGTGCGCTGTGGGGGAGGAGTTCATGGAAACCGGTCGCGACGCCCTGGTCATCTATGACGACCTCTCCAAGCACGCCTGGGCCTATCGCCAGGTCTCACTGCTCCTGCGCCGTCCGCCGGGTCGTGAAGCCTACCCGGGCGATATCTTCTACCTCCATTCCCGCCTGCTGGAGCGTGCCGCCCGCCTGTCCAACAAGTATGTCATTGTTAAAAAGGATTTCAAAGACGACCTCGCCGCTGAAAAAGACGCTCTCGACGGCCGCATCTTTAGCGGACCTCGCTCCGGCCACGATGCCGAAGAGGCTCGCAAAGCCCTCAAGGATCCCGACAACACCAAGATCGTCAAATTGGCCGGTTCCGGTGGCTCCCTGACAGCCCTCCCCATCATCGAGACCCTGCTCGGTGACGTTTCGGCCTACATCCCGACCAATGTCATCTCCATCACCGATGGGCAGATTTATCTGGTTGGCAACCTGTTTAACGCCGGCATCCGCCCTGCGGTGGATGTGGGCATATCGGTCTCCCGCGTGGGTGGATCAGCACAGGTCCGGGCAATGCGCCAGGTGGCCGGCAAGCTCCGCATGGACATGGCTGCATATCGCGAACTGGCGGCCTTTGCCCTGATGTCCTCCGACCTGGATAAGGCTACCCAGGCCCAGTTGACCCGCGGCCAGCGCATGCAGGAGATCCTCAAGCAACCCCAGTATGAGCCGA
>Ga0209777_10005721_pt1 | contig 14226 bp, 23 predicted proteins | sample FrelakmetHBP12HB_FD_187147 | JGI IMG/M metagenome (GOLD analysis project Ga0209777, IMG submission 187147) | Freshwater lake sediment microbial communities from the University of Notre Dame, USA, for methane emissions studies -HBP12 HB (SPAdes)... | ecosystem: Environmental > Aquatic >...
AGGGAAACTGGGGACGGCACGAACGGAACTGCGCCGGCATGGGATACGATTACATCAGGGGATCTCACTACGGCCCTGATTACGCCTCCCGCTATCGGCGGCACGACCCCCGCTCCGGGATATTTTACTCCTGCCATTATGAAAGGCCCGGCTATCATTACTTCCTTCGCTGGCACAGTCTCAACATCTGGATCATCCACTACGATCACATGGTCGAGTGCCGCTGACGCCATTCTCGCAGGATACAATGCCACAAATCCTGTCCTTGGCACGACGCTGATCACCACTGCGGTGAATCAGGCCAGCGTGACGAGGTATATTGTATCCTGGACAAATGCGACGACCTGCGTGGTTGACTCTGCTTGTACCTTGGCGGCATCTTCCACTCTTGCCAGCGTGCAGTTGCCGATTGCTACATTTGTGAATAGTGCTGGGGTGACGACGGGATGGATGAATGCGGCGGGAGTGCCTTATTTTGCGGGCAACGTCGGCATCGGGACGACGACGCCATTGGCAACCTTAAGCGTTCAGGGGACAACGAATAACACTCAACTTACCCTCGGTCCTAATGATGGTGGCGCTTCCTTCCACGCAGCCAGCGTAAATAACTTTAATTTTGCTTCTGGAGCTCGAATGATAAACGGAAGTTGGATTGCTAAGGCTGGTGAGGTTGGCGCGTTCACTGTGGCCACTGGTGCTGTTTCTTTTTATCAAGCAACGGGCCAAACGATCGGAAACGTAGTGAGTCCATTTAACTTGAATATGAAGTTGAGTGCAGCTGGTGGGCTATCTCTTGGCTCAAGCTCTACTGCAACAGACCCTGGGGCGGGAAATATGATTATCAGCGGCAACGTCGGCATCGGGACGACGAGTCCAATCGGCAAACAGCAAACTGTCATTGCCGCAACTGCCCCAGCCATCTTTGGCGGTGCAACAGTTGGTTCTTACACCACCTGCACTCTACCAACAGCAAACAAAGACTATGTAAACAAGACAGGCATTGGCACAGCGTCTACTGTCGGTGATCTTGTCGTTCTCACAGGAGGCACAGGAGCGTATACCGGCATCTATGAAGTCCTAACAATCGTCAGCGCCAACTCAATTCAGCTTACTCGCACCTGTCACAATTCAGGGTCAGACATTACAGATGGTGCAGTCTCTATTGCCACTGCACCAAGATTGGTTGTCGGCACGAACAGGACATATCACCAAGCATCTTTGATAAATGCCACAAGTAACGAAATCGCCTTGAAGCTTGATTATACTGTTAATAAGGCTACATCAGGGAATGACACAGGTTTGCAGATCAACAAAACGAATACGGCAAGCCCTGGAACGAGTCGTCTTATATCTCTCGGTTCAGGAGGAGTTTCATATGTCCCGCAGTTTGAAGTGGATGGCAACGGAGTTCCGTATTCAACAGGTATGAGCATTACTGCCGGCTCCGGCACAGGGATTACCGTCAACAGCACTGGTAACATTCAAAGACAAGTCTACAAGGTCACAATAACCTATGTTGCCTTAGCTGCTGCCGGATTGACCGCTGATGTAGTAGTTGCAACTCTCCCTGCGAAGACTCGACTTGTCTCTATTATCACGGATACGACGACGCCTTATACTGGAGGCACAGTCTCTGCCGCGACACTTCAAGTCGGTAAGACCACGGGCGGCCTTGAGTATATTGTAGCTCACGACGTTCTCTCCGGTGCTGTTACGAAGGGTTTGGCCGATGCCGATTTGGGGACTTCGATAAATCGCGCCAATGCTGTCCAAGGCGGTGATCTTCCTTCATGGACAGGCACAACAAGTATATCTGCGAGACTTACGACTGTAGGAGGAAACACGAATACGCTGGCAGCAGGCTCTACAACTTATTATTTAACATCAGAGAGGTACTAATTCTCATCCACCGACATCATTCTCGGTACACCCACGGATGGGGGGATAAATCCTAACACGACGACGTGGACGCTTACTATTACGAATAACTGATCAGAGTTTCGTTGCCAAGGTTCGGCTATCCCTTACCATGAGGACTTTGAAATAGGAAGGAAGAACTTCTCTCTCTGGTTTAAAGTCATCCTGTTTGTTGGAGCGATAGTCAACCTCATTTGATTCTCGATTCCACCGCAGCCATACCCACTTACCGTCAATCTTCGCCTTGGCCTGGGCATGACCATTACCCCTCGGCGTATCACCCACGACTACAAGGGCCTCATAGCCTTGCTCCTCAGCGGCTACGGCACAGATAAGGGCGGTATGCCGGCAGACCAGGGGCCAGCCACGGGGGGGCTCGATAAAGGCGGAATAGGCGGCACATCCATGCAGGAGGAGGACTGTGCAGACCACGAGGGCCAGGAAGAGGGAGAACAGGATCAGGCGGGCGAGGCGGGCTACCACTTCACATATCCCTCCTTGATGGCCCAAAGGAGGAGGTCGGCGAGGGCGTTAGATAAGCCATTATCTTGTTGTTCTACATAAGGACCACTATCAAAGTAGTAATAGCCAGCGTAGTGTACGCCTCCGCATTTAGTAATTCTAATGTCCAAGTTTTCACCATCAACGGTTACATCAGTTGGCAGCCACTCCCATATTTCCGTGACGAGAGGAGCGGCAAAGGCTTCTTTGCACCAGCGATCATCCCCTATTCTGGCACGGACTAAGTAAGTCCTTTCTAATTCCCAAGTTTCAATTTCTCCATCAGCGGGTACTCTATCTGCTTTGTACCAACTACAACTAAAGTACCAGCAGAACTCTGTCTCCTGCGGCATACCTGCCGCCTTCAACGCTTCGCAGCGGGCACGGTCGGGTACGCGGTCGCTAATCATAATTTCCTCCAATTCAACCGTCGTTTTATCACAAGTTCTAAGAGGGCATAAGCGACATCATCCTCCTGGCTTTCCATATGGAGAAGAGTGGCAATCTCTTTTACCGTTTTCTCGAAAAGAGTCATTTATTCCTCCTTCTCCCGCTCCTCCTATGTTGCGGGGTGAACGGGACACAGGCTTTTGTCTGTGCCACAAATACAGTTATCCCGTATTTCCTCAATTTTCTCGTGTTGTGCATCGTTAGGTGCCCTCCATCCCGCTTTATACAGCTCGTCGTGGGCCTCCCTCTTCCTCCGGGGATTGCGGGCAATGTGCATATTAGGCAGCCACAACCTTATCAGATGCCGGACATCTTCGGGCTCGCGCATATCAAACAACCGATACTCTGGCAGCCACCGCATCAGGTAACGCACAAGGCGCAAGATAAGGCGGTTCATGGCTCAATTCCCATCCTTTTCTGCAGGTCTTTTTGCACATATCCGATGCACTCGCTGACGAATCGGCTGTCGATGTCCTTGACAAATTGCTTTGCAAATTCTGTGAGTTTCGCTTCGATGACTTTCTTCATGACCTTCGTATAGATGCTTTTGTCAGAATCGTATGATCCATCCTTCCAAACCATTTCCTTTTCGATGTCCTTGAGGATGCGATTCTTGACCGTAATGGTGCCCTTGGCCTCACCATATCGGGTCGTTTCGGTAAACTCATAATCCATGAGTTCGGGAATTAAGGCATCGAGATAGGCAGTTAAGCGATCTGTAATGGCCTTTTCGAGAATATCTCGCACTTTGTCTCTCATCTGCTGGTCAATGTTGCGGTAAATCTTTTCGACGACTGCACCGATGATGGTGTCTTTAACGGAGTCCTGAACATTCTCATCATCCCCGTCAAAGATTTCAGATAAATCAATATCAATCTTCATGATGTTTTACCTCCTTAGAATGGAATATCGTCGTCTGGTCTGAACTGTTTCCCCGTTGGCTTTCCGTGTCGCGTCTGCCCCTCCTGCTTGTCAATCCATGCCCGTATCGCATCAATGCAGTCGTCCACGGCCTTGGCCTTGCGGAGTCCGATCGATCTTAACCATTGGTTCATGTTCTCGCATGTAACATGGTAGAAAGTTCTTCCCCTGCGGACTCGTAAGGCAGAAGGCGAGTCATACTTTTTACAGAATGTGCATTTTCTGTGGTCTGCTGAGTATCCAGCCTTTAATGCCCGTGCGCGGACATGCAATAAACTGTGGTACTTTTTATCTTGGCAGATAACGAGGTTACAATTACGGTTATCACTTTTGTCTTGGTTGGCATGATGGACCTCGGCCATTGGTGGTAGCATCTTGCCAAAAACTGTTTCTGCTATCCTGATATGTTCATATTGCGCTGTTCCATTCTCGGTCCGCACAATATAACCCTTTTTCGTTTTACTCCCCGTCCCTGCCATATTCTGCAAGACTATCAAGGGATTTCCATATTTATTCCATTTGTGCCAATGCTTATTGCAAAATCCTTTTGCTCTATAGATTCCAGTGCAATTAGCAACAGAACATCCTTTATAGTCGCCTTCCACGGCGCGGGGAGAGGTCATGGGGTCATACCTCTACAGATGCTGGTTCCTAGAAAGGAGCATCGTCAGAACTTTGATATTCTTCCTGTTGATAGGTAAATGATGCCCATTCGTCTGAATCTTTGATAATGTCTGCAATCCAATTAGGGGTTCCTTCGGGAATATTATCCTGGTGATCATCAATGGAATAAAAGCGAATCGGATTTTCAGGAGTAAGTGGAGTTTGCCCTTTTGGAAGGGGCATGATAGCTGTAATATTGGCATATGTTTTCTCTCCGGTGATATTGTGGATTATCTGGATTTGACATGACCTACCAATTACTTTTTGCAGATCAAAGCCCAAAAGCTCCTCGGGGCTGAATGCTTTCCCTCTCCATGTTTGAAGATCCTTTCGGAGATTTGCCTTCTCATTGAGGCTGAAGTTATATTTTTTACTTATTGCGCGTGGAAGATTCTGAATTTCCCCATCCTTTTCAATATCGATTCTCTCTTCGGGGATCTCCCATATAAACAAAACAAGATGATGTCTCTTGCCAAATTTTTCGTTGAAATGCGTACCAAGATCATAAATTGAATAACAGATCGCTTGATATATTCCTTCAGGAATTGGTGTAAACCCTCCGCCTCCACTTTCCTTAACAATCAATCCCATTATTTTCCCCTCCTTAAACTCTTTTTTTTAGTTTTCTATCTAAGTCGTAGGCCTGCCGGAATAACTTGAACTGTTCCCATGCATCATCCAGTTCAGACCAATAATGATGTGCAAAATCAGCATGCTCCTTGGAAAACCGAAGCAAATGGAAGCCTCCGGTAATCGGCTCATCAGGTCGGTTTTCTGTCCATAGATGATGGTAAGCCGCAATTTGGATAAGATAGTCCTGAAACACGCCGTTCGATGTTTTCCAGTCGAGAATAACGAGCATTCCGCGAGAATCCCGGCCTATGGCATCAGGACATCCCCCAAAAAGATATTCTGCACTAACAAGTTCTATTTCTTGATAAGCAATCTCAATTCGGTTATCTTCCTGCCAATGCATATAATTCTCATATCCCTGCTGTGCCTGTCCTGCAATCTCTTCGGGATAGGTAGATAGATCAGGCAATGATTCACCATGGATATGGGCCTCGACGAGACTATGTGCAAGTGTTCCAGCTTCAGCGGCTTCATCGCGCTTGTCGTAGAGTTTCGCTATCTCTCCCCGCTGTGCTGCCTTGCCCTGTTCAAAGGCCCAATAGAGTAGGCCGCCGGAGTCCTTGAAACGCCCGATAATCGTGGTAACTCCCGGCACCTGCTTCCCATTGACATAATACCCTTTACGTGGATGTGGCATTTAACTCACCTTCCCTTCTGACACTACGAAAACGCCCACTTCTGGGGGTGCAACGGCGGGTCGTTCCCCAACGATTGCCGCCAGAATAGTTTTGTCTTCCCGTTTCGCTTTCTCGACAAACTCCATGATATTTTTTCCGATAGCGAATCCGAGCGATTCTGCCCGGTCAATCAGATCAAGTCCGAAACCGGCAGGGTACAGGGCAGAAAGCTCTTGCGATAAGTCCATGATTTGGGATGTTGACAACATGCCGTGGGACGTTCTCTTGTAGGAGAACGAGCCGTCTTCGTTGAAGACAAGTTCCTTGATACCGCTCTTCGTGCCGACCTCGGCAAGACGGGCCACCTTCTTCCTTTTCAGGTCACGTTGCTTGTCTTCCAATGTTCTTAGATTCGTTTCCTTGTTCGCCTTGTCTTGCGCCCGTGCAAGGTTCTTTTGATATTGTTCGACTCTGACGGCCACGGCTGCCGCCTCGGAGAGTTGCACATCTATGATAGAAGTATCAGGCGTAACAGGTATCGGGGGAAGTGCGGGACGGATAGGAATGGGTTTTCCGGTCTTCTCGGGATTGGCATTGAGCCAATCGGAAATCTTCTTGCGCTTCTTTTGGGCCTCGTTCAGACGGAGCTCAAGATCTGCGATTTGTTTGTCAAGATCAACAATCTGTCCGGCTCCGCGCTTCCGGGTGTCATTATGGTTTGCTATATCCCGATTTGAGGCGGCGATAGCATCGCAATCCTGCCGATACTTAGATTCAATCGCATCAACGGCCCTCCTATGCTCGTTGACGGCGGCAGCATAAGCATTGGCAATCTTCTCCTTTTCTGCCTTCAATGCTGTGGTTTCGATTGGTTTGACTTCGGTTGTATCGATTTCTCCGAATGCCTTGATTTCAATTCGGAGCGTTTTGGCTTCGTCTGCTGCTGTGTCGATCTCTTTGTCGATGTCAGATGTATCAACGCCAAATAGCTTGACGAAATAGGCTTTCCGTTCCATCTCGGACATATTCTTGAGGAAATTATTATCGAGAAGATAGGGATTGAGAAACTTCTTGATCTCATCATCGGGCTTTTTCACGGGCATTCCGCTGCGGATAAATGACACTGATCTCGCCGTGGTTGTGCCCTCTTTACTGATATACCACGATCTCGAAATGCTTCCCGGGCCGCCTTCGTCGGCGAACTCAAAGACAACGGATGCCTCTTTGGTTCCATGTCTGATAATATCCACCGGGAATGTACCCCCAAGACACCATTTAAATGCGTTTAAAATGGTTGTTTTCCCCTGTTGTAGATCCCCGTAAAAAAGAATCAACGGGCGATCTAAATTGATAACCGTGTTTTCAATAATCCCAACATTTTTTATGGTCAACCTAATTGCCTTCATTATCATTTCCCCTCCAGTTCTTTCAATCTCATTTTAACGGCCTCCTCGTATTCCCGTTCATGGCGTCCACCCTGTCTGCCTGAAGGGTGGGCCTTCTCCGCTTTTATCTGCTTGAGGGCCTTCTTGCAGGTTTCAACGGAGAAGATTGCGACGTACTGAAAGGCGGGCGGGTAGGCGGTCATGGCTTACAGTCCTCCTCATACGGACAGAAATCACATTCCTCAGAACCGCAGGCATAGTCTCCGCAACCGAAGCATTCGGGCAGATCACCGTAATCATCAAACGCATTATTATCCAGTTCATCAAAATCAATAACGACGACGGTCATGGCGTCTCCTTGACCTTTGGTTCAACCGGACACCCGTGGATTTCCCGATTGCCGCACAACCATTCATCGCTTCGATGGTGATAACCTTGGCCTTGCACAAAAGTGCCAGGGTCAAGACGCGGCCAGTAACAAGTAAAGGTAGGGCAGGCAGGGCGGGAAACATCGACGAGTTTCTTGAGTGCCTTGTCCTTGATTTTCATGGCTTCTCCTTCACTGTCTTCACCCCGCAACACTTGCAGGGATATTGGTAGAGATCACGGCACCGTGGGCAACGGTAGGGGAGGATTTTCTTTTTCATGACAGTGCCCTCCAAACCAACCACAGCCCGCCTGCTATCCCGACCGGGGCCAGCCACCATGAGGCGGTTCGCATGACCCGCATGAAACGGTCAGAGGCGGTCAGGGCAATGTCGGGATATTTAATAAATGGACTCAATTTAGGCCGTTTCAATTTCCTTTCCTCCCAAGATCGACCGGAGGGGCCTCGCCCAGGTCCCCCCGGCGACTAATTCTTTATCCTTCACCGCTGCTGTTGTTTACCCGGTCAGCTCCGGGATGCTACTTATACCTATCGAAGACAGGTTCCGTGAAGCCTCACCTCCTTTCTTTTGATGCCGCCCCCGTAGCCCAACTGGATAGAACACCAACCCGCTGACTGCGGGAGCGGCAAATGATGGCAACGGGGCAGGATTGCGAGTAGCCCCCTCACCTGCACACCTTATCACCGCCAAACTCCGCTGATACTTTCACAAGCATTCGCTACTCTGATTCGTGTCACTTTCGTGCCCGTTGCCAAACTGAAGGGCGGGGCGACGGCATTGTCTATTGCCAGACTTTACTATTCCCGTCGTATGGTATCCCGCCCAGTCTCAAAGATCGGTTAATCCCGGTTACTCTCGTCCGGGGCCGCGCTTACTTATGGCGGCAGGTGGTTCGTCTTTTCCGAACCGTCAACGCTCTGCGCTCGCGCCGCGTCTGCCGCATATCCGCCCCAAATCTTGCCCGGCAGATGACGCCATTCGGGGCCGCCCATACATCGGGGCGCTTCGGGTTTCAAAGATCGGCGGGAGAGTCCGGCCACTCGCCAGCCTCGCTCTCCCTTTCATCGGAGGGCACCGATGATTTATGATTCATTTTTGATGGTCATGCTTCCTCCATGCCGCTCTCGCCTTGCCTTTTATCCCCACAGGGGCGTCTTGCGACGGGTGCCGGTGCGCCGTGTCCTACTGCGGCCTTGGGCGGCTGTTTGATGAGCGCCACTATCGGCCAGGATCACAAACCCACCAGACGGCGGTGTTACTATTTATCCTCGCGTATTTCCTGGGTCACGGCTGTTAGGCTACCAGTGATAGGCGGGGGATTGACTACCTATATTTTTCCGTGACATCTTCACCCGGCTGGATGAACCTATGAGTGACGTTCTCTCCCGTTTCTATATCCCAAACTTCGAGAATTTCTATTTTATCAGCAGAACTTTTCCCATCCGTTGCCCAGGGTTCATTGACTCTTGCATCCATAGGGATGCGGATATGAGCCTCGAGTGGCCTATTGGGAAAATTCGCAGCACACCAGGAACGTGAAGCAAAATGGAAACCCGGATAGGAACAGAGGATACGCTCGTCATTGGCGAATACCTCGCTTTTGCGGAGTTCGTTCACGCCGACTTTATATTGGTATCCGTTGTTATTCAGCCCAGCATCAAATCGTTTCCAATAGCAATTTCCGCCTTCGATGCCCATGATCTTCACCATTCTTTTAACATTTTTAAGATTGGCCCCGGTGAGATCGGCCCTACTGAGATCGGCCCTACTGAGATCGGCCCTACTGAGATTGGCCCCGGTGAGATTGGCCCCGGTGAGATTGGCCCTACTGAGATCGGCCCTACTGAGATCGGCCCCGGTGAGATTGGCCCTGGGGAGATTGGCCCCGGACTTTACGGCGGCCTCAACACACAATTTCAGGCTTTGTGTTTCGAGCGAAAAAAGAATTTTCGCATCCCCTCGTGATTTAATCTCGTAGAGCATCGTGTCCTCCTTGGGGCTTTCGTTTCTTTGGGGGGATTATAGGCACAGTCGCCGAGACGTGTCAAGGATTATTTCACTCTACCGTAAAAATACTCATAAGTGCGCGTTATAGATAAGCAATAAATACTATTTGACAGACCCGTGATTATTTTATATGATACTCGCTATGAAAAATCAAGTTTTCTTTCAGGACAAGATCAAGGCAAATCGTAAACTTCTTAAGGCACATTTCAAAGCATCAACAATCCATATGTGGGAGTACGGCAAACGAGCCCCCTCTCTTCCTAATGCTAAACGGCTGGCGTCAATTTTGGGGATCGCTATTAGCCGCATCCCATATCTCGTACCGGCCAAGAGGAACAACCCGTGAATCCCCTTAGCCACCACTCAGAGACTGCCGGGAGGATGCCATGAAATGCCCGAACTGTACCCGAGGATATATTCGTTTATTTCATCCTGGTGCCGGAGAGAGGCGAATTCCCTGCAACATCTGCAACGGCACGGCGGTTTTGCCGGAGGACATTGTGTACAAACCGGAACTTGGCAAAATAATGAAGGCTATCAGACTAATGAACGGTACATCACTTAGGGATTTCTCAAGAGAAACGGGAAGAGACGTCGTGGAAATCTCCCGTCAGGAGCGGGGATTCTTCAGGAAGGAGGAATTATGATAACCGAAAAACAATTTCAGCAAGCAGTAGAACAAAAGAAAGAAGCTGACCGAATTATAAATACCTATTTCAAGGAGAAGGATGAGGCTTTTGAGCGCCGCTTAAAAGAGAATCCGATCTTCAGTGATGGTGAGTTACATTATTCTGCCGTGGCTCTGTGTCCTTGCGGTCATGGGCTGGCCTATCCCAAAGACTGCGGAGTCAGGCATTATTGGGATTGTTCGGCCATTCTCAAGGGCGTCGCTGATCCGAAAATTCAACATACTGCCCAACTGCCATTCGCTTTTTGGAATGTGAAGGGTGAGAGTGAACGTAACGGCACTACCAGGGGCGTATTCAGGCCGCAGGTGCAACCATGACCGCCGACTCCATCGCCGCCTCCCGCGTCAAAAGGACTGCCTGCTGGATTCAGACACCGACTATTTATGAGGTCTCATGTGATCTATGTGGCGGCAACAATATCACATGGAGCGAATGGGAACACATGATCTGGTGCTACGATTGCGAACAGGATACACCGGGGAATAAGGGCATATTCGACGGGCCGATTCCGACGCAAGTTTGCGCCATCCTGGGAATATCGTTCGACAAGATAGATATTGCAACGGACGACCGGCTTTATATCCACAACGACGGTAAACGGATCTGGTGGGATAAGATACCGCATGGAGAGGATTGAATGATGAAACCGAATGAGATAGACCTCGCCGCCTCCCGTGGCCGTGCCCTGGAGGAAATCAGGGAGATTGCGGAGGGCTACATTTACACGGGTGGGGAGGCAATAGATCGCATCAAAACTATTCGGCGCATTCTCCGCGCTCAGGCCGAGGAGGAAAAGAAGATCGGGGAGGGGAGAAATGACGCAGAGTGACATAGAAAGTTTGCAGCGATATTCGTTTACGTTAGATACGAAAATTATTAAGGATAATACTGGTCAGTGGGTCAAATTTGAGGACGTTCGGCGATACTGCCCGCCGACTACGCAAGATTGGTATAAAAGCCGAATAGAATTTTTAGAAAAACGAGAACGCTCCCTCATAAAATTGCTGACGAATCGTCTATCTGATGACGAGTTACGAGAAACTATTTCCAAGGCTGGATGCGAGGAATAGACTGCCGAGGAAATTCTGAGGAGGGAAGGATGAAATACTGGGATAAGGCATGGCAGTTGACCGGTGGATGTAGTCCCATTAGTCCCGGCTGTCTGCATTGTTGGAGCGCGGCGGCGGCGTATATACGGCAGTATCAGCACAATGAAGCAATTTCGGCGCAATATAAAGGGTTGACCGAAAGAATTAACGGCATTCCGACATTCAATGGGACGGTGCGTCTATTCCCCGAACGCCTTGACATCCCTTTGCGGACCCGGAAACCCACGGTGTTCGCGCTGTGGAATGATCTTTTCCACGAGGCAGTGCCGCTTGATTTTAGGCTCGAAGCCTATCTTGAAATGTGTAACCTTCCTCGACATACCTTTTTGATTCTCACAAAGCGACCGCAAGAAATGAAGAAATTTGTATTCATTTTCAAAATGAGTGACTTCCCCCATATTTGGCACGGGCTGACGGTTTGCAATCAGCAGGAGGCCGACGAGAAGATCCCGGTGTTCCTGCAAGTGCCGGGGAAGAAGTTTTTAAGCATGGAGCCGATGCTGTCGAGCATTTTTCTCCCTCCTGTCTGCGGCTTGGATTTCAGGCGTTTACCGGGTCATGTAATCGCGCCCCATGGCGGTATCGATGCCGTCATCGTCGGCTGCGAGTCCGGTCCCGATCGCCGTCCGATGAAACTCGAATGGACGGAATCCGTTGTCAATCAATGCGAGACTGCCGGTGTACCCGTATTCGTCAAGCAACTCCATATCAATGGAAAACTCAACAGGGATATGAACGAATGGCCTGCGAAACTTCGGATGCGTGATTTGCCCTGGAGGCCTGATGCCCGCTAACTGCCTCTACTGCGCGGAGGAATGATGATTCAATGGAAGAAGGGCATAGCCTCGTGGTCGGTCGGGAAAACACTCTATCTTTCCGTGCCGTTCACTTGGTTACTCCCCGAGGCTGAAAATATGGCGAGGCAGCATAAAGGCAAGGTCATTGCCGGCGGTCCCGCCGTGAAACTCCTGGGAGCACCGTGGGCTGACGAAACGCCTGATTCTGTGCCCTATGATACCTTGTCTTTCCATAATCCCCTTGCTACGTTCACGACACGGGGTTGCCCGAACTATTGCCCTTTCTGCGCCGTACCGAGAATTGAGGGGAAATTTCGGGAATTAGACACATGGAAACCGGCGCCGATCGTCTGCGATAATAACCTTTTGGCTGCTTCCCCTGAGCATTTCCGGCGCGTCATTGAATCCGTATCATGCTTTCCCTACGTCGATTTCAACCAAGGACTTGATGCGCGGCTGTTTGATGTTGAACATGCCCGTCTCATTTCATCCCTTCATCATGCTAAAGTGCGTTTCTCTTTTGACCATCGAGCATCGGAGAATACCGTTCATGCAGCTATTGACTTAGCAAGATTTTTTAAGCTTAAAGACCTCGGCGTGTATGTTCTGATCGGCTACAACGATACGCCAGAGGATGCGCTGTATCGGCTTGAAAAGGTCAGGTCGTGGGGCATCTTTCCAAATCCTATGCGTTACCAACCTCTTGATGCACTCGTCAAAAATTCTTATGTCGCGCCATATTGGACAGAGAAAGAATTGAAAGACGTGATACGATACTTCTCACGCCTAGCTTTTGTCAATGGCATACCATTTGAGAATTACGATTATCACAAAAGAGATGAAAGGCAGGAGACCCTATGGCAACAATGAACTGCCTCTACTGCCACCTGCCCCTGCCGGCCGGCTCTCACGTGTTCCGCCGATACCATGCCGGAACCTGCCGGATTCAGGCAGAACGAGAACGTAATTTGGCCTATTTTTATGAGTTCCGGAGTAAGGGCCTGACGAAAGGCCGGCGGTATAAGGTCAAGACGAAGCCTATCCTGGAGACGAGAAAGTGTCTGAAGTGCGGGCGGAAGTTCTCGACGGATCAGCATTACCGGACCTGCCCCGGATGCCGGGAGCAAAATGGACATCTGGCAGCATACGCGGGGGCGTGGTGAGGTTATGAGAGGATATTTTTCCATAGGCATTTATCAACCTAAATACTCAATTAATATTGGTACTCTTTGGCGTTCGGCGCACAATTTTGGGGCTTCATATATTTTTACCATCGGGCATCGTTACGAACGTCAATCATCTGATACGACGGCTGCATGGCGATCTATCCCCTTGTTTCAATATGAAGCGTTTACCGATTTCAAAAAGAATCTTCCGCATGATTGCTTACTTATCGCTGTTGAGCAAGCAGATAATGCTGTGAGTCTTAAACACTTTGACCATCCCGAACGCGCATCATATATTTTGGGTGCCGAGGATCACGGTATTCCATTGGAAATTCTTAATAAATGTCACCGCCTCGTTCAAATTGATACTCCAATGTGCCTGAATGTGGCTGTTGCCGGATCAATTATTATGTTTCACAGGACTCTCAAATGACCGGCCATCCCCTCTGCTTCTTCTGTTCTTCCCCGGTTACCGCCATCAAGCCGGGTGAGTGGCGATGCCCGCAGTGCGGGATGGTCAGGACGGTGGTTTATCGGGCAAAGGAGGAAAGACATGAACCGCATGACCGATGAAGAATTGGCGCGGCAATATGATGTGGACTATCTCACGCGGCACAGAGATTCCGTTGCTGAGGAAATCAAGAGATTATCGGACTATCGTTTCAAAATAGCCCAACAGTTGTTCACGGCGAAGCAAACCCCCGTCCGCAAAGTCGTCCAAGTGCAAAAAAATACTTGGGGCAAGCGCATCGAAATCTATGTCTCACTGCACCATAAGCCGGAGGGCATCGACAACGTGTCCTATCCTGTGACGCGTAGCAAGCGATTCTTTGGAAGTGAGAAGAAGGCTGCCCGCGAGTACCGGGATGCTCTGGCCCTGGAGCATGAGGCGACCGTGGAGGGGGATGAAATTTGACGGACAGGATCATCATAGGTGACGCCCTTCAATCGCTGAAAACCCTTGATAGTGAGAGCGTCCATT
>Ga0209777_10005722_pt1 | contig 14225 bp, 13 predicted proteins | sample FrelakmetHBP12HB_FD_187147 | JGI IMG/M metagenome (GOLD analysis project Ga0209777, IMG submission 187147) | Freshwater lake sediment microbial communities from the University of Notre Dame, USA, for methane emissions studies -HBP12 HB (SPAdes)... | ecosystem: Environmental > Aquatic >...
CGCCCATGACGGCATTGTGAACGCCGACATTACGGTATGTAATATTGTTGATGTTAACAATAGTTGTCTTATTGATGACGACGTTGTTCACGATATGCGGGCCGCCCCAGCCGCCCCACCACGGTCTGCCGATGAAGCCAGCCCCTCCCCACCACGGGATGCAAGGTTCGCCCCAGCCGAGGGCCACCCAGCTGACGGCGGGGACACCGATGCCGACGCCGAAATGTGCGCCGCCAAAGAAAGCAACCAGCGCGGGCGCGTACACCGGTGCGACCACCACCGGGCCCGGCGCCCAAGCCCAGTAGCCGCCGGCGGAGACCCAGCGGCCATAGTGGTACGGCGCCCAACCCCACGGCGCCGTATCGACCCAGGTCCAGCCGTAATACGGATCCCAGATCCATCGGCCGGTGCCGTACGGCGCCCAGCCGGCTGGAACGCCCTCGGGCACCCACACGGGACCGTATGGCTGCACGACACGCCACGTACCGTATTGGTCCAGCGCATCCGCGCCGTACATCCCCGATGACAGGTAGCGCGCACTGACGGAGTCGATCAGGCGATCCGTGCGCACGTAATTCCAGCGGTCCCACACGTCAATCTCGGGTGCCACGTAGGTCTCGACGCTGGGATTGTCGGTCCCTTGGATGACGACCTCCTCACTGGGGGCGATTCCCACAGCTTCGCCACCGGCGGGCACCATGGAGGCGCGGCCACCACGGCGGGTGATGAACGTGGTCGAGTCATTGCCGACGTCGACGCGATAGTACCCGGTGCGTTCGATGGTAAAGGCAGCATTAGGCGTGTCCAACTCGAGCATGTGCCCAGCGGCCACGCTGCGAAGATCGAACGAGGCGTGGCCCGCGGTCACTTTGAACTGCAGGAAATCCGGTTCCTGGTTTTCGAGCCCGATCTGTGTCTCCTCGCCGGCACGCACGTAGGCACGCGCTCCGACCTGCAATTCCAGGTTTGCGCGTCCGCCGCTGTATAGCTCGTCGCCGGGAGCTAACGGCATGTTGATCTGTGCTGGCGCCCAATCCTCCGCTCCCGGGCGCCAGAAGGACACCTCGCCGTCGATAAAGCTCAGCCGGGGCGGCGTCCGTTCGATCTCTTTGGCCTCCTCCGCGGGCGGTGGTTCGTCGGAAGGAGGCGGTTCGTCGGCCGATGAAATGGGGACATTGGCGACGATGAGCACCAGGGTGGCGAGCGTGGCGGCGAGAAGAGTTATGCGGGGCTTTCGGTACATGAATGACTCCGAGTTATTTTGGCATAAGTTGGGGTCAGATGTCATGAAATGCCTGCTCAGTTCCTCTGTTTTCCATAACGCAACACAGACGGGATGGTTGCGGGGCGTGCGCCTGGCACCTGGCAACGGGTGACACTTCAGCCCGGATGCGGCATGGACATGGGGGGCGTACCGAACGATGATCCTCGATCTCCAGACCCATTCCGATGCTTCCGAAGACAGCCGCGCGCCGGTGGCACGGCAGCTGCGTCTATTGCGACATCTTTCGCGTCGTCGAACCCCGAGACAGAGAGATGGGGCGAGCGAGCCGCACGCGTGCATCGATCCGGTGGCGCCGCCGGCGCAAATTGTCACCAATGTGCAAACGATGGCTTGGCTCGTCTGTCTGCTCGGCTTAACGGCCAACGACAAATATGTTGACCCAGCGCTGCGATTGCTCTAGCAGACGGATGTCATTCGTGCGGCAGCGGTTGCTTAACGCCAAAAAGGGAATCCAGCGTCCGTGAGGCTTTCGGTCATCATCCCGGTTTATAACGGAGAGGGAGTGTTGGATCGCTGCCTCGAGCGTCTGCGACAATCGACTTTTCGCGACTACGAGTGCATCGTGGTGGACGACGCGTCCACGGACCAGTCGGCCGCGGTCGCCGCCCGCTATGGCGCCAGCGTCATGGCGCTCGAGCGCAACGGCGGCTCTGCGCGCGCACGCAATCGCGGGGCCGAACAGGCGCAGGGCAAGATCTTGCTCTTCCTCGATGCGGATGTGTGCGTGCATCCGCAAACTCTGGCGCAGGTGGACGCGTATTTTCGTGCCCATCCGGCGGTGGATGCCGTCATCGGCTCCTACGACGACACTCCGGCGGACCCCGGGTTCATCTCGCAGTACAAGAATCTCTTCCACCACTACGTGCACCATACCAGCCGTACTGAAGCATGGACCTTTTGGGCCGGTTGCGGCGCCATCCGGCGTGAGGCCTTTCTGGCCGCCGGCGGCTTCGACGAATCATATACGCGGCCCTGCATCGAGGATATCGAACTCGGGTTTCGGCTACGGACACGCGGCCGCCGCATCGATCTGGATCCGGCAATCCAGGTGACCCATCTGAAGCGGTGGACCTTCTGCGGACTGCTGCGCTCGGACCTCTTCGACCGTGGCATTCCGTGGTTCCGGCTGATGCTGCGTGACCGCACCATGCCGTCGGACTTGAACGTGAACGCCCGGCACCGGTTGAGCGTTGCCCTCGTCTTCGCCGTGGTGCTCCTGTGCGGCGCCGTTTTCACAGGGCATTTAGCGGGTTCGCCGTGGCCGTTGTTGTTGGTCACAGCCGCCGCGGCTTTGCTCTTCTATCTTAATTTCGACCTCTATCGGTTCCTTGCGCGCAAACGCGGGCTACGGTTCGCGGCGCAGGCGATCCCGTTGCACTGGCTGTACTATGGGTACTGTGGCGTGGCGGTGGGGGCGGGCTTGTCCCTTCACCTCTGGGACAGGCTGAGGCCGCACCGGCCGGAGCTGAGCCAACCGTGGCCTCGGACCACGCGTTGAGCGGCAGGCCTTGCTGAGTTGCTGAGCTGCATCATGTCATCCGTGCTGATCATCGGGGCGGGTCCGGCCGGGTTGACCGCTGCGTATGAGCTGTCAAAGCTCGGGATGCGCTCCACACTGGTGGAGGCGGATGATCAGGTCGGCGGCCTCTCACGCACGGTGAACTACCACGGCTACCGTTTTGACGTCGGCGGCCACCGTTTCTTCTCCAAGGTGCCGCTGATCAACCAGTTATGGCACGAGATGCTCGGGGAAGACTTTCTGCTGCGGGCGCGCCTGTCGCGCATCTACTACCGCGGCCACTACTTCGAGTATCCGCTGAAGCCGCTCAACGCGCTGACCGGCCTCGGGCCGGTTGAAGCGTTGCTCGTCTGCTTGAGCTACGCCAAGGCGCGGCTGGCGCCCACATCGGAGGAAAGCAGCTTCGAGCAGTGGGTGTCGAACCGTTTCGGGTACCGGCTGTACGAGATCTTCTTCAAGACGTACACGGAGAAGGTGTGGGGCATTCCGTGCTCGGAGATATCGGTGGACTGGGCGGCGCAGCGTATCAAGAATCTGTCGCTGACCGAGGCAGTGCGCAATGCGCTCTTCAATCACACACGCACCAAGGACGGCGAGATCATCACCAGCCTCATCGATCGCTTCCACTATCCGCGCTTCGGCCCGGGCATGCTGTGGGAACGCTGCGCCGAGCTGGTCGCACAACGCGGCGGCGAGATCATCCACGGCGTCCGTGTCGAGTGTATTCGCCACCGCCACGGGCGCATCGAGTGCGTGTACGGCCGGGCACGCGATGGCGAGCGGATCGAGTTCTCCGGCGAGCATGTCATCTCGACCATGCCGATCCGCGACCTGATCAACGCCCTTGATCCGGCGCCGCCGGATGACGTGCGGCGCGCCGCCGATCGCCTGCGCTATCGCGACTACCTCACCGTCGTGCTGGTCGTGAAGCGCGCTGCGGTGTTCCCGGACAACTGGATTTACATTCATTCGCCGGAAGTGAAGCTCGGGCGCATCCAGAACTACAAGAACTGGAGCCCGCACATGGTGCCGGACGCCTCACGCAGCTCACTCGGGCTGGAATACTTCCTGTGGGACCACGACGAGGAGTGGAGCTGGGAGCGCGAACGGCTCATCGATACCGGCATCCATGATTGCGCTCAGATCGGGCTGATCCAGCCGCACGAAGTGGAGGATGGTACGGTGGTGCGCATGCCGAAAGCGTATCCAGTGTACGACCGGACCTACCAACGCAATCTGGCGACCGTGCGACGCTATCTGGAACAGCTGACCAACCTGCAGCTCATCGGGCGCAACGGCCAGCATCGCTACAACAACCAGGATCATTCGATGCTGGCCGGCGTGTACGCCGCTCGCAACGTGGCGGGGGCGAGTTATGATGTGTGGTCCGTGAACACGGAACAGGACTATCACGAGGAAGCTACGGCGGCACGCGGCGGGGGTCCCCTGCCGGCAGATGTTGCTGCGAAACGGCATTTGTCGCCGGAACAGGTGATAGAAGCGGCTTTCGCGCGGCTGGACCCCGTGGCGTTGGGGGCGGCGTTCGGAACCGTCGGTGGAGTGGGTCTGTTCTTAGCCACCGCTTTCCTTCTCCTGAAGGGCGGCGTCACAGTGGGCAAGAACCTGGCGCTGTTGGGTCAGTACTTCGCCGGCTTCGGCCCGACGTGGACAGGCGCTCTTGTGGGCCTTTTCGAGGCGGTGCTCGGCGGCTTCGCATTGGGGTATGCGGTCGCCAGTTTGCGAAATTGGGCACTGGCGGCTTATACTGTTCTACTGCGCCGCCGGGCAGCTGCCGAGGCGCGTCGCGATCTTTTGGACCGTGTATGACAGTGATCATGAACTTCGTTGACCGCGTGCCACTGAGACGCTCGTCGTACCCCGCTTGGGTTCCCTCGCCCTTTGGGAGAGGGTCAGGGTGAGGGCTTGTTCGACTAAAGGCTCGCGTATGACCAGAGCGCATGATGAGACCTTCGAGGTGAGCCGCGCTGTCGCACGGCTCCACGCCGGGGTGTTGGCGCTTGTCTGTGGCGTGCTCGGCGGGGCGGGATTGTTCGCCATGACCGCGTGGCTTGTGATCAAGGGCGGCCCGAGCGTCGGCAGCCACCTGCAATTGCTCAACCAATACTTTTACGGGTATTCAGTGACCTGGAGGGGGAGCGTCGTGGGGTTCATTTACGGAGCCGTGACGGGTGCGGTTGTCGGCTGGCTGATTGGGGCCGTGTACAACATCGTCGCCACGCTCCGGGAGTAGAAGCTGGTCGGAGAACTCCTGGCGGAATCGCACCGAGTGCCGCTCACGCTCGTGCGATCCGGTTCCTTGCGACCGTGCAGGTCGGATGCTATTGAAATCCTGAATCCGGCCTCTCCCTGAGGGAGAGGGGGAATGGGTGGCAGAGGCGAAATCCGATGAAAGAGGGTATACATCCCAAGTATGAGGCGGCGCGGATCGTTTGCGCGTGTGGCAATGTGATTGAGACGCGCTCGACGGTGCCGATGATCCATGTTGAAATCTGCTCGCACTGTCACCCGTTCTTCACCGGCAAGCAGAAGCTGGTGGACACGGCCGGCCGCGTGGAACGCTTCAAACGCAAATACGGCATCCAGGATTAACGCTGGCGGAGCATCTGCTCTCCGAATGGCGGCGCATCAAAAGGGCGAGGGAGAGGTCTCCCACGCCCTTTTTTTGACGATTAGCTTCAATGTTGCAGAAACTCGAAGACGTTGAGAAGCGCTACGTCGAGCTCGAACGCTCGCTCGTGGACCCAGCCGTCATCGGCAACCGCAAGGAGTACGCCCGCCTTGGCAAAGAACGTTCCGACCTGGAGGAGATCGTCCAACGTTACCGCGAGTGGAAGAAGCTGTCGGTGGAAATCGAGGGGCACCGAGCGCTCTTGGAGGAGGGCGACGCGGAGATCCGCGAGCTGGCAAAAGCCGAATTGCCCGCCATGCGCGAGCGGTTGGAATCCCTCGAAGAAGAGTTGAAGCGGCTGCTGTTGCCGCGCGACCCCAATAACGAGCGCAACGTCATTCTGGAAATTCGCGCCGGCACCGGAGGCGAGGAAGCGAGCTTGTTTGCTGCCGAGCTGTTTCGCATGTACAGCCGCTACGCTGAAGAGCAGGGCTGGCGCGTGGAGCTGATGAGCGCCAACCCCACCGGCTTAGGCGGGTTCAAGGAAGTGATCGCCTTGATCGAGGGCCGCGGCGTCTACAGCCGTCTCAAGTTCGAGGGTGGCGTCCATCGTGTCCAGCGTGTCCCCGAAACCGAGGCGTCCGGAAGGATTCATACCTCGACGGTGACCGTCGCGGTCTTGCCCGAAGCCGACGAGGTCGATGTGCAGATCGATGAGGTCAAGGACTTACGCATCGACGTGTACCGCTCTTCCGGACCTGGCGGTCAAAGCGTCAACACGACCGATTCGGCGGTGCGTATCACCCACCTGCCCACCGGTCTCGTGGTCGCCTGCCAGGACGAGAAGTCGCAGCACAAGAACAAGAACAAGGCGCTGAAGATCCTCCGCGCCCGCCTGCTCGAGCGAGCGCAGGCGGCGCAACAGGCCGAGGTGGCACAAAGCCGGCGCAGCATGGTCGGCACCGGCGAGCGCTCCGAGCGCATCCGCACCTACAATTTCCCGCAGGGCCGCGTCACCGACCACCGCATCAATCTCACCCTGTACTCACTCGATCGGGTGATCGAAGGTCAGATCAAACCGCTGATCGATGCGCTCATCACGTATCATCAAACCGAGGCGCTGAAGGCGGCGAGCTGATGACTAGGGCAAGCGACCCGTGAACACGACGGAGCAGAGCGAGATCCTCCAACCGACTGACACCGTCGGCGCGCTGGCCGAATCCGCAACCGCCGCACTGGCAGCTGTCGGCATCCCGACGGCGCGCCTGGATGCCGAAGTGCTGTTGGCGCACGGCTGCTGCCTCGATCGGGCAGCGCTGTACGCCCGCTGGCGCAGCGTCGTTTCCGCAGACTGCCGATTGCGTTTCGATGCCGTGGTCGCACGCCGGCAGCGGCATGAGCCAACGCAGTATATTGTCGGCCACCAAGAATTCTGGTCACTGAATTTCGTAGTGACACCAGACGTTCTGATCCCGCGCCCGGAAACCGAGTTGTTGGTGGAATTAGCGCTGGCGATATTGTCGGAAGCTACCTTCGGGGCCCCTCTCCCTGGGGGGAGTGTCGATAAATGCGAGCGGCCCCTCGATACGGCCCCTGAGACGGGGCCTACTCGGGGTGAACGGGGAAAGGCTTGTAAAACCAATATACAACCGATCACCCCGAGTAGCCGCCCTCACTTGGCGGCGTATCGAGGGGTGCCCGCTGGGAGAAAGTCGACCCTTCTGAGAGAGGGTGAGCACCCCCTCCGCCTCTGCGACCTCGGCACCGGCAGCGGCTGCATCGCCGTCGCCCTCACGCGCGAGTTGCCGCACGCTCACGTCTGGGCTTTGGACGTCTCGGAGGCCGCGCTGGACGTGGCGCAACTGAATGCGCGGAGGCACACTGTCGCGGAGCACATACACTTTCTGGTCAGCGATGGCTTCTCGGCCGCGGATGGTCTGCGTTTCGATGCGATCGTGTGCAATCCGCCTTACGTGTCGTCGCGCGAGCTGCAACGCGCGCAGCCGGAGCTTGCCTGGGAGCCACGTCGCGCTCTCGATGGAGGACCGAACGGCCTGGCTGTGATCGAGCGTATCGTGGCGGAAGCGCCGCGATATCTGACGGAAAGGGGCTGGTTGCTGATGGAGATTGGGGCGGACCAGGGCCCGGCAGTCGAGCGGCTGGCGCGGGCGGCGGGGTTCAGCTCGGTGTCGATCCGTGCGGATTACGCCGGGCTGCCGCGCGCTTTGGTGGCTCGGCGTTAAGCCATGGACAAGATCGTCATTCGCGGTGGACGTCGCCTCAAGGGCGAGGTCATCGTCGACGGCGCCAAGAACGCCGCGCTACCGATCCTGCTTGCCTCGCTGCTGACGCCAGAGAGCTGCACATTCCACAGTATCCCGCATGTCGTGGATGTCCGCACCACCTTGCGGCTGCTGGCAAATCTCGGGGCCCACGTGGCGGAGAGCGACGGCAGCATCAGCGTCCAAGCGGAACGGCTGGCGCGGCTGGAGGCGCAGTACGAGCTGGTGAAAACCATGCGCGCCTCTTTCCTGGCGTTGGGGCCGTTGCTGGCGCGCTTCGGACGCGCCCGCGTCTCGACTCCCGGCGGCTGCGCCATCGGCAGCCGGCCGGTGGATCTGCATCTCGAAGGCTTGCAAAAGATGGGCGCGCGAATACGCATCGTGCACGGCTACGTCGAAGCGGAAGCCGAGCGACTGCAAGGCGCGCGCATCTACCTCGATGTGCCGTCCGTCGGGGCCACGGAACACTTGATGACGGTGGCGACTTTGGCCGCAGGCACCACGGTCATTGAGAACGCCGCACGTGAGCCGGAAGTCGTCGACCTGGGGCGCGCGCTGACCGCGATGGGCGCCAAAATCAGCGGCGCCGGGGAAGACGTGATCACCATCGAGGGCGTCTCCGCGCTCAGAGGGTGCGACTTCACCATCATTCCCGATCGCATCGAAGCCGGTACCTTCATGATCGCCGCTGCCATCACTAAGGGTGATGTCTACATCCGCGGCGCACGTCCCAAGCACCTGCATGCGGTCATCCTCAAGCTGCGCGAGGCCGGCGTCGAGGTGCAGGAGGACGCAGAGGGGGTTCGCGTCATCGGCAATGGCCGGTCGAGCAGTGTGGACATCAAGACCATGCCGTACCCTGGTTTTCCCACCGATCTCCAGGCGCAGATGATGGCTCTCATGGCGCTGGCCGATGGCCGCAGCGTGATCTCGGAGACGATTTTCGAGAACCGTTTCATGCACGTGTTGGAGCTCAACCGCATGGGCGCCGACATCAAGGTCCAGGGCCACAGTGCGTTCGTGCGCGGCGTGGCGGCGTTGAGCGGTGCGCCGGTGATGGCGACCGATCTGCGCGCCAGCGTCTGTCTGGTGTTGGCGGGGCTGGCGGCTGACGGCGAGACCGAAGTCTCCCGCGTCTATCACCTCGACCGCGGCTACAACCGCATCGAGGAGAAGCTCTCGGCGTTGGGCGCTGACATCCGCCGGGTGAAGGAACAACGAGGTTGAAATGCGCGTCCGCCTGCTTTCCACTAGCGACTCCGATTTCGGGCGCCAGTTCGCCGCTATTCGCCAGCGCGGAGCCGATGCAACCACAGCGGTCGAGCCGCAGGTGCGTCGCATCGTCGATGCGGTCCGCCGCCGCGGCGATCGAGCTTTGATCGAGTTTACGCGCCGGTTCGACCGGGTGGCGCTCGAGCCGGCGCAGTTGCGTATCAGCGCCGGCGAGGTGCGCGCGGCGCTGCAGACGGTGCCGCCGGATGCATTGCGCGCATTGCGGCTCGGGGCGCGGCGGATCATGGCATTCCACCGCCGCCAGTTGCCGGAATCGTGGAACTACCGCGACAAGCTCGGGCTGCAGCTCGGACAGCGGGTCGTGGCGCTCGACCGGGTCGGTCTGTATGTGCCTGGCGGCCACGCAGCGTATCCGTCATCCGTGCTGATGAACGCCATCCCCGCCCGCGTCGCTGGCGTGCGCCAGGTGATCATGGTGTCGCCGCCGGGCCGGGACGGCTTCAATCCCGCCGTGCTTGCGGCGGCGGCGATTGCCGGCGTGCACGCCGTGTTCCGCGTGGGCGGCGCGCAGGCGGTTGCCGCGTTGGCGTACGGTACCGATACCGTGCCGCGCGTCGACAAGATCGTCGGGCCAGGCAACGCCTATGTGCAGGCGGCGAAAAAGATCGTGTATGGCGTGGTGGACATCGACGCCATCGCCGGGCCCAGCGAGGTCGTCGTCATCGCCGACCAGTCGGCCGTGCCGGCGTATGTTGCCGCTGATCTGATGGCGCAAGCCGAGCACGGCAGCGGCGACGAATGCGCCATCTTGCTGACGCCGGCACGCGCCCTTGCGGTCGCCGTGCAGGCGGAGATCGATCGCCAGCTCTGCGTCTTGCCGCGGCAGCAGGACATCGCGCGGGTGTTGCGCCGGCGCGGCGCGCTGATCGTCGTGCGTGACCTCGAGGAAGCCGTGGTGCTCAGTGATCAGATCGCGCCGGAGCACTTGGAGCTGATCGTCAAGAATCCACAGCGCTGGGCGCGGCGCATCCGCAATGCCGGCGCGCTGTTTCTGGGCCCGTTTGCGCCGGCAGCGCTGGGCGATTATCTGGCCGGGCCCAACCATGTCTTGCCCACCGGCGGCACCGCCCGCTTCTTCTCGCCGCTCGGCGTCTATGATTTCGTCAAATGGACCAGCGTGGTTTCCGCTACCCGCGAGGGGCTGCGGCGGCTGGCGCCGGCGATCGTCCGCTTGGCGGCACTGGAAGGCTATGATGCGCACGCGGCTGCAGTGCGTTACAGGTTTCTAGACGGAACCGGCAGTGGGCGACGGAGGCAGGGAGGACAGGATGGCAAAAGCTAAGGCACCGGGGAACACGAAGCGCTCATCCAACCGCGGCCGGCGGGCGACCGTGACGCGGCAAACGAAGGAGACCGACGTCACGGTCGAGCTGAACCTCGATGGCCGCGGACAGGCGGCGCTCGACACCGGCATCCCGTTTCTCAATCACATGCTGGAGATCTTCGCGCGCCACGGCTTCTTCGATCTCAGCGTGCGCGCCCGCGGCGACGTCGATGTCGACCAGCACCACACCGTCGAGGACGTGGGTCTGGCACTCGGCCAGGCGTGGCGCCAAGCCTTGGGCGACAAGGCCGGTATCCGCCGCTTCGGCGACGCGGCCTGCCCGCTCGATGAGGCTTTGGTCAGCGCCGTGGTCGATTTGAGCGGGCGGCCATTCCTCGCCTACAACCTGAAAATCAAACAGGCGCGGGTCGGCAACTTCGACACCGAGCTGGTGCACGACTTCATGGCGGCGTTCACCAACCAGGTCGGGATGAACCTGCACCTCAACCCGGTGCAAGGGCGCAACCCGCACCACATCATCGAGGCGAGTTTCAAAGCCCTGGCGCGCGCCCTCGACCAGGCGACGCAGTTCGATCCACGCCTCGGGGGGGTTTTGTCCACGAAGGGATCGCTCTAGCGATCCGCGTCTCGCTGCGATCGGCCATGAGCGATCAGCGATAAGCCATATGCGATCCATCGCCATCATCGACTACGGCATGGGGAACCTGCGCTCGGTGCAAAAGGGATTGGAGCGCGTGGGCTGTCATGCGGAGGTCACCCGCGATCCAGAGCGCATCGAGGCCGCCAATGGCGTGGTGCTGCCGGGGGTCGGTGCCTTCGGCGCGTGCATGGACAACTTGCGCACCTACGGCCTGATCGACACGGTCCGGCGGGTCATCACGCGCGGCACGCCGTTCCTGGGGATCTGCCTCGGCATGCAGCTTCTGTTCGAGGAAAGTGAAGAGTTCGGCCCTGTGCCCGGACTGGGGATCTTTCCGGGGCGAGTCGTACGCTTCCCCGAGACGCTGGGCTTGAAAGTGCCGCACATGGGATGGAACCAAATCCGCAAGCAGGGCGAGCCGCGGCACCTGCGGGGCATCAACGACGGAGTTTTCGTCTACTTCGTGCACTCGTACTACGTCGCGCCGGCGGATGCGAGCCTGATGGCTACGACGACCGAGTACGGCGTCGAGTTCACCTCCGCCATCGCTCGCGACAACGTCTTTGCGACACAGTACCACCCCGAGAAGAGTCAGACGGTGGGCTTGAAGATCCTGGAGAATTTCGGAGGGATCGTTGAACGATCCCTCCGGTAGCTTATGGCTTATGGCATATCGTCGCTTGTCGCATACGGCATATGGCTCTTCTCTGCGATAAGCGATCTGCGACGAGCGATATGTTGATCATTCCCGCCATTGATCTGAAGGGTGGCAAATGCGTCCGCCTGTTGCGCGGCGACATGAGTGCCGAGACCGTGTACGGTGACGATCCGGTTGCGATCGGCCGGCGCTGGGTGCAGGAAGGGGCGGCATACTTGCACGTCGTCGACCTCGATGGCGCGGTCAGTGGAGAGCCGGTGAATGGGGCCGTTATCGCGGCGCTGTGCCGCGCCCTGCCGATCCCGATTGAAATCGGCGGCGGGGTGCGCAGCGTCGAACGCGTAGCGACGCTGCTGGAGCTCGGCATCAACCGCATCATCTTCGGCACGGCAGCGCTGGCCACGCCCGAGGTGGTGAGCGACGCCTGCCGGCGTTTCCCGGGCCGCATCGCGGTCGGCATCGATGCCCGCGACGGCAAAGTGGCGGTGCGCGGGTGGGTTGAGACCAGCAGCGTGTCCGCAATCGAGCTGGCTCGGCAGGCGCAGGACCTCGGTGCGTGCCGCATCATCTACACGGACATCAGCCGCGACGGCACGCAAGAGGGGGTCAACGTGGCCGCAACCTGCGCCGTGGCACAGGCCGTCGGCCTACCGGTCACGGCTTCCGGCGGTGTCGGGTCATTGGCCGACATCATCGCGGTGCGCGATTGCGGTGTGGTCAACATCGATGCGGTCATCGTCGGGCGTGCGTTGTACACCGGTGCGCTGCAGCTGCCGGAGGCGATCCGGGTGGCGGCAGAGGGGATGTAATGAAAGTTTCGGCCTTTCGCCAGATGCGGTGGCGTGGGGCGGCTATCACAGCCAGTAGTTGCAGCGTAGTTCATCCCCGCGGAAGGCCGCGGAGTTACTGATTCTCATGCTCGCTAAACGCATCATTCCCTGCCTCGACGTGAAGGACGGCCGCGTGGTCAAGGGCGTCAACTTCATTGGCCTGCGCGACGCCGGCGATCCGGTCGAGATCGCGCAACGCTACGACGAAGAGCGCGCCGACGAACTGACCTTCCTCGACATCACCGCGTCGCACGAGCGCCGCAAGATCATTCTCGACGTGGTCGCACACACAGCCGAGACCGTGTTCATGCCGCTCACCGTCGGCGGCGGCGTGCGCGAGATTCAGGACGTGCGCGATCTGCTCAACGCCGGCAGCGACAAGGTGTCCATCAACACGGCCGCCGTGCAGGAGCCGGATTTCGTTCGCATCGCAGCGGAGCGTTTTGGAAGCCAATGCATCGTCGTCGCCATCGACGCCAAACGCGTACCGGCTAGCACGCCGGCGCGCTGGGAAGTCTACATCCACGGCGGCCGCACGCCGACCAAGATCGATGCCGTCGAATGGGCGCGACGGATGGAGTCGTTTGGTGCTGGGGAAATCCTGCTCACCAGCATGGATCGAGACGGCACCAAAGTGGGCTACGATCTGGAGCTCACTCGCGCCATTGCCGACGCGGTGCAGCTTCCGGTGATCGCTTCCGGCGGCGTCGGCACCCTTGAGCACATCTACGAAGGCCTCACCATCGGCGGCGCGACCGCTGCGCTCGCCGCCTCGATCTTTCACTACCGCGAGTTCACGGTACAGCAGTGCAAAGAGTACCTCGCGGCACGCGGCGTGCCGGTGCGGCTTTGAACGGCCCGGAACTCATGCAGGCGCGCCTTTCCGCCTTGAGAAAAGGGCAGAAAGACGGTATCGAATAATGGTTAGTCTGACAAACGGAACACGAGTCCACTCATGGTGAACAAGCGAGCGAAGTTCGTTCTGGGCGGTAGCGCCATGGCCGTTGCGATTCTGTACCTTATTGCAACCGGCATGAACGGAACCGCCAGCTACTATCTCACTGTAGCTGAGGCAGTCGGCGCCGGGGCACTCGGCAAAACCGAGGCCGTGAGGGTGAAAGGAAAGGTGCGTGAAGGCAGTAGCGAATGGGACCCGCGAGCACTCCGGTTGTCCTTCACGCTCGCGGATGGCCAGCAGCAGATCCCGGTTTCCTACCACGGTGTCGTCCCCGACCTCTTCGCGGAGGGACGGGAAATCATCGTCGAGGGGCGGCTTTCGCCCAAGGGACTGGTGGCCGAATCTCTCCTCGCCAGCTGCCCCTCGAGGTACGAGCCGCAAGACGCCCCAGCCGCGCATCTGCCTCCCTGAAGCGGGACACGATGCGCTTCACAACCGCCATAGTCACTGCCGTCGGCAGCAGCCTCAAGCTTAAGCTCATCCTCCTCGTTGTCTTGATCCTAGGTCTAACGGTCGGCATCGCACCTTGGAGCGCGATCGAAACGCAGGAGCACCAACTGTTGCTAGGCTCCAAGCAGCACCTGCAGATCCTGCAGGAAGTGCTGAAGACGCTGGTTGGAAAGATGCTGGTCGGCGACCATCACCCGATACAAGACCTGTTGGAGGCAATTGGCGCTCATCGGGACATCAAGACGGTGAGGATCTTTGACACGGACGGCATGGTGCATTTCTCGTCGCACCCGGCGGAAGTGGGCACACGTCTCAGTGCCACAGACCTGCAACGCTACCAGGGCCTGGCAGATCCGGTGATCGTGACCCGTGAGGGACAGGACATTGCTCAGACGG
>Ga0209777_10005723_pt1 | contig 14225 bp, 11 predicted proteins | sample FrelakmetHBP12HB_FD_187147 | JGI IMG/M metagenome (GOLD analysis project Ga0209777, IMG submission 187147) | Freshwater lake sediment microbial communities from the University of Notre Dame, USA, for methane emissions studies -HBP12 HB (SPAdes)... | ecosystem: Environmental > Aquatic >...
GAACCAACGTTGGTGCTCCAGGTGAAGGTGAGACCAGCGATAGCGTTGTTGCCTGCATCATATCCCTGCGCGGTGAATTGCTGAGTTCCTCCTGCGATAACATCCGCGGTGGAGGGGGTAACCACGATGTGGTCTAGAGTTCCAGCGACTATGTTGACTGTGGCATCACTGGAGATGGAGCCCGAGGTAGCTCTGACATAACCCGAGACGCCGGCTGTACTCTGTGCGGTGAATAAGCCCAAGTTGTTAACGGAGCCAACATCGGTGCTCCAGGTGAAAGTGAGCCCGGGGACGATGTTATTTCCAGTATCATACCCCTGTGCAATGAACTGCTGAGTTCCTCCCGCTATAACATCCACGGGAGAGGGGGTAACCACGATGTGATCAAGTGGAGGATCAGATGCAGATGCTGGTACTACATATGGGAAAAATGAGAGGAATAAAGAAACGGTAATAAGTATCCCAATCAAATGGAACATCTTACGCATCGTATCCTCCAAGTGTCTCTTGATAATGTTTCATTATCTGATAGGTCGCTTCATAAGCTAGTTACTATTATACAAGCAACATTTACTATGTGTCTGTAATCCTTTCGGCGGATTTCTTGTAGTACTTTTGGCAATTTCCTTGTAGTCATTTCGGCCATCTCATGTAGCCGAAATTACTACAAGGGGGGAACGGAGAACGGTCCTCCTAACTCCACTGCACATCATATCTGTAGGAGAACTAAGAAGATCCGCCCTCGCCACTTAGTCGTTGCTCTACTCCCCGCCTCCTAAATCCGAGGTACTAAGTCAGAAAACAGACCTGGGGATAGGTAAATAAGAAACCCCCAGCCAGCCAAATCCCTGATAGCATGTTAAGAGGGTAACATATCAAGAGGCTGAGATTTCCACCAAGATGAATACACGATCCTCCCCCTTTACGTTCTTACGATACCATCATCAGATATAATTGTCAATACGCGGGAGGGGGTTGACTTAACCAAGCCTGCGATGTCACAAATGTCAGAAACGTGCAATATGCCTCAGTATTGACTTGGGCCAGTGGTTAAAAAAAGGATAGCTGTTAGCGATCTGCAAGTATCCATCTGTCGTCACCGGTTCTGACTGCAATCTCTTGCAGAACACTCAGTATCGTCTGTTTTTCAGGGGTGATACCATTCTTGAGCATTGGCATGATGCTCAAAATAATCTTATCGAAAGTGGGTGAGTATTGTTGATGCTCCACCCTCCGGACTGCTAGAGATCGATCCCCAATATCAGCACAGGGATATCAATATCCGCAATTCCCCGGTGATCAAGGTCCCACTGGAATTGCTCAAAGTATGAGACTCCGGTAGACATGTGATCGGCAAAACCTTTGACTGGTACGATTTCGATCCCAGTGTCGATGTAGCCGAGCTTGTTGAAAATGGTCATCTTTGCACAAACGTTATAGACCATGAATGCATACTTACCGAACTGGACTTCCAATCCGAGTTTTTCTTTAACAAAATCCATCTCACGGAATGCGCCGCGAGCGGCCGGGGAAGGTGTATATCCCTTGTTGTAGTACTCGGTTGAGTAAATGGCGGGCTCTTTTTTCTTCTTCCAGCCTATAGGCAGAAGAAAGTCTTTGAAAGCGTTGTTGATTGAAATAGGGCTAAACAGCATCCGACCCTGCATCGTCTTTTCTTTGCTTGATTTGGTTCTATGGTCGTCAGCATTGACGGCTTTGATCGCGCCCTCCACCTCTTTGAAGAGATGTGGGTACTTTTTCTCTACGGCAATTTGTCCCCTGTTGAACGAGTATGTGGCAACAATCCTCATCGAGAAGCATCCCCGTTCTTCCATTCGATGGGAATTTGTGATACCTTCTCGCGTCCTGTTGGGACATACACTTGCTTTCCTAGTGGTCTCATCTTCAACGTTCCAGAAAAAAAAGCTGCTATCCTTTCCTTCGATATATTGATGTAGGTCCGCTCTTTATCACATCCGGCGACTCGCCGTTTATGTTTCAGTCCAGCTATCAACGCCGAGCCAACACCACAGTACGGATCCAAAACCAAATCGTCCTCATCTGTTAAAGCCAAGACAAATCTCTCCACCAACTCTATAGGAAACTGGCAAGGATGGATCGTTTTCTCTGGATGATTATTTTTCACGTTTGGGATATTCCAAACCTCCTGCTCCCACTCCGTAGCAAGAGTTTGCCAAATATCAGAAGGGTTTTTCCCAAGAGGATTACCAGATGGCTGGCCTCTATTAGGCCCCTTGTAATATGTCTTCCCTGGATACTTTGCAGGAATTCTAACTGCATCTATATTGAACTTGTATTCGTCGCCTTTAGTAAACCAAAGAACAGTTTCATATCGTCCTGAGAATCTTTTCGAACAATGCAATCCGTGGCCAAACTGCCATATTATCCGGTTTCTTAATTTAAGGCCTTGTTCTTTAAAAATTTGGTAGTAATAAATGTCCAGCGGGAATACCTCCGAATCCTTTACAAAATTCCCTACCTCCCAACAGAGACTTCCAGAGGAGCTCAATACCCTAACTAATTCTGCCATCACTGGTTTCTGTTGGCACAAGTAGTGTTCAATACTTGTTTTAGTCTCATATTCTTTCCCAAGGTTATACGGAGGTGAACTGATTATTAACTGTGCGATGTTACTGGGCATGCTACTAACAAACTCTAATGTATCTCCCATATGGAGCACGATCTCGTGTTCTGAGGAGAACGCATCGCTCAATTTAGGCTCTGAAAATAACGATAAGTTATCCTGCTTCATATAAAAAATCCCTCTTCTATGAGGTTATTTTAACATAATTATTGATGGTATATAAGGAGAAACAAATGGGAATTAAAATTTCAGGGCAAGAGAGCTAGAAGTAATTGACTGCTTGGTTTGGCTTCAGTGAACCAATTGTTTAGCGCCGCTCCAAAAGTAAGTCTTTTTATATGATTATGCCGGCCGTTACTTTCAAACAGGCAAATTGGCTCATGGAGTTGAACGATTGATCATATTGTTAGCCATGCCCACAAAGGGCAACGATATCGGAACATGGAATCTCTGTGACGATGGAAATCTTGCCTGTATCAAATGTATCAAGCCATCGTAGAGTCCAGCAATTCTCAACTGAAACAAGACTAATTATTTATTGAATAGTGATAAGGCACTATTCAATGACAGAAATATCCACGATGGATTGGTTACAGAGCCTGAATGGGGGATACCTACAACTCATCGTACAAGAGGTGGGCCACTTGTTCTATCCATAATACAAATATACACGGCCGATTTTGATCGTTCCTCAGCATAATCTCCATGTCTTCGTCGTATTGGGTTACTGTGTTTTTTATCTAACTGGGCTGGCTTCAACATTTTCCCATTGACAACTTGTATGATATATTGTATACTATGCGTATGATACTTGTATATATCAATCATAGTGGGAGGTGAGTTATGGAACAGGATGGACGAATGGAGATGTTATTAACGTGGAGAGATCAAATTGAGCATGATTTAGTAGATATTAAAGAACGATATCGGTTACTCAATGAAGAGATAACCAAAAAGGAGACCCAATTACTAAATGTTGAGGCTTTACTGGAAATTCAGGGATGGACTAACAATAATAAAAATACTCCGGCTGTCAGAATTGGTCTGTCAGTAGCGGATAACGCATACAATGTTCTGCAGGAACTGAGGATACCAATGTATTATAAAGAATTAGCAACTAAGATGAAAGATCAAGGCTTGGTAATCCCTGGGACTGATCCTGCTGCAAATCTGTTGACTTATATGACTCGGGATGAACGTTTTGATCGAATAGCTCGTGGAACCTATGTCTTGAAAGAATGGCATCTGGCCAAACTTAAAAAGCGAGGCGCTTCGCGAAAAAGAAAAAGCGCAATCAAAGGCAAAACAAAAAGAATGGAGAAGGTGAGGGCATGATGGGCCATACCCAGAAGCGCAATGCGACAGATCTGCCAGCAGCATCAGCACCTATCGATTTGCGGCTATTTTCAACTTACGATTTCAACCAATACTCTGAAATGGGCCTCAATGACCTGCTTGCTTATGCAGTATGGGCTTTGGATACAGCAGGACATCGACCCACCTTTGAAAACATAGTTGTTTGCGCTCATAGAATGTTCCCAGAAAAGTTCTCTTTAGTAGGTTACCATGAATTTCCTGACGCAGCACGAGTTCAGCGGGTGATTTTACACCTTGGGCCAAAATACGTAGGTTGGCTCAATGGGAAGAACAAGACGGGATATTCCCTAAATCCAAATGGGATCGCAGCCGCTGGTAAGGCTGCTACGCGTCTGCAACAAAAAGCTGGGAACATCCTGGTAGAGGAGAAACCTGGTGGATTACAGGACAACATTGCAATGCGAACCGCCGTAGAGACGCGTCTAAGCCGTATCAGAGAATCAAGCTCTTACAAATTATGGGCTGAGGGAATAACTCATGAGATAAGTGACGAATCACTTATCTGGGATGCTCTACAGCTTTTCATAACTGCCGATGATTCAAGTAAAGCAGAGGCGTATCAAGGACTAGTGAAAACTGCACGAAGCCACCAAGATTCTGAAGTGGAGCAGTTCCTAGAATGGGTCAAGAAGAGAAGGCCTTATCTTACTGGACAAACGATCAAACGTCAGCGGAAGTGAATAGGAGGTATTATCTTGGCGAAGTCAGAGACGTGGGAAACAGCGCAACACAACCCCGGTGATCTTAGACGTGAAATGCTGGAGGGACACGGCGGCAAGTTAGCAAACATGCTTGTGGGACTCATTATAAACTCGAATGATGCATATGAACGAGCAGGTATTGAAAAGCCCCGAAAAATAACTATTGAAATAGACAAGACAAAGAGCAAGACAGTGCAAGGAAGGAAAGGAAAGGCACGTATCAGGGTGATCGACTGGGCCGAGGGAATGGACTATGATGACTTCGGGCGTAACTTTCAGTCATACGGGGGCCCTAAAAGCCAATGGACAGCCGGTAAAAAGATCAGTGGACTGTTCGGGCGTGAGGCATCGGATATCATGTGGAGCAATGTATCTTCGCGATATTTGTGCATTAAAGAGGGAAAAGGGTGCGTCTGTGAATTTCGACCGATTGTTGACTTTAGACGTAATATTCTAGACAGGAGGGCAATACAGGCGTTGCGTAAGGAATACAATGCAAGTAAAACCCTTACTGTGGCAGAGTTCTATCTAGATGAAGATTATCGTCTTCCATCATTCATTGCATTAGCCGACACACTCCGTAAGCATTTTAGACTGCGGCTAATCAATCAAAACAAGAATATTAAAATTTCCATGCTATACATTCAACAAACTGGCAAAAAACGAAATGAAGCTCTGATCAGTTTTGAGGCTTTAGAAAAGCAAGGCGCTGAATTTATTGAAGAGCGCAAGTTTAAGATGAACTATAAGAACTATCCTGAGTTCGAGGTCACAGCAACACTTTACAAGAAGAAAGACAGGGAACTTACACAGTCAGGCAGTGATCGTGAAGGAGGGTTGTTGATTTTCGCAGATGATGATACAGTGATGGACCTTACGCTGTTCGGTTTTGATGAAGCAGCATATGCTGCATACAATAGAAGATTATTTGGGTATGTTCGTCTTGATGTAGCAGATATCATTCGCAAAGAACTGAGGGATGCTTCACAACAACTGGCACTTATAGAAGTAGATCGTTCTCAGTTGAAAAGGCGCAACAGTCAATTCTACGACAATCTGAAACGGATTGTGGATGATTGGTTGCGTCCACATATTGAAAAGGAACAGGCCGCGATATCCTCCACTTCGGCACGAAATCTGACAAGCGATTGGAATCGAAAGTTGAGGCCACTTTGGGCCGAAATTAATAAGGTTATCAGTGATAAAACTGGGAAGACTGGTAAAACTGTGAAACCTGAAGGGCCGCCACCTGATACGCTCGCATTTGCTAGGAATAAGATTAGACCCAGCGAAGGAATGATATATAGGATTGAACTGTTCTTCAATACACGAATAATTAAGTATGGCAGTCCATTTCAAATTACATGCGATAATCCACTGGTTCACGTTTTTCCGCAGGCTAGTATAGTACCAAAGGCAAATTATCCAAAGTTTGCTTGGATAGCCAGGCAAATCATCACCATATACGCTGATGCTGCCAATGAAGAGGCAAAAATAGAGGCGACTGTTCCAGACTACGAACCAGCTGTTCTTTACGTCTCAAGCGTTGAGCCAGATATCCATGTGCCAGAGGATGGGATAGAATGGTGGCCGTCTGAATTTGAATCACCAGAGGGGGAAACTGGCCATCCAACATTGTGGGTAGATATGACAAAGGATCAAGTATCGAGTGGTATTAAAATATCATCACCGGACGAGTTCATTCAAGTTCAGGATGACTTTGTAGAGGCAGTGCAAATAAGCGTTATCAAGGATGATCCCGTACGCAACATCAAGGTGGGAAAAATCAGGCCTCGGATAAAGGCACACGGTTTAGACAAACAAGGCAAAGTGATTGCCGAAATGGATATTTTCAGTGATGCTTTACAGGTCACTATCATCGAAAAAGAGATTAGAACAACACCTGGTTGGTGGACCTTCAGCGGAATACAATGGGAAACAGGGCCGAGTACAGATATTGACCTATATCCAAATGGTCGAGGTGAAGTCTGTTTTAATACCACACATCCCTTAATCGCGAGCTATTTTGGATCTAGTCCGAAGGATGCACCTACTCGTGTAAAAAAGGATCCGGGGCTTCAGCGTTTGGCTGCCCACATGACAGTCGATTTCATTCTGAATGTTCTAAGCCGCAGTGCCTGGAGAAATGAAGATAGCTCAACTCCTAACCTGGAAATAGGTACTCGCGATAAGGCCAACATGGATTGGCAAGTCTATAGCTATGTGATGAAGCTCAAGGCTACCTATGGTTTGGATTGGGTTGAACGAATCGCGGAGGCGCTTTCTGGGTAGTAATTCCACCGATTGACCTGCCCCCGATAGTTGTACTATTTCTTACGTTGTTGCCATAGTCAATATAGGCTGGGATGACTGTATAAGTGCACAATAAGGCGGATTAGTCACACTACGTCATAATGTTTTCTGGATTCAAAATAAATGAAGAAACGACCGGGGTAGCGGCAAGACAGTTGAAATATCGCCTGATTTCGGCTATTCTTTGAAGGGAACTATTTGGGGCATGACAGCAATTGAATGAATGTCTTGAAGTGGCTGATTGTAGAGATAGCATTCTAGTTGTCTTCGCTGGTGACAGAAATGGCAAAATACAGATATCTTAAGAACGCACCTATAGTTGAAGCTCTAATTGATATTAGGGCAAAGAATCCTTCTTCCTTTCAAGTCAAAGAGTTTTCCTCCTTAAGGGAGACTCTTAAAGCGGATTATCCCACAGTTGATGAGAGACGGTCATTGGAATGGAAGGGCACGATAGCCGGTAAGCAAATTGCGCAGACTATTGAAGATAAGGGGCTCTATGGGTACTTTTTCAAGACAAGCGATGGGAAAAGCGTGGTACAATTCAGGGGAGACGGGTTTACATTCAGCCGTCTAGCTCCCTATACAAACTGGGACACTGTATTGTCGGAAGCTCGGCGGCTGTGGGAATTATATTCGTCCAAAGCTTTACCAGAGGTAATCACAAGAATAGCTATTCGTTATATAAACAAATTGGACCTGCCGCTACCGATTCACGACTTTTCGGATTATCTAACTGCACCTCCCCGAATTCCTGATTCCTTACCACAAGAAGTAAGCCAATTCTTGACTAGAGTAGTAATACACGAATCAGACATCACCGCAAATATCATACAAGCTTTGGAGAGAAGTCCCACTCCTGAACACGTCGCTATTATTTTGGATATTGACGTATTCAAGCTGCGGGAAACGGGTTTCAATGAGAACAGTGTTTGGTCAGAATTAGTGCAACTCCGAATACTGAAAAACCGTATCTTTTTTGAGAGTATTACTGAAGAAGCTGCGAGGTTATACGAATGAGCATGTTGAGTCTTACTTACAGCAAGAGAAGCGCCATTTTTTTCCCCGACCCTCGGGGTGTGAGTGACAGCGCAAATGCGCTTCAGGGGCAATCCGAGGAGTTGCAAAGGCATTTCGCCCAGAGCATAACTTTTGGCGAGCATTTGTGCGAGATGTTAGAAAACCTCCTGAAAGCCAAGGAGGAATATTCTGTCGATAATTGGGACGGATACGGTGCAAAAGCCATCGACGAGTTTTCTTATGAGAAGGCTGTTCGGTTTGCTCTCTCGCTGCCATCAATTATTCCAACCCCCGAAATACATGTCGACCCTGACGGTGAGGTCAGGTTCGAATGGTACGAGGGGCCGCGCCGGGTTTTTTCTGTAAGTATAGCCAATAACTACGAACTATCATACGCTGGACTCTTTGGCGCTAATAAGACCTACGGTATTGAACAGTTCCATGATGATATACCAGACGCGATCTTAGATAACATAGAAAGGGTTTTTTCGAAAGGAATCTACCTTGGTACTACCCAGCGCGGTTAGCCCGAAGGAATCTTTGGGGCGTTACTTGCCCGAGAAATCTTATTTTTCCCGCACGAAGAATTCGGTTAAGCCGAGGGCTTTTATGCCGCCACCCGACTTACGTCTCTCTGTTTTCCGAACTGATGGGCTCACATTAGAAAAGGTCTGGGAAATAGGGAACAGGGAAGTAATAAACTTCATGGCTCAGCCCAAAGAACTCTATGGGGTGGCCGACATTAAGGTTTCACAAGTCAAGAAAGTGAACCTAGAAGTAGACCCTAACGATAATCCGCCTCGACATGCTAACATAATTGGATGGCCTCCAGAAAAACCCAGACAGATGTTAATAGCAACTGAACTGGCAGCAGCAGCTAAACTTGTACTTCGAGCGTGAGCCACACCCAACAAAAAGCCAAATTGTGCAAGTTGACTTTGCTTAGAGTGCCGCTCGGACTGAATGAGAAACTCCCAATGGTTGTGGGTCAACCTGTATCTGATACCTGTCTTGACGATCGATCTATACCGCATGGTCGTCAGTTCCATTCAATTGTTAGACCGCTTCGTGTGCCACCGAATGCTCGGTGACTTCTAAGGGACACCAAATCGCGGCCATCTCGTCGCCAAAAGCGACCACAGTCCCTTCCAAATAGCAGATACCGACCCATGCACAAACCAGTGCGTCAACTGCATCTTCGTACCGCTTCAGCGCTGCAAGCGAGGACACCCCATCGGCCTGAGGAAGAGGAAGAGCAACTGGGTCTACCTTGCTGGTGATGGCCTCAATGATTGCTCGAAACTGGTCAAGAAGAGCTGATATCCGATACGTGACTGTCTTGTTCCGCCAGTAACGATGTGCCTTCGCTACCTTGTACGGTACTCGGTAATTACAACGTAGGAGAGTCAGAAGTGCCGGGTGAGGATATACTTCTACAAGGCGCATAGTCCTTCCAGCGGATTCCGCCTTCGTTGCGACGCTGTAACCAGCGGCTTTGAACTGGCTGGAGAGCAGTGCACCAAGTTTGCCTGGTCGTGCACGGCTTGGAGTATGTGTTGAACAGCCACGACCTCCATACTCCCTGGATATATCGTCATCCGCTTTCCGCCGACTGGTGATTGGTCCTGTTGCTATAGGCATGTCAATCGTCACGAGATCGACACGCGCGCCCGCTAATCGGGAAGCCGCGTCAAGCAGCAAGGTGGCCTCGGGCACACTGCCGTCAAAACGACGGGCAGTCCAATCAACATGAACACCGTTGGAGAGCGCGAAGAATGCTTCATAGCTCGGCGCGACGGCAGCGCAACGCCACCTTTTACCAGACAGAACCATCACCGCCACTCCGCTAGCCTTAACTTCGGTCCAGGCCGCATCAATCGCCATAATCACGCTCATATGTTTCGCCTCGTTTTAGTTGTCTGTGGGATTCACCGTCTTGTCGGCAACATAATGACTTATACCAACGGCTGCAAAGGCATATGACATGCCACTCTTGTCAGCAATCCAGTATTTACTTGAATGATAGCACAAATTTGCTAGCTGGCTAGTGTCCCGAATATTTCATTGCTACTAGTTGCATTATTCTTGGTGAGATAACGAGCAGTTGAACAAAACATCCAATTCTTTGGTTTACTCTTCAACCGAGCTCATACCTGTATTGTCGAGCCATTCTAACGTCCTTTCTTCTGTTCTCTCATCCTTAAACGAAAGCACTTCTCCCCTTCTTCAGGATAGCGAGCTGGCAGCCAAGGCGGAGAAGGCCAAGAGCACGCTCATGGATAACAGGGCAACCTCAGTAGGCAAAGGCATGCACAAAGAGGTATTTCCCAGGAAATAATCACTCTAGGAGACTAAATCCACTTAAGCGCAGTCCTAGGCGCAAAGACCTAGGTCTTCGACTGGCCACTGGTTTTGTAGCTCCAGTCAGCAAGTTTTGTATCTGCCCCGCATTGTTTGAAAGGGTGGGCGATGCATTCACCCAGTGTCTCTTCTGTCGCCCTTGATTGAGCTCTTCAGGTCACTGCTGCTCCCCTTAATGCCACCCGTATGGTCTCATGGCTGACGCCCACTTCTTGTGCCAGTTCCCGCAAAGACTTCCCGTTGGCTTTTGCTTCTTTGAGGACTGACACCATGTGGCCAGGGACGACCTTACGAGAAATGGGGGCAAGTGGCTGCCACCCAGGTATGAGGGTAGATAGCGGGTAAAAAGTGTTCAGGTACGACCCCGATGGGATTCGAACCCACGATCTCCACCGTGACAGGGTGGCATGTTAGTCCGCTACACCACGGGGCCGTACTTCAAGATTCTAGCAGGCCAAAGCGTATTCTGTCAACCGTACAGGGACTTGTAAAAGGCAGCCAGTAGCGTTATAATAAGATAGTTTTGAGGTCCAGAGGGGATGTAAGGGGGCAAAGTTGAGCCTTTAAGTCAGTCCCGTGAGGCTGGCAAGGGGAAAGTTTAGTGGAAGACGGGCTTCTCTTGTTAGAGAATGAACCTCTTGCCAGTCAGGGCAAGAGGTTTTTTTAATGTCTGAAAAAGTCATCCTCTACGAAGAAGATATCCGCCGCGCGGTGACCCGGATCGCCCACGAGATTGTGGAAAGAAACCGGGGTTGCGAGCTGCTGGTACTCGTTGGCCTGCTTACTCGCGGGGTGCCTCTGGCCAGGCGTTTAGCTCGAAGTATGGCTCAGTTTGAGGGGTTTGAGGTGCCGGTGGGTGAGCTGGACATCGGCCTGTACCGGGATGATCTTCCACTGGGAGTACAGCCCCAAACCCGCCGCACTGAAGTACCCACTGATATCACTAGTAAACACATTGTACTGGTGGATGACGTGATTTACACCGGGCGCAGCATCCGTGCTGCCATGGATGCCATTATAGACTTGGGTCGGCCTCAATCCATCCAACTGGCGGTGCTGGTGGACCGCGGCCATCGGGAACTCCCCATTCGTGCTGATTATGTAGGTAAAAATGTACCTACCGCGAGGGACGAGGAGGTTGCAGTGCGCCTCAAGGAGATCGATGGAAAAGATGAGGTGGCCATCATAAAGGTATCTACGGATAATGGGTAATTCATTGGCAAGAAATAGGTTCTCTAGAGAGGGTACTCATCATGGACTTAGCAAATAGAAGCCTTGTAACCATGGATGACCTTTCTGACCAAGAAATTGAGGCGGTTTTCTCTTTGGCAGACGAAATGTCGCGCTCAAGGAATGAACAGCGCTATATGTGCCAAGGCAATATAATGGCGAGCCTGTTTTTTGAGCCAAGCACTAGGACACGGCTGTCATTCGAGACCGCGATGCTCAGACTGGGTGGTTCTGTCATAACTGCAGCTGATGTACATTCAACTTCTCTAGCAAAAGGTGAAAGCATCGCTGATATGGCCAGAATAGTTGGAAGTTACGCCGATATAATTGTCATCAGACATCCCTGGGAGGGAGCAGCGAAGGTAGTTGCCGACTATGCTGGTATCCCTGTAATAAATGCCGGCGATGGAGGTCATGAACACCCCAGCCAGACCCTATGCGACCTTTACACCATTAAGAGAGAGAGGAAAACTATCCAGGGTCTGAAAATCGCTCTATGGGGGGACTTGAAATACGGACGAACCATCCATTCCTTAACTTGCGCACTGGCTAGGTTCGGTGCGACCATCCATTTCCGTCCCGGCCCAGGTCTTGAGCTGCCAGACTACGTTGTAACCAAACTAACTACAGAGTATGGGGGCCAACTGCAAAGATGTGAGGCTCAGAACAATGGAACAAAGGAGAGGCTTTTTCCTCTGGATGCCATATACGTAACGCCAAGTAGTCCACATCAGCTTACAATGATGCCTGACATTAATATCCAAATCGTCTTGAAAGATAGGGTTGATGCCATTTACATGACCAGACTTCAGAAGGAAAGACTTACGCCCACGGCAGAAGGACAACTGTTGAAGAAAGACTACCCTTCAGTAGATAAGAAACTTCTCAAAGCCAAAGAGTTTGAGAAAACACTTGTTATGCATCCATTGCCTCGCGTTGACGAACTCGCCTATGAGGTGGACGCTGACCCCCGAAGTATGTACTTCAAACAAGCAGCACTGGGGGTGCCGATTAGAATGGCACTGCTAGCTCTCCTACTAGGAGCTAAGAAGGTTAACTTCCCTGACGAGAAAGAGCCAACCCGGGCACTAGGGAGAAACTATCCAGTTTATAATCGTGATTTTGGAGTCAGGTGTCATAACAAAGACTGCGTGTCGGTGCAAGAAACCGAAAAGCGCTATATTAAGCCCAAGTTCAAAATAGTAGCCAAACAGCCTTTGACGCTGAGATGCGCCTATTGCGAACATGAAACGCATCCCCAATATATAGCCAGTTCGGAGCAGGACAAGAAATACCATAGCACCAGCAGTTTTGTGCTGGGAAAAATAAAACCAGAGCACCTAATCATTTTCGATTCGGAGAAAGAAGCAAGTGGCAGGGGATTCTCCCCAAGTCGGTACGTTCATGTACGTGCAGACAAGGGATAGTGTTATGTCAACTATACTGGTCATAGTTGGCGGCCGCATTCTGGATCCGGCGCAGGGCCTGGACTTCATCGGAGATTTGCTCATTGTCCAGGGCAAGATAGCCGAAGCGGGTACTCGCATTTCTTCTGCGCAGGGCAGTCGCAGGTTGAAAGCCCATGGACTGGTGGTCTGCCCCGGCTTCATAGACTTGCATTGCCATCTGCGCGACCCTGGCTTTGAGGACAAGGAGACTATCGCCAGCGGTACCAGGGCGGCTGCCCAGGGTGGCTTTACTACCATATGTTGTATGCCCAACACCGAGCCGCCCATAGATAGCAAGGCCACGGTTGATTATGTCAAACGGAAAGCACGTGCCGATGGCATTGTCCGTGTTTTGCCTATCGGCTGCATCACCAAAGGTCGAAAGGGCGTGGAGCTGTCCGAAATGGCTGAGCTAGCCCAGGCCGGGGTGGTGGCTTTTAGCGATGATGGGAATCCGGTGTCCAACTCGCGCCTGATGCGCCGTGCCCTGGAATATAGCTGCGTCTCTGGCCTGCCTGTGATAGACCATTGTGAAGATACCACTCTTACCGAGGGCGGAGTCATGAACGAAGGGGCTGTGGCCCTCAGGCTAGGTTTGCCGGGTATGCCCGCTGTCGCCGAGGAGATTATGGTGGCCCGTGACATCGCTCTGGCCCGCCTCACTGGGGCGAGACTACACATCGCCCACGTAAGCACCGAGGGTTCGGTGGAACTAATACGCAAGGCCAAAGAGAGCGGCCTGCCTGTCACCGCTGAGGTTACACCACACCACCTGACGCTTTCCCAAGACGAGGTGATGGGCAAACAGACTGGGCCTGACCAGGCAAGTGCCTACAATACCAATACCAAGGTCAATCCGCCTCTGCGCAGCCGCCTGGATATTGAAGCACTTATCCGGGCGTTGCGAGAAGGTGTCATAGATGCCGCCGCGACGGATCATGCTCCCCATACTATAACGGACAAATCGTGCGAATATAAAGTGGCTGCCTTTGGTATCAGCGGGCTGGAGACGGCTCTGGGCACTCTGATGAGCCTGGTGCACCATGGTGAACTTGACCTGACCACCATTATCTGCAGGCTCACCGCTGGCCCGGCCAGGGTCATTGAGACAGGCTTACGTCATCAGCCGGGCAGCCAGGGCAGCCTCAAAGTGGGCCTCCCCGGAGACGT
>Ga0209777_10005724_pt1 | contig 14224 bp, 8 predicted proteins | sample FrelakmetHBP12HB_FD_187147 | JGI IMG/M metagenome (GOLD analysis project Ga0209777, IMG submission 187147) | Freshwater lake sediment microbial communities from the University of Notre Dame, USA, for methane emissions studies -HBP12 HB (SPAdes)... | ecosystem: Environmental > Aquatic >...
CCTCAAGGGTCTTGGGCTTCATTGACGCAGGCACAGGCTCCAGACCATACTTTATGCGCAGGAACTTCATGCCGGTCTGAGGGTACATGGCATAGATAAGTATGTCACCGATGTCTTTGGCAACGTCTTTGGTGTCCTGCCTGGCCTTTTCCATCTCCGGCTTCAGTAAGTCGGCGGCGCGCACTGTGATGGGCGTTTCGCCCTTTTCATATCCTTTGAGCACTATCTTTTGAACTTCGGGGTCGATGGGGGCAGGTGATCTACCGTACATGCCATAAACGTAGTCCTTCACCTGGCCTGAAATCATCTTGTATCTGCCGAAGAGGACATTTTGCACTGCCTGGATGCCTACAATCTGGCTGGTAGGTGTCACTAACGGAGGATAGCCCAGCTCTTTGCGGACACGTGGCAGCTCCGCATGGACCTCATGTAACCTGTTCAGAGCGTCGGCTTCCTTGAGCTGAGCGACCAGGTTGGTGGTCATCCCTCCGGGTACCTGGTGCATCAATACTCCAGTGTCGATAATGGACATCTTGCTGGTGTCCAGGTAACTGCGATACTTGGGCCCTATGGACTCAAAATAATCGTCCAGTTTAAGGAGACGTGCCAAGTCCAGGCCGCAGTCTCTGGGCGTGCCCTGGAGAGCAGCTACGATGGGCTCAATAGCTGGCTGGGAGGAGCGTAAGGCGAAGGGCGCCAGCGCCGTATCTATAATATCTACCCCAGCTTCGATGGCCTTGAGGCAGCTCATGGAAGCCATGCCGCTGGTATAGTGTGTGTGCAATTCCACTGGTATTCTGAGCGCTGCTTTGAGAGCCGTGATCAGCTCATAGGCATCGTAGGGGGAGAGCAACCCCGCCATATCCTTGATGCAGAGGCTGTCAGCGCCCATATCCTGGAAGGTAACTGCCTTTTTCACCCAGTAATCTATGGTAAAGACGGGACCACCGATTTTGTTCTCGGTGAGGGAGAAGCTGAGGCAGGCCTGGATATGCTTCCCGGCTTTCTTAATCGCAGCAAATGAGGCCTGAACGTTGCGCTCGTCGTTCAGGGCATCGAAAACGCGGAAGATATCTATGCCGACCTCTGCTGAGTGTTTGACAAACGCATCGACCACATCATCGGCGTAGTTGCGGTATCCCACGAGGTTCTGGCCCCTGAGCAGCATCTGCAGTGGCGTATTGGGCATCAATTTCTTGAAGATACGCACCCTCTCCCAGGGGTCTTCATTCAAGAACCGAGTGCAGACGTCGAATGTGGCCCCGCCCCATACTTCCATAGAATGGAAGCCGACCTTATCCATCTCGGGGGCGATGGCTTTCATATCGTCGGTGCGCATTCTGGTTGCTAACGAGGATTGATGTGCATCGCGGAAAGTGGTATCGCATATCTTAACCGGGTTCTTTCCTTTTGAGTTTGCCTTTGCGGACATGGCTTATGCCTCCTTCAGATTGACATAAAATGCGCTATGCGCATCTAATTCGAGACTATTCTTCGCTGCCATAATTGGCGCATCCTCATCATCTCTTCGCGCCCTGAAACATGCCATAAGCTTATCACTGGAACTGGCCTGCGCTGTGGGATTGCCATCAGCTCGCGAGCCATTTCCTCTTCTTCCATATACGCGTTTACAGCGGCCATGATAGCTGCTGTTATTTTCCCTCTATCTTTGTCCATCATTCTTCCCCTGCAATGTTGTTTGCCAAGCGGTTTGGAGCCTTTTTCAACCCCCTCTGTCTCCCCCAGTCTTGGGGGAGAAGGAGAGATTGGGGGATACCCCCAAGCCCCCTGGCAGGAGGAATCCTGCACCTCTTTTCAACCCCGATATCTCCGAGTCTTGGGGGACTTTAAGAGTTGGGGAACATCCCCATCCTTCCAAGGAAGGACTCCTCTGCACTCCCTTATTTAGCTAAATAGACTCCTTACATTGGGATATTGCCGTGCTTCTTGGGCGGCCTGGTCTCGCGCTTGGTCGACAGGAACTCCAGGGCATTGATTATCTTGGGACGGCTATCGCTGGGCATGATAACCTCGTCCACCAAGCCACGAGCCGCCGCGATATAAGGAGTATAGAATAGATTGCGGTATTCCTCAATCTTCTCCTGGAGCTTTGCCTTGTGGTCAGCAGCCTCAGAGATCTCCTTGCGGTGGATGATGTTGGCTGCGCCTTCGGCGCCCATGACTGCTATCTCAGCAGTGGGCCAGGCGAAGACCATGTCGGCACCAAGGTCCTTGGCGCACATGGCAAGATAAGCGCCACCGTAGGCCTTGCGTACTATCATGGTTATCTTGGGCACCGTTGCTTCGGAGTAGCACCACAGGAGCTTGGCGCCATGCCTGATTATCCCGTTCCACTCCTGGTCTGTGCCCGGGAGGTAACCGGGGACGTCAACCATTGTCAGCAACGGGATATTGAAGGCATCGCAGAACCTGATGAAGCGCGTAGCCTTATCGGAAGCGTTGACATCGAGGCTGCCGGCCATCATCTGAGGATTGTTGGCGATGATTCCTATCGTTCTCCCATTCAAGCGGGCAAAGCAGACGATAATGTTCTCAGCGTAGAGAGAATGGGGCTCCATGATTGTGCCGTTATCCACTATGGAGCAGATAACGTTCCTCATGTCGTAGGTTTGGCGGGCGCTCTCGGGGATTATGGCATCGAGGGCCGGGACAGTGCGCCTGGGGTCGTCTCCAGTCTCAACGATGGGAGGATCCTCCATATTGTTAGAGGGTAGATAGCTCAGTAGCTCCTTGATTCTCTCTATGGCATGGGCGTCGCTATCGCAGATGAAGTGAGCTACCCCGCTCTTGCTGTTATGAACCAGCGCTCCTCCAAGGTTTTCGAAGTCTATCGTTTCACCGCTTACCGTCTTGATGACCTCGGGCCCTGTGATGAACATGTAGCTGGTTTTCTTGACCATGAATACCCAGTCGGTCATAGCGGGGGAGTAAACCGCTCCTCCGGCGGTAGGCCCCATTATGGCCGATATCTGAGGGACAACCCCAGAGGCGCAGGAATTGCGGAAGAATATGCTGCCATACCCTGCGAGTGCGTCGATGCCCTCCTGGATGCGAGCGCCACCGGAGTCATTCAAGCCTATGCAGGGTACGCCCAGCTTCAAGGCAAGGTCCATGACTTTAGCAATCTTCTTGGCATGCATCTCGCCCAGGGTTCCCCCACGGGCGGTGAAGTCCTGAGAGAAGGCGCATACCTGGCGCCCGTTTACCGTGCCGTAACCGGTGATCACGCCCTCGCCAGCGATGTAGGTTTTGGGCATGTCGAAATCGGAACAGCGATGGCGCACGAACATATCTAACTCGCAGAATGTGCCGGGGTCGAAGAGCAGGTCGAGTCTCTCCCGCGCCGTGAGCTTACCTGACTGGTGCTGCTTATCAATAGCCTGCGGGCCACCTGCCGCTTTTTCTTTATCCTGTCTCGTTCCTAAATTCTTTAGCCTATCTGGAACTGTTGCCATCAGGCTTCTCCTTTCTTTGCCTGACATTCGGGTTGCTCTATTTTGGTTACGGGCTTTAAATCGTTAACAGACACAAAATCCTTCAGTCGAACATCTCAGTCTTAAGGAGGAGTGAGCGGAACCTGGGGTAACATTTGCCCTCTTGGTGAGGTCAAGAAGAGATATTAGCAGTGGTTTCACCGTACCTCGTAATCAAAGAAATACCGAGACAGTCTCGGTTACCATTGTTCAGTATGCCAGTTAGGGGCTTTCTTGTCAAGTTGTACTCGAGGTCAAGAAAACTCTTTTCAGGTGTGATACAATATGCGCCAAGTCCAATTTGAGTAGCAGGCAAGGTGAAATCGGCAGATATGACAACTTATTATATACGTGCCATGGAGCTAAGGGATATCCCTCAGGTGTCTCAAATCGAGCGTAAGGCTTTTCCTCCACCCTGGCCTGCCACCAATTTCAAGCGTGAGCTGACCGCTAATAGCCTGACACATTACCTGGTGGCTTATGAGGAGATGCCCGAGCCAACGGAGCCGGCCGCCGAAGCAGGGGCTGTGAATAATTCCAGCCCCCCGAAGTCGAGGCTGGAGGCGTTGAGATTTGGGCTGAGACGCTTGTTCAGGGGAAGGGGAAGGCCAGCAGTTCCAAGTCAATTCATCCTGGGTTTTGCCGGCCTCTGGTTCATGGTGGACGAGGCTCATCTGGCAAACATAGCGGTGCGCGAAGATTATCGGCATCAGGGTATGGGAGAACGTCTGCTCATCGCATCAATAGAGCTAGCCATTGAGCATGAGGAAAGGTTTTTCACACTGGAGGTGCGCGGCTCCAATAAGATTGCTCAAGCCCTGTACAGAAAATATGGCTTGATAGAGGTGGGAACGCGTCGCGCCTACTATATTGATAATAAAGAGGACGCCGTGATTATGACTGCTGATGGTATTACTTCAACTCCCTACGTTAACAACTTTCGGAAGCTGAAAGAAGCTCATGCAAAGAGATGGGGGATCAGCGACTCCTCTTTCACAAGTCGGTGAAAATTCTCACTACACGGTCATTCCCACTGAGGTCAGTCACTACGCTAATCTTCGCTGTGGGGAAGCATTTCTGGGCCAGAGATTTCACCGCTGATCCTTGGTCGTATCCAATCTCAAGCAGTATTGCTCCGCTACTCGACAGCTTGCTGCTGGCTTGGGAGAGAAGTCTCTCAATCTGCATAAGGCCATCTGTGCCTCCTGCCAGAGCCATCTGCGGCTCGAACATTGATATTTCGAGGGGTAGTTCAGGCAATTCCGGCTCACTGATGTAGGGCAGGTTGGCAACGATGAGTTGCACTGGTTCAGGCAAGGGCTCGAGCAGGTCGCCCTGGAGCAGCCTGACCCTAGTGCTCACCCTATGTTTGCGGCAATTGCTCTTTGCCACTTCGAGAGCAGCGGCAGAGATATCGGTAGCGTAAATATTTGCTTGAGGAAGGTGCAGGGCCAGGGCGATAGCGATGGCTCCACAGCCTGTGCCGACATCGGCAATGAGGCAGGATTGGGGGAAAGCTGTGTTAGCCAGCTCAATTGCTGTTTCGACGAGGAGCTCAGTGTCTGGTCGGGGAATGAGGGTGCTGGGCGAAACCTTGAAGTCGATGCCGAAGAACTCCTTGTGGCCAGTGATATAGGCGGTGGGCTCGTGCCCTATCCTGCGCTGTATAAGGTGAGAGAGAGCGAGAGTTTGTGTGGGCAAGAGCTCTTGTCTTGAGTTGACATAAAGACTCACACGATCAAGGCCTAAGAGGTATGATAGGAGAATCTCGGCCTCAAGACGTGCATTGTCGATATTGTGTGCGGCGAGGTCTTTTGCTGCTCGATCCAGCGCTTCGGCTAAGGTTACCCCACCTTCGCCTCCAGTTGCTTGGTCTGGTCGGCGGTGGCTACGGCATCTATAATATCGTCGAGATCACCTTCGAGTATACCCTCAAGGTTGTGAATGGTCAGGGCTATTCGGTGGTCGGAGACTCTACCCTGAGGGAAATTGTAGGTGCGAATCTTCTCGGAACGGTCCCCAGTGCCTACCTGTGAGCGGCGGGCATCGGTCACCTCCTGGAACTGACGCTGGCGTTCCTGGTCTAGGAGGCGCGCACGAAGCACTGCCATCGCTTTAATCTTGTTCTGCAGTTGCGACCGTTCGTCCTGGCAGACAACCACCATTCCAGTGGGGATGTGTGTTAGTCGCACTGCAGAAGATACTTTGTTAACATTCTGTCCTCCGGCACCGCCGCTGCGGAAGATGTCTATCCTCAGGTCGTTAGAGTCGACGGCGACCTCGACCTCGTCTGCCTCTGCCAGGACAGCCACGGTAGCTGTTGAGGTGTGAATGCGGCCTGATGATTCTGTGACTGGAACACGCTGCACGCGGTGAACCCCGCTTTCGTACTTCAACCTACTGTAGGCACCCTGGCCCTTAACCTCGAAAATTATCTCCTTGAAGCCGCCGATGCCTGTTTCATTGCTGTTCATGATGTCCGTTTTCCAACCCTTGGAGGCGGCATAGCGGGAATACATTCGGAAGAGGTCAGAGGCGAAGAGCGCTGCTTCATCGCCGCCCGCGCCGGCGCGGATTTCCACGATGACGTTCTTCTTGTCGGCGGGGTCTCTGGGCAGGAGAGCCATTTTGATCTCCTCCAGCAGCCGCTCGCGTTTGCCCTGGAGGTTATTTATCTCCTCTTTGGCCAGAGCGGCCATATCCTCGTCCAGCCTCTGGCTGAGCATAGCCTGGGTATCCTCCAGGCTTTTCATGGTGGCTTTGTATTCTCGATACTTGGTCACTATTTCAGCGAGGGATGAGCGCTCCCTGGCCAAGTTCTGCAGCCTCTCGAAGTCAAGGGTTACCTCTGGCTGAGCCATAAGCTCGTTCAGCTCTTCGTAGCGTTTTTCGATTGAGTCAAGTCGTTCCAGCATAGTTCACCCGACGGGGATCATCCCATGCCCCCTAATTTCTGAAATATTATAGCACAGGCGAGATGCTTTTGAATGAAAGAGGGCCCAATACGGTTATCTCAATGCCTCAGCTAGCTTATCTATCGGGATGGTCTGTTGCTCACCCTTTGCCATGTTCCTCAGCACTACTGATTTGCTCTTGACCTCATCCTCGCCGATGATTACGGTGTAGCGCACTCCTGAGACATTGGCCTGCTTGAGTTGGGCCTTAAGGCTTCTCTCGTTGAGGCTGGCTAAGGCACTTATGCCTGATTTGCGCAGATGGGCGGTGAGTCTTATTGCTTCGTACTTAGCATCTTTGCCAAGATAAGCTACGAACACAGTGGGCGGTGGTAAGGCTGGAATAGCAACCTCTTGCTTCTTCAGATTGAGCACCAGGCGCTCTATGCCGGTGGCAAAGCCGACTGCCGGTGTAGGCCTGCCCCCCAGTTGCTCGATGAGGTTGTCATATCTGCCTCCTCCGCCAATGGCAACCTGAGCTCCAGTTTCACCTTCGGGGGCAATCTCGAATACAGTCCTGGTGTAGTAATCCAGACCTCGTACCAGACGATGGGTGAGCGTATATGGCAAGTTAAGCAGATTAAGGTATTTCCTCAAGTGGTCGAAGTGTTCAGAACACTCTTGACACAAATAATCCATGCTTCTCGGTGCTTGCTCGGTCAGAGCCAAGCAAGTCGGATTTTTGCAGTCGAGTAGGCGCAGGGTATTCTTTGCCAGGCGTCTCTTGCAATCAGGGCAGAGCGATTCTTTGTGCTGGGTGTAGTAGGTTTTCAGGCTTTCGAGATACGGCGGACGACAGTCATTGCAGCCGATGCTGTTTAAACTGAGAGCAAGCCCTTTTAATCCTAAGTTGACATAAAGCTGCCACGCCATATCGATGACCTCGGCATCGAGCGCTGAGTCGGCATCTCCCAAAGCTTCAACGCCGAACTGGTGATGCTCGCGGTATCTGCCTGCCTGAGGGCGCTCATACCTGAAGATCGAGGAGATGTAGTAGAGCCTCACTGGCTGGGGAAGGTTGTGCATACCGTGCTCCACGTAGGCGCGGCACACGGGGGCGGTTCCCTCGGGGCGCAATGTGATCTGGTCTCCGCCTTTATCCTCAAAGGAGTACATCTCCTTCTCAACGATATCAGTATCTTCGCCGATACTGCGCACAAAAAGGCGAGCGTCCTCGAACATGGGAGTATTGATGCGTCGATAACCGTAGAGCTCGCAGACAGCGGCGGCTTTCTGCTTGATATAGCTCCAGTGTCCCTGCTCCGGGGGCAATATGTCCGAGGTACCTCTTGGGGCCTGATACAATAAGGGAACCTCCTGCTCTTGAACGCGGGATTTTTACGTTTAGCAGCATACAGCATCAGAAGTGGTTTGTAAAGGAGTTTGCATCATGAACACCCTTGCAATATACTTTAGGAGAGGGGATGTGGAAGGTGGGCCATGGATATAAAGCCTCTTCTCGACAAGGTAAGAGAGTATCTCCCCGAAGGCAAGCTGACTATATTAGAGGATGCCTATCAGTTTGCCCTGAAAGCGCATGGCAATCAGCTTCGTCTATCAGGTGAGCCGTTTATAACGCACCCTGTGGAGGTAGCTATGATTGTAGCTGACCTTCAACTCGATGAGACCTCTATTGCTGCTGCACTGCTCCATGACGTGCCTGAGGACTGCGGGGTTCCTTTCTCGGAGATTGAAAGTCGTTTTGGCCCTGAGGTGACAAAGCTGGTCGAGGGAGTAACCAGACTGGATAAAATATCGTCTCAGGTGCAAACCACCGGGCTTAAGAAGATCGCTGAAAGCGATGCCCAAGTGGAGAGCTTGCGCAAGATGTTTGTGGCTATGGCGGAGGATGTGCGCGTGGTGCTCATTAAGCTGGCTGACAGGTTGCATAATATGCGCACCTTGAAGGCATTGACACCGGAGAAACAGCAGAGGATAGCTCAAGAGACGATGGATATCTATGCTCCGCTTGCACACCGGCTGGGGATGTGGCAGCTGAGGTGGGAGTTGGAGGACTTGGCTTTCCGCTATCTGCAGCCTGATAAATATCGCGAAGTCGCTCGATTGGTGGCTGCACGGAGAGCCACCCGTGAACGATACATAGCTCAGGTGAGCCAAATCCTGAGAGACGAGCTGGAGAAAGCTGGCATCAAAGCGGAGGTTACGGGGAGGCCGAAGAGTCTCTACAGTGTTTATAGAAAGATGCAGAGATACGCTGCTCAGGGCAAGGAGTTCAGCGATATCCATGACCTGCTCGCGTTACGTGTGTTGGTGGACACTATTCAGGACTGCTACAGCGCTCTGGGCGTTGTTCACAACCTGTGGCATCCGCTACCTGACCTGTTCGACGATTTCATCGCCAATCCCAAAGAGAACATGTACCAGGCGCTCCACAGTACAGTGATGTGCCTGAGTGCCCGACCACTGGAGGTACAGATACGTACCTACCGTATGCACCGTCTCGCTGAGTACGGTGTCGCCGCTCATTGGAAGTATAAAGAAGGGGCAAAGAAGGATATAGGGTTTGAGGAGAAGATAACCTGGCTCAGGCAGCTTATGGAGTGGCAACGTGAGCTCAGCGGTACAGCGTTCATAGAATCGATCAAGACTGACATCTTCCAGGATCAGGTCTTCGTCTATACCCCCAAGGGGGAGATAAAAGAGTTGCCCAGAGGGGCGACCCCCCTTGATTTTGCCTATCGAATTCATACTGACCTGGGACATCGCTGCATAGGGGCCAAGGTGAATGGCAGACTAGTTTCACTGGACTATCAACTTCGTAACGGCGATACCATCGAGATCATGACAACGAAGGCAAACCGAGGCCCTAGCCTCGACTGGCTTAATCCCAACCTGGGCTATGTCAATACCAATCAGGCGCGGGAGAGGATCAAGCAGTGGTTCCGGCGCAGGGAGAAGGCGGAGAATGTCGAGAGAGGGAGGGAGATCTTGGAAAAGGAACTCCGACGTCTGGGGGTAAGCTTCGCTGACAGAGAAAGGATCGCAGGACTCTTCAAGTACGAGTTAGTGGAAGATTTCCTGGCAGCCATTGGCTGTGGAGATATCAGCCCTAATCAGATAGGCTTGAAGCTTACCGCGCCTGAGGAGCGACCTCAGCAAGCCACTCTAGCGGCAGTGCCTCCCAAAGCTAAGTCGACATCATCAGGGGTCAAAGTGCTCGGCGTCGGCGACCTGCTGACGCACATCGCCTCTTGTTGCCAGCCTGTGCCCGGAGATGAAATAATAGGCTTCATTACCCGCGGCAGGGGGATCACTATCCACCGCAAGAACTGCCCCAATATCCTCAATGAAGATGAGAAAGAGAGGCTGATTAAGGTAGAGTGGGGCAAAGCTGGTATCTCTTTCCCTGTGAATATTACCGTCGATGCCTGGGATCGTGTTGGCCTCTTGCGTGACGTCACTACTCTGGTATCTGATGAGAAGGTAAATATTACTGCCGTGTCTCTGTCGGACGCGGAGACAAAAGACGGGACGCTTGCTATCTTACTTAGCCTTGACGTAAACAATATTGGACAGCTAGGCCGGCTGTTCTCCAAGATAGAGGGAGTGCCCGGTGTTATCAATGTGAGCCGCACCAGTGATGGAAAACGTGAGGGGTAGGTAGATCTCCTAAGTGGAACAAGGCTGGCTAAAGGAACAATTGAAAACGCTGCCTACGAAGCCGGGGATTTATCTGTTCAAGGATAAGGCCGGGAAGGTACTCTACGTAGGCAAAGCGGCCAGATTGCGCAACCGCGTTAGGTCTTATTTCGGCGCCACGCATACCCACGATTCGAAGCTCCACAAGATGATGCCTGTTGTGCAGATCCTAGACTTCATCGTCACAGATTCCGAACAGGAAGCCCTTATCCTCGAGAATAATCTTATCAAGAAACACCGACCCCGATTCAACGTGAGGCTTAGGGATGACAAAAGCTACCCTTATATAAAAGTGAGCCTCAATGAAGAGTGGCCCCGCATATTTCTGACCAGGCGCTTTGAGGATGACGGCGGTCGCTACTTTGGTCCCTACGCCAGCGCTGGCTCCGTGCGCAGGACGCTCGATCTGCTTAAGAAGTTGTTTCGATTTTGTTCCCCCAAATGGGTAATCACAGGCAAGAAGCCGCGTCCTTGTTTCGATTACTCTATACGACGCTGCGTTGGGGCTTGCAGCAGTGAGATAACGAAAGAGGAGTATCGCGAGATCATTGATGAGGTCATCCTCTTCCTTGAAGGAAAGCATGATGAGGTGTTACGGGATTTGCGGCTCAAGATGGGGCACGCAGCCGAGACACTGGAGTTCGAAAAGGCTGCTTCCTTGCGGGACCAGCTTCAAGCAGTGGAAAGTGTAACCGAGGGGCAGAAGATTATCTCGGCCGGCGGCGGTGACGAGGATGTTATCGCTTTCGCCAGAGAGAGGAATGATGCCTGCGTGCAGATATTCTTCGTTCGCAGCGGCAAGCTCATCGGGAGAGAGAATTTTATCATGGAGGGAACGCAGGACGAGGAACGTAGTCACATCATGGCCAGCTTCATCCAGCAGTTCTATGGCTCTGCTCCCTATATTCCTCCCTCGATATTGTTGCAGGGGGAGCCGGAGGATATGCCGGTTATCTCATCGTGGCTGAAGAACGTACGCGGTGGCAAAGTCAGCTTGAGAGTTCCAAAACGGGGTCAGAAGAAGAAGCTGGTGGACATGGTGACTGAGAACGCTGAGCAGGCGTTGGTTCAGCTCAAGGCAAAGTGGCTGGCTGACACCGGCAAGACTGCCGCAGCTCTCAAGGAGCTTCAGGAACAGCTCAGGTTACCCGGATTGCCCAACAGGGTGGAATGCTATGACATATCAAACATTCGGGGCACCTCCGCTGTGGGAAGCATGGTGGTCTTCGAGAACGGACGACCCAAGCCCTCAGCCTATCGTCGCTTCAAGATAAAGACTGTGGAAGGTATCGACGACTACGCTATGATGCAGGAGGTGCTGAGGCGTCGCTTCAAGCGGGTCCAAACGCAAGACACTTCTTCTTGGGCGGTGATTCCAGATCTGGTGCTCATAGATGGGGGTAGGGGTCATCTAACCTCGGTTCAGGAGGTGATGCAAGAGCTTGAGGTTGACTCTGTGCCCCTCGCTGCTATTGCCAAGGAGAACGAGGAAATCTTCCTGCGTGATGTGGCTGAATCGCTCATACTGCCCCGCGACTCCCAGGCGCTATATCTATTGCAGCGTATCCGGGATGAGGCGCACCGCTTTGCTCTGTCGTATCACTTGCATGTGCGCAGAAAAGCTGCCCTGAAATCTGAATGGTCTGTGCCCGGCATCGGCCCGAAGCGCAAACGAGCCCTACTCAAGAAATTCGGGTCGGTCAGGGCGATTAAGGAAGCATCGGTAGAAGACCTTATGTCAGTCCTAGGCATGACAAGGCAGTTGGCGGAGAAAGTAAAAGAGTACTCGTAGTTAGATGATCAAGGAGTTGCCAATTATCTAGTAAACTTGTTAAAGGTGAGTCCCGTCACCGTGTTTTAGGGCTTTACCAGTATCTTTGCTCCCTCGCCACTGGTAGCTTTCTCGAAAGCTTCGTTAATTCTTTCCAATGGCAAAATATCTGTTATCAGGGGAGCCACATCGATTTTCTTGCCTACTATCAGGCTAAGCGCAAGGCCATACTCGCCGGGATTAAAAAGCATAGAGCCCTTAATGGTCAGTTCCCTCAGCGCAATGCTGCCCACTATGATTTCAGCCAGATTCATGCAAACTCCCACAATGACGATTGTGCCGCCTTTTCTGGTCATAGTCATAGCTTGCATTGTCGGCGCAACAGCCCCGGCGCATTCGAATACCAAATCTGGTCCTCTGCCATCGGTGAGCTCAAGGATTCTGGCAGCGGGGTCAACTTTTTTGGCGTCAATGACTTCGTCCACCACACCCTTAGCCAGCTTGATTCTGGATTTGCTCGTCTCTGAAGCATAGACTGCCCTTGCTCCCGATATCCTGGCCAGCCGGGCCACAAGCTGCCCTATAGGGCCCAGGCCGAGGACCGCAACTACATCTCCTGTAAGCATCCCGGACAAGCGTACAGCATGCAATGCCACCGCCGTTGGCTCTGTAATAGATGCCTCCTCATAGCTTAGCCCTGGAGGCAGTTTATGAAGCTGCTGGTATCTGGTCTTGGTATAGGTGGCGAAGCCTCCGGCGCTTGCTCCCCACCTCTCCAAAAAGGTCTCGCAGAGCCCCATCTCTCCCTGTGTGCACCAGTAACACTCGTTGCAGGAGCAGGCTGATTCGGCTGTGACCCTATCTCCTGCTTTCCAGCCTGTTACCGCGGAGCCTACTGCAACAATGTCTCCGGCGTACTCGTGGCCGTATCTTCCGGACAGGCCTAGAATATAAGTGTGCAGGTCAGAGCCGCATATCCCGCAACATCGCACCTTTATCAGGACTTCATCTTTATCAAGTACCGGCTTGGGCGCCCTTTTTATGGCAAATTTTCTCTCGCCGACCACTACTGCTTCTCGCATTTTATTCTCTCCCTAGGCAGGTTCAATAGTTCTTTTCAGCCCCCTGAATCCCCCAGTCTTGGGGGACTTTAAAAAATTGGGGGACACCCCCAAACCCCCAGTCCTTCCGAGGAGGGAGGGCTCTGCCCCTCTGCACTCCCAGATAATTTCAGCTTTGCTTCGGTGTGTACTTTTATTTTCGGAATTTGGCGATATCTTTGTCTACGTCCCCAATCCCGAGCTTGACCAGCGTCTCCTTAGTAGGGATGCCGTTGCGGTCCCATCCTCTGAGGTCGTAGTACTGGTCTATGATTTTGTCCGGCGTCCTTATTATCTGGCCGTCGCGAATTCCGCCCTTGAGAGGTTCGGTAAGAAATCTCTTGGGAAGTTTGTCGTCCTTTCTGCTGAAGCCATCGCGGACATTAAAACATCTCTCGAGGTTGTATATCCGCTCTCCCACAAAAAACAGATAATCGACGCTGGCAAACTTGGGCACGCCAGTGGCTGCTGCTAACATTTTCCCGATGAGTTCATGGTCGTACAACTGCAAGTGGTGACTGGGGAATATGCAGGCGATAGCCAATTCCAGGGCAGCCGTGGAATCGTGGTTCCATTTTATGATGTCTCCCTGGCCCTCGTCATCGGTCGGGTCCAAAAGCCGAGGCTTGGGGTCGCCGATTTCCTGCTGGGGCCAGCCGAAGTTGTGGTTTGCCCCCATGTTGCTCAAGGCCCAGTTCAAGCCCATAGCTTTACGAGCGCGGGGGTCATAACCGGGCATCTCCAGCCCCTTGACATGCATGGCATATTGCTCAGCGCCTTTGCCAATGCGCTCGGCGGCCCTTTTTACGCCCTCAGCAAGAATGTCGCCCAGTCCCTCGCGAGCGGCAATCTTCTTGACGAGTGCAATCATAGGCTCAGGGTCTCCGTATTTCAGGACAAGGCCATCTGTATCTTTCTTGGTGAGGATGCCTTTCTCGAAAAGCTCATAGGCAAAGCCGATGCTATTGCCGGTGCTTATCACGTCCAGGCCTTGCTCGGCGCAGATGTGGTTACAAACCAGTGTCGCGTTGGTATCAATGCATCCAGTGGGCCCGCTGAAGGTCCAGGCTCCTTCGAACTGGGGGCCCTCGACAGTCAGCCCCTTGTAGGGTCCGTCAGGCACTCTCCTGATCTTTCCGCATTTAAGTGAGCATGCGTAGCAGCCAACGTGGTCTATAGTGAGCTTGGAATATGGCCACATTCCGATGTTCTCAGGCCAGCCCTCAAGCTCTCCATAGCGCCAAT
>Ga0209777_10005726_pt1 | contig 14221 bp, 20 predicted proteins | sample FrelakmetHBP12HB_FD_187147 | JGI IMG/M metagenome (GOLD analysis project Ga0209777, IMG submission 187147) | Freshwater lake sediment microbial communities from the University of Notre Dame, USA, for methane emissions studies -HBP12 HB (SPAdes)... | ecosystem: Environmental > Aquatic >...
AATAATAACAATCAAACAATGGATAGGAATTATTTTAGCTATTTGCGCTATAGCTTTACTAGTTTAATCATCAACCAGGAATAACTGCTTTAACTGCTTTTTCTGGAAGATTAAGTATTCTATGTGCAGCAGTACCAGCTGCTTGTCCAAGTTTTCTTCCACCTACGGCACCAGCTACAGCACCAAGAGGATTCCCGCCAGTAGCTGCTAATCCAAGAGCACCACCTTTTATAGCACCAGCTATTCCACCAACACCTCTCAAAAGTTCACATACAACTTGATAACCATTGTGTTTCATAATTAATAACTTTCTCTTTGAGAAATATCCGGAAGTAACATTCTATTCATTCTTTTTGGTATTGCTTTAATTTGTGGTGGAGTATTTAACTCTTCTCTCTTTTTCCAATGTCCTGCTAATTTTCCAACATATTTTCCAGCACGATATCCTGCATAACCAAGAGGAATTGCAGCAAGAGGTACTGCTCCTACAGTCAACATTCCTGCACCTATAGCAGAGCCAAGTCCTCCAGTAACTCCAAGTCCACCAAGAGCTGATGCAGCACCATAAGCGCCAGCGCCAGCTCCGGCAATTCCACCTATTTTACCACCCTTTTCTCCACCTCTTCTTTGAGATCTTTTAATTTGTTTTATTTCTTCTGGAGTATATTTTTGAGATAAATGAGTTATTAATTCGCTCACAAATTGATATTTTTTATTCACATTAATTAGTCAGATGGAAGTAAACGTTTATTAATATTCTTAATTGGATGAGGAATACTAGGTGCTTGATGTAATTTTTTTCCTGTTTCAGCAGCTCGTTCACCCCAATGACCTGCTACTTTTCCAGCATATTTTCCAACTTTTGATCCTAAATAACCACCACCAATAGCACCACCAATTGTTCCAAGTGGCCCAACAGTAGATCCAACCATACCACCTTTAAGAGCTCCCGCCATCATACCACCAACTTTACCTTCGTGTCCACCAAATTTTTGAGTAGCTTGTATTCTTTTAATTTCTTCTGGAGTATAATCAGGTTCTCCTGCCATTTGAAGTCTACATTTATGATAAAAATCTTTTGCTTCTGGACCCCAAAATTTACCAAATTTTTGAGTTGTTAAATCATCACAACTACCCTTAGCAATAAGATTAGTTGCTACACCTTCTTGCATACTTACAATTTCGCTTACTAATTGATACTTTTTATTCATGAACATCTCCTCTATTTTTAATTTATTCTATCTTTTCATCAAAATTAATGATCTAATATTTGCTAAGAATTTATCTTTATCAAAAAGATCACCAGGACAATGAACTGTTTTATCTGCTGAAACTTCCCAATGCATCTTTATATTTGAAATTGGAATCGAAAACCATCGCATTATTGATGCAATACTTCTGTATCCTATTTGTTGATATGCACGCATTTCTGGTGATATAATATTATAATTACCTGCAACAGCAATATGTACACTTGGAAGATATACAGATGGTATATCTTCATATATACAATAATAACTCAAAGGTCTACACATGATTGTTTCAAAATCTTGACCAACCTTTTCACATATAAAATGATATGGTAAATCAAATTCATTATGCCAAATCCAATTATAATTTCTAACATTTTGAACTGAAATACCTTTAGTATCAATTTTTTCTAATGTTCCAAACTTACAAGAAAAATCATGTATAATTATATACAAAAATCTTTTATAAGCCTTTTTAAAATATACTGGTTTGTATGGAACTCTCATTCATTCTTCCTTTTATTTTTGTTCCAAAATCTATTACTATGTTGAACTTGAACTGGAACTTGGTTGTTCAGGAATTGGTTCTGCAGAACTAGAACTTGGTTGTTCAGGTGGTTGTTCAGAATTTGATAATTTTAACATAAAAGGAATTAAAGAATCACCTGCAAAAGCAGCAGAAGCTTCAAGTCCTTCGTAATCTTCTAATATCGAATTTAAATATGAGGGAGTTAATTTTTTTAAAAAATTTTCTTTTTCTCTTAATCCTTCTACTGGATTTATATTTAACTGTTGGGGTTTTGCTTGTTCAATATATCCCTCTTTTATTGCATCTAATAAATAATTTGTAGTAGACATTATTATTCCCCTATTACAAAAAATCAATAAATCCATTATTTTGAACATTAGAAGGTTTTAAAACTGATCTCATTGCTTCTCGTTGATTTGGTGCAAATATATAATTCATAACATTAGGATTAGTTAAATTCATTCCAGTTGGGATATTACTAATAAATTCAGACATTTTCCATGTATTCATACAAGCGATACCACTCGAATTACAATTTAAAATATACTTAACATAACCATCTATTAAAACACCACTATCATTTCTAACTTCAACTCTTCCAGTCCCACCCCAACTATTATCAACAAATTCTTCATTATTAATTGCTTCATCTTGTGGCGCAGTTGATCCGGTCCACATAGAATATCGACAATATGGATTTTGTGCATATAAATTAACATCAGGACCAACAATCAAAGCTAATTTATCTGATGGTATTGAACATTGATCTAATAGAAACATAATTAATTTTCGTAACCATCCAGAAGCAGGCAATACTGGATTTAAATTATAAAATCCACTTCCAAGATTTAAAATAAAATTAACTCCAGATGATTGTATATGTTGTGTAACTGTTTGAATATATTTACCTTGAACAGTATCGCTCCAATTTAAAGAAGTATATGGATTACCTAATTTTGTTATAAATGGATCGTATGGACTACAACAAAAATCAAATAATGTTGGTATAATTGTAATATTATATTGCGCAGCCTGAATACAAAAACTATCTAAATTTTGCCACCATTTTGTACTTTGACTAAAAGAAGTCCAACTACTAGGATCTCTATAATTATCATATACAGGCACAACGTCTGTATCAAAAAATTGCTGATCTATTTGATCAGGTTCTGGATCTTTAAACAAAGAAAATCCCGTATATGTTCCATATGATTTATCAACTAAAGGAATAATTTTATCTCGATAAATATCTTTTAAATGTAAAGCAAAATTATGACCAACACCAACAATTCTAGTAACAGGTTGTATTTGTACTGTTGTTTGAGTTGATTGTGTTGTTGAAACAGAAGATGCTGTTGTTTTTTGTCTTGGCGGATTAGATGGTGGTTTACTAGATTTCTTTTGCTGAGATGGACTACTATCATGAGATGTATAACCAAATGTTTTATCGTATGGATCTTTAACTTCAGGAGGTTTCTCATGAGGTGTTGGTGGTTCTAAATCTCCTTCTGGAACAACAGGAGTTGGAGCATCAATCACTTTTAAAGGTACAATGATACTTATAGTTGGTTGTGCAGGAATAGCTGAAATGGCAGAACCAGAAAATAACCAAGGAGAATCTTGAAATACTACTGGTGCTCCTGTACCAAAACCTGCAGGATTTCCAGAAATAACAATAGGTCCCTCAGAACCCATACTAACAGATTCTGCTCCACTTAAAATTAAATTAGCCGATCCAGAAACTTCATTAGTTTTTCCAGAAATTTTCATTTCTCCAACAGTATTCAAATGCATTTGAGATCCAGCTGCTAACGTCAATCTCCCAGTCGTAGAATCTCTCATTTCTCCAAACGCAGTTCTAACATCTTTAACAGATGTTCTTTCAAACGTTTCACATTCTTCTGCATGTCTAGTACCACATTTTGTATCTATACTTCCGACAGCAGTACAAGCATAATTTGTTCCAACATCTAATTGCATTTTTTCTGCAGATTTTATATAAATTGATCTACCACTTTCAATATGTATATCACTATGAAAATACATATGTAATTGATCTGGAAATTCATCATTCGTATGCATTAAAATATAATTTCCACGATAATCATGTAATTCTAATCTTTCATCTCCGGGTTTTTCCCATAATCTAATAACAGTTTGATTATCTTCTATTGGTAAAACTGAATCAGTATCTCCATTTGGAGGATTTGTAAGATTTCTTTTCTTTCCAGTTAATTCAATTCTTGCATCACCATCTTCATCTGAAAGAACAATACATCGTCCTTGTTTAGTTTTGATTAATGTCCATTTCTTTTCATATTCTTCGCCTAATTGATTTTCTGGTAAAACCATTGTTTGACCAGCATCTAAACTTCCAAAATAATAAGGGTGGTTTGGTTCACCATTTTCAAAAAAAATAAAAACCCAAGATCCTTCTGGTGGAATCAAACAAGAACCTTGATATTGTCCTTGATCAAATTCCGCTCGTTTACCAGTCATATCTTGTGTATTTCTACCACCAAGATAATTATTAGCTGGATGCGCCCATATACCCTTTTCTTTCCATTTACCACAATACTTCTTATCATCTTGTTCAGGCATTAAATCTGGAATTCTAACTTTTACTCTTCCAAGTTTTCTTGGATCACGAGATTTTATAACTAAAGCTCTATAAAAATCATTCCATTTAAATGGAACACCTCGATGACCAAAATTAGTTTTTTCAATATTATCTCGATTAATTAAAGACATAAACTCCTTACATAGCTTTATCTATTACTGCCTCAATAATTGAATTCGTTTTAAGATATAATTTTTGATTATACATTTGTAAAATTGGTGGAAAATAATTATTTCCATTAATAGAAGAAGCTACCATCGTACTTGAAAATCTCATAATATCTTCAAAAATAGCTAAATTCATTGTTCCAAAATGTTTAATCATCGTTTCTAAAAAAATATAATTATTCATTCCTGGCATAATTTGCGAATCTGATAATGCTATGAATAAATTATCAATTTTTGTAAAATCATATTTACTAAAATCTAATCTTAATCTTTTTGGATCTACTTTAGCAAAATGAGATGATAACTTAATTGCCTCATCTGAATCAATCCCAAAAAATGATGTATACATATATAAAGAAACTAAAAAACGAAACTGTGGAATATAATCAATATATGAACCAGTTAATCCATATTTCTTAGCAAATATTTTTAATAGAAGTTGAATCATATACTCTATTATTGGATCTGCATTATTTTTAGAAATTTCTGTTCCAGCTGATAAAACTGAGCAAACATGACTATATACTACTAAACTATACATATCTCTCATTGCTATATTTGAAACAGATTTTCTTCCTATAGCTGCAATATTTATTATTCCTCGTTTTGTTGTCTTATTATAAACTGCGGGTAATGGATACTTAGGATAACGAATAATATCAATATATTTGAAATTATTGCTTACATGAAATTGAACGTACTTACTAGTAAAATGTTTCTTAGATTTTGATAGGAATATTTTTACTGTTGTTTTAAAAACATCTTCGTCTTCATCTTCAATTCTAAAAGGATCAATTGTGGCTTGTGGAACATCAAAGAAATTTGGCCGATCATTTAGTAAAGATAGTTTTTCTTTAATCATAATCAATTCCCTTTTTATTTTTGTTCAACTATATAGATAAGTATCTAATTTGAAATGAATCATATATTCCACTTTCTAATAAATTTTTCAATTCTGTATTCCAAGTTATAATATATTTTCCTATTTCAACTTCAGGATATAAATGCGAATTAGAACTATCAATCTTTATTATAGAAAAATCATTTGATAAAATATCATTTGCATCTTCTAATATAAAATTAATTGTTTCTAAATCTGGAACATTAGATAAAATAACATATTTATTACTTAAAACTTCACTATCAATTAAAAAAGTTTCAAGTCGAAAATTAGATTCAAATGGTGTTATCATATAGTAACTACTTTACGAGCATAATCAATTTCAAAAGAAACACCTTCAATCATTATAGAAACTAATCCAATTCCGTTTGTTATATATCGAGGATCCCATGTTACTCGATTTAAACCTTTTTTTCCTTTAATCAGAGAATAATGTTTTCCATATATATAATTTGGTTTATCTTTAACATTTAAAACAACAGAATTTGCTACTGCTTCATATTGTAAATCAACATATCTTGCTCTAGACATTACAACATCTACTGTAAATATTTCTTTATTGAAATACAAATCGGTTGGTGTAAATGCTGGAGTTACTGTTGCAGGATCATGATAATATGGAACATTTTTCTTTCTCATAAATAAAGCAGGAGTTGGTTGAAGAGGAATATCTTTTAAATTGACAACTTCTGTTAATAAATCTTTTGCTGCTATATTACGAGTCATTTCAGCAATAGCTGCTCTTGTTGGTATTAAAATTTCTTCTTTAATAAAATCTTCTATTGTTGGAATATCATTAATAAATAATAAAAGCGGCCATAAATTAATAGTATCATATTCTTGATAAGAAACATAATCTGGACGATAATAAAAATTTGGTTGAAGAAGTTTCTTATTTGAATTTTTTAATAAATAAAATCGATAATCATCAAAAGCAACTATTTTTGGCGCAACAAATTTTACTAAAATTGATTCATCATTATCTTCTATTAAAGAATATAATCTTCGAAAATTATCTAGATCACTACTTGTATTTAAAAGAAACCTAGCTTCATCTTTAATCGTAACAGCATAAGGCATCGACATAATAATCTCCTAAGCAATTAATTTTCGTTTTTCTGGAAGTGCTAATTCTTTTTGTTGAACTAATTCATTAATCGCAGGATAGTTATCTTTAGACCAAGATTGCTTTACATCTTCAACATGTATATTACATAAACTCATAATTCTATCATATTCATTTTCTTCAATAGTATAATGAGATAAGAAAAATCGATAATCACCATGAACTATCTCAACAGGTATATTTAAAAAACCGGCATGATATTTAGAATGAAGATCTGATAATAACAAAACATAACCTACTCTATTTTGAAAATGCAATTCAATAGTTTTAATAGCTACATCAAAAGTTGAAAATTCTATATTCTTAGATAACATATCATTTAAAACTCCCTTAACAATATAATATAAAGCAATAGGATGATGATGAACAACAACAGGACATTCATTTATAGATTCTTTAGTAAATTCACATTTCGAGTAACCTAAACTATCTGTAATGTAATGTACCCACAATCTATATTCAGAACTAGTCCTAACTAATTTTTCAACATTTTTAACAAATGCATCATATTCTTTAACAGTAGAAAAAGATTTAATTCTTAAAGGTAAATTAAATTCCGAATTTGCTAATTGAAAAACACTATCATCATTTCCTATTTCTGGTTGTATTTTAGTTAGAGCTTCTAAATTAAACTCTTTCGCTTTTTCCATTTTTTCTTTCATTTAATAATATCGCATTTCTTGAACCGGTCAATAATACAAACTCTTTTCTTAATCGAGAAATTAAAGAGCCAATATTTCCAATCCTTTTTCTAAATATTGGCGTTCTTCTTTGAAGATCAGACATACTTGCATAAATTTGATCCATACCTAAGCTATTAAAAATATATGAATAAGGAATAGTATGTAAATATCCACCATCAAGAGAAGAAATAAACATTGCTTCTTCTCTTACTGGATCTAAAATACAAAAAGCATTCCAACCCATTTTAAACATTTTTAATAAATGTTCTCTATTAAGAAAGAAATTAGCTCCTTCTTCTTTAGATAATTCATCTTTATTAAAAATAACAATAGCAGAAGCATAATTATAAAAAGCTGCTGAATTAGATCTTTTCTTAAACGAAGATGCTTCAACATAACCTTTTGGCGCTAATAAGATTGTTCCTTTAACAGGTTCTTTCTTAGCTAATAAATCTGTTTCAATTCCAAATTTAGCTAAAACTTTTTCTACAAATTTAGTAGATGCTCTTTGAAATCCTCTAGAAAGAGCTTTCCACCACGCGGAAAATGGAGTTGAAAAATAATCATCTAATAAAGCATCTTCTATTGTATTAAAATTTTTTAATCGCAATGGCAATATTTTAGCACCAATACTTATTTCTTGCATATGTTCTGAAAGAGATGTTGTTTTTCCAGCCTCCTCATGCGGACCACCAACATAATGAATTCGAACACTAATATTAGCCATTGATGGTTTAAAAGAAACACCTTTCATTGGTTCTACTTTATAAGATCCATGAGTTTCATATTGTGAAAGTTCTTTTTCTTTTTGTTCTTTTTCCCATTTCTCTTTTTCAAAATCTTTCTTCTCTTTAGAAGAAACATCTTTCTCCATATTCTCTAATTTTCTCGATAAAAATTTAATTAATTCTCCACTATCAGAGTGTATTTTCTCTAATGATTTTAAAATAGAATCTGCTTTTTGAATAGATTGTTCAGCTCTAGATCCTTGTGTAGTTCCCACAGTTTTTAATTTTTCTTTTGTTGAAATAATTAAAGGAATAAGTTGAAATGTTTTGTTTTGTTGATTAGTTTTTTCTTCAAGACTTGATTCAATTTCTTCTTTATTTTTTGATAAATAATTTTTGCTAGTAGATTTTTGACTTTCTTTTACTAAATCAGTTGCGTCATTAATATATTTATCTAATACTTCTACTAATTGTCCTTGATTGGTTTCAGATTTTGATTGAGGAGGTTCTGGATTATCAAATGAAATCGAACCAGAATCTTCTGTTTTATCTACTATTTCTAATAAAAGTTGTCCAAAAACTTTCTTATTTTCTAAAATCAAAGATCCGTAAACTCCTTTAGATGGATTAAAAATCGTTTTAACTCTTAAATTTCCAGAAGAAAAAGATTCTTGTAAATGTAATAAATAAAATTGTTCTAATGTTCTTGAAACCGCTGGAACAATTTTAGTATCGACATTTTCTGTTACAATTGCTGGGTATATAAAAATCATATCTTTCTCCAATCTTTATAACCATATTACTGATTTCTTCTTAACTTCAGTATTAAATGGTTTTACTTTCTTTTCTATATTATTTACAATTGATGTTTCTATATTAATTACTTTTTTAACTGATTCGCTAATATCTTTTACAACTTTTGGATTCCTCTTTGCTTTAAAGGTATCAAAATTAATTTTTGTTTTTTGATTTTCATTTTCCAAATAATCTAATTTATTTTGTATTTGAGACATATTAACCTTTAGGGGGTAATTGCTGTTGGTACCACTCCAGCAATTTCTGGTATATGAGCTGTTAATTTTACGAGTTGTCTCTGATAATCTGCTAATTTAATTTGAGCACGTCTAATATCTTTCGAAAACTTTTCTCTAGCTTCAATATTATTTGTACCTATAGCTGCTCTTCTTATTCCAGAAATAATTTTTTGTTGTATCTCAATTTTACACTTTAACTCACAAATTTTCTTTTCTGATAATCTATATCTCTGACATTTTGTCGCACATCTTGTTTGATATGCTTCAATCATTCTTGCAACTGGCGATGGTAAAAGAAAACCACCAACAGAAATAAAACCTAAAGAAGCAAGATCTTCTTTAATTAAGTTTTTTTTGGAAAACAGAATTATATTTTTCTGAAATTTTTACTAATTCACTTCTAACTGTTAGATATGCTTGTTCTAATAATCCACCTCTAAAATCATCAATTTTATCTTTATTAGAACATTCAATAATTGGAACACCAATTAGCATGTTATCTAATGTCATCTTTAAAAATCTTTCATTAATAACAACATCAGATATTTCATTAACATTTCTTTTTGAATTTTTCTTAAACTCATTAATAATAACATTTTTTAAATGATTTTTAAAGTCATTACTTTCAATCATTTTAGCAGATATAGCTTTTGATTTCTTAGCTAATTGTACAGCTTGTTCTTGTAATTGTATAGAATTAGAAGGTATTTTATCTGATTTTGGTGTATATCCAATATAATTATAAAATTCATAAAGGTCACTCATTAATGCAGCTTTAAGAGAAATATATTCTTGATAATCTTTGTCATCTGTAATGCATTTTTTTGCATGTTCACATAATAGAACAGAATCAATAAAATACCAATTTTTTAACATCTCTGTTATTAATAAGTTTTTGTTTTTATTCATAATGACATCGTCTCCTAATTTAATTATTTGTTCTAGATAGATCGCAATATACCTATTGTTTATTTTTATCCAATCTTCTAGTTCTAGATTCTGCTAAACGAATTTCTCTTTCTGTAAAAATTAAATTTTTCGTATTTACTTTATCTGTATCTATTACAGTTACAAATAAATATTCATCTTTTTCATTTGAAAATTTTCGTTTGTTAATATTTTTAATTTTAACTAAATATCCAACCTCTTCAATCTTTTGTGTTTGATTCATAAAAATCTCCTAGTTTTTTATTTGTTCAAAATAGATAAGTGATTGTAAACCAGAAGATTTCTTCTTATTCAGTTGTTGCTGCAGCTTTATCAGTTGCTGATGGTGCTGTTCGATCAATAATAACTTGCTGAATAGTTTCTTTGAGTTCTTTATCAAACGCATCTTTAAAACCTTCAGAATTAGAATTATAAACTTCTAATGCTTCTTTAGTTCTAAATTTCTTTTGAGGTAATCTCAATAAGAAATTCCATGCGCCTGCTTGTAATTTCTTTTGATCAACTAAGAAATTATAATTAGTCCAGAAATTTGAAATGCCTTTATTAAAATCAACTAATAAAGTTACTGGTACATATGGTCTAAAAAATTTATTCTTAACGAAGAAAGCTTCAAGTCTGATACCATTAAAACCATATTGTTCAAACTTTAAATCTCCTTTATTTCTCAAAAATAACAAATGAAAAGAATTAAATTTTACTGCTTGACCACCAGGAATGTCTTTATTTCCCATATGTTGTAAATCAGATGGTTGAGAAAACATGCCCATCTCAAGTTTTTCTCTTAATTGATTTACAGCTATTAAAGCAATTTTATATTGTTTCATCTTCTGTAAATATCTAGGAAATAATTGAGATAGCATTCTTGCCTTCAACCCAATTGTTGAATTAATATCATCAGTTGTTCTATCCTTATCTGTACCAGTATTAGCTATTGAATCCCAACCAACAATAGTTAAACGATCAACAATTGCTCTAGCTTCTTTAAATGCACATATTGCAGCAATAGTTTTAAATACACTTTCAACTGTTACATCTGTATATGGTTCTATTGGTGGATTATTAACTCCAAGATTAGTTAATCTATCTTTTGTCATTGATGTTTCTGAATCATGATATGTTGCTAACAATTTACCTTTTAATCTTTTTTGATTATGTCCAACTACTTGCGCTAAAAGAGCCGATTTAAAAGTTCCGGGATTTCCGACAATTTGTGTAAAAACACCAACACCAAATCCGCCGCCAGCTATTACATCAAGTAAATCAATTCCTGTTGGAATCTTTTCTATGTTTCCGCCATCATCATTATTAATATTAACTTTTTCTTGAATAAATTCATTTAAATCATTTGTTAAAGAAGCAATCTCTTCTTCTTCATTTTTAACTTTTGCAGCTTTTTGTTGAATCTTCTTTTTATCATCATCTGTCAATTTTCCAACTTTATCAATTTCATTAACTGTTTGTTTAATTTTTTCTTCTTGCTCTTTGAGTTGAGTTGGATTTACTAAAACAGCCTCATCACTTAATACAAATTCCTCTGACATATTTAATCTCCTTATACAATTTTCAAACTCTAATTTTTTAATTTGTTCTAAAAAATAGTTTTATATTCCTAAGATACTTTTTGAATCTGAAGTGATGGTTCCGAAGAGGGTTCTTCTTTTTTCTCTTTTTGAGAATCTTCAACTAACTTAGCTAAATCACGAATATTAAATCCTTCTTCTCCACCTTCATTATTATCAGATATTTTTCTTCTAATATCAATTTCTTCTTTAATTGTTTTATTAAATTCTTGTCTAATATTAAGTAGTGTAGAATAAAAAGATGATACTGCTTTAATTTTTTCTTCAAGAGCCCATTTATTTCTAAAATCTTGATTAGTTGGAAATATTTGATCAACTTTTTGTCTGATCGTATCAACATCAGTCATATATTTAGAAAGCTCTTCTCTGGATTTAGAGAATTTTTCTAATAATTCTCCAACTTTTGGATCTTTAAAATTAATACTTTCATTAGACATAAAAAATTCCTTTGTAAAGAACCGCTACCTCCTATCGATAAAGATAAGAGGTAGCGGTAAACGGAAACTTATAAACTACTTAACTTAAACGCCTGCTGCTTTCTTCTCGCGTCTGTGTTTCAAATACTTCGCTGCGCCAACACCGGCTGTTGCAGTTCCAGCTGTGATAAGAAAATATCTACCTTTATGTTCTTTAACATTACGCCCGGCCGCTTTAGCTTTTTCCCAAGCTGCCTTTGAAACTTCTTTAAACTTACCAGCAAACTTCTTCATCCAACTTGGTTTCTCTTCTGCTTCTTTTAACAATGATTTTTCTACTTGTTCAAATACCGAAGTCTCCTGAACCGGAGCTGTTTCTTCTGGAGTTACTTCTTCCTCTAAAGTTGCAGCATAACTCTCAAGAGCTACTTTTTCAAGAACTTCGATTGGTTGATAATTTGTTTCTCTCTCAGGATTGAAGGCGAGATTTAATAGCTGTTCATATGTGGCTTCATTGATAATGAAGTTTTCAGCTGCAGCTTTCTTACCTTCTGTTAATACGCCACTACGAACTTGTTCTAACAACGACGTTCTCATTGCCCAAACTAAATCCTTACGATCTTCTTTTGCTAGAATACTCATCTATACTCTCCTTGTTTTTATTTACTTTTCTACAACCAAAGTAGAAATCTTTTTTATTTGTTCTTTTAATTTTCTAACTTGGATTGTAACATTTGTTTTTGTAAATTATTTAATAAACTATCAGTACAAACTATTTTCGTTAATTCATCATTCAAAATTACAGGAAAATTTCCTGTTGGATTTAATTTTGCTAAAGCTTTTTTGATTTGTTGTATTTGACTAGTTGAACCATTTTTTTCTCTTTGTAATTCTACATAAGGAAGATCACTTAATTTATTTTTTACAACTTTACAAGTTGGACAATCTTGTAAACCAACAATTATCATTTTCCCTCCTTTTGAAATTTAGATAAGGCTTTAATTAATAATCCTTCTGCTACAGCTGTCATCGGATCTTCTGCTTGTTTAATTTGTTTTATTTGTGGAAAATCATCTTTATATTCATTTAAAACTTGAGTAAATAAAGGCATAAACCCTGTTGCCATAGATGTTCCACCACTCACGACAACCGATAAAGATTCAGGAAGATCAATGTTTCCTGTTGATTGATTCAACTTATTTTTAATTTGATCCAGTGTATATCTAATCATTTCTCGATAATAATAAACAACAGCTTCTCTAATTCTTTTTTCTTTTTTACTTCCGCTTGAAAAATCAGATAAATCAGTATTTGTTTCTTTAATTTTTGTTATTCTATTTGGAACAGTTCCTAATGAATTTGCAGATTGTTCATCAATCCAATCTCCTGCTCTAGCAACACTAAATGTTACAACCGGAACACTTTTAAAACTCAAAGCCACATTGGTCATTCCTGCGCCAAAACTAAATGCTAATCCAGTAAATTGTTCTTCTTGACATTGACTATAAATAATAGCCATAGCCTCATTAAAAGATTCAGTATAATAACCTAAATCAGTAAATATTCTTTTAAAAACACCTTCATGATATGTAACATTATTTTGCGAATCAATAGATGGTGCTGGAATACAATATATACATTTTCCATTTGTTGTTTTAGAACATAATTTTTCTATTATTAATGCTAACACATCTAAACTATCAACTTCATTAGGAGATATTAATCCTTTCGACATTGGTCTTTTAACTTTTTTTTCAAAAATATTTGCAAAATTAAATGCATCTGCGCCAACTATATAAATTGATTCTGAAGATTCAACATAATCAATATTACTAAGTTCAGCCATAGTTACTTGATCTTTATCTAATGGAAGATACATATTTCTAATAGTGGAAAATTCTGCTTTATCTCCCTTCTGTTCTCCAAGAACAATATTCATAGTTCCACAATCAACTGCAATTATTCTGTCAGTTGTTGGCGCATTCAAATTAACAACATCTTTTTTAATTTTGTTTTCCGGACTCATTTACAATCTCCTTCTGAGATATCTCTTTATCTAATTTCTCAATTGAATCACTAATATCTTCAGGTAATATTTCTTCTGTTATTTTCGTTTGATCTAATATTAATGTTTTAATTTTAACTCTATAAATCTCATGAACTGGATAAAATAAATCACAACCTTGGTCTTTATTGGGTAACAAAACGCCACCAGCTATAATTTGAGAGGCAACATTTC
>Ga0209777_10005727_pt1 | contig 14218 bp, 12 predicted proteins | sample FrelakmetHBP12HB_FD_187147 | JGI IMG/M metagenome (GOLD analysis project Ga0209777, IMG submission 187147) | Freshwater lake sediment microbial communities from the University of Notre Dame, USA, for methane emissions studies -HBP12 HB (SPAdes)... | ecosystem: Environmental > Aquatic >...
TTTCGACGGTGGGGATTGATGAAGCAGTAATCCAAGCTTATATTGAGAATCAAGGAAGGAAAGATGCAGGGCAAACGAAGTTTGAGATAAGTTAATACCCCGACCGTAAGGTCGTGGGAAGTTTATTCAAAGGAAAAAATGTCCACCGAAAATAATACTTCATCTTTCAATTCCGTTTTCTTGACCCGAGGAGCATTGACCGATGTTAAAATTAACCAATTAGCCAACTGGGGCAAGAAATTGATGGATATTGGGGCGGTTAAAGGCACCGAGGGCAATTTAAGCTGCCGTTCCAGCCTGGGGTTCATTATTACCGGCACAAATATTCCGCTTAATGCCATTAACAGAGAAACGGTTGCCGAGATCACCGGAGTAGTTTACGGACTTAACAAGCATTCTGTCTATGTAAAAGGAATGGTCAATCCTTCCAGGGAGACCTTGTTGCACACCCAGATATACGAAATACGAGAAGATGTGAATGTAATTTTCCATGCACACGATCTCGACGTAATGAAACAAGCTGTGAAATTGGGTATCCCCGTGACCGAATTGGAACAACCGGCAGGTTCGCAGGAATTAGCGCAGGAAGCAATCAAATTGCTCAAGCTGCATAGAGATATGCGATATTTCATCCTGAAGAACCACGGCGTGGTTGCACTCGGAGCCAGTATCGATGAAGCCGGTAAATTGATAGAAGATATGCATGCCAGGATTAAAAAGAAGAAATAATCACCGGGCGATAACGTACCTCTCAACCAGTATGCCGGCAAACACTGCTAACCAGACTAAGACAACCAATATACCGACCAGCTCCATCATTTTGGTATTTAGGGCGGTGCGGAATTCGGGCTTGATGGATCGGCGGTGAAATTTCACAAAATACGTGGTAATAACCCATGGAACGGCGATCGATGAAACAAAAAGAACAATCCAGAATAACAGCACAAACTTTCCTTAGATCTAATTTAATGGTTTACAGCTGGATGATAACTGATTTATAGCTGGTTGTCCAGTATATTATCTTGAAAGTACCGATACTGTTTGTTTGATGTCCGTGAGGGTATTTCGGTTTGATTTGTTCACTTTACATAATGACTAACCATTTAAGTTATAGGGAATAATTCACGTTATATTTAGCCTCGTTCCCGGTATAGTTCGCAGTTTGACGGCCGTGTTAAAATATCAGATGTAATATTAAACGGGTCAAAGTAGGTCAGTGAAAATTATATATCGACCGGCCAACGACCAGAATGCCGAACCTATAATCAGTTATTATTGTGATTGTTGCGGTCTGTCAGATGATTTCAGTGATTTCCGCTGGGATGGGCACAAACATTGGGAAGAAACGAATTACACCCTTTGTTTCGAGTGCATGCGTAAAATCGGTAGTTCTCCCGGCGGACAACTTATCTCTCGAAAAAAAGTATAAAGTAGATTCAGGATCGAAAGGTGATATTGCTTCTTGCCGGTTTAAGCGCCGTATTTGTTTAGTTTAAGCGCATTTGCCATTGCGAGCGGCATTATTTGTGTTGAAGAAAAAATTCCCAAGCCACCATGCACGCAAGCGGCTTCTGAAAATTCCATTACTTTATCCGGGCGGCAGTAATTCGAACAAATGATTGTGGGCACCGGATGCCAGCTATGTCCTTTGAGCACTGCGGGCGTCGAATGGTCAGCAGTGACCACGAGTACATCCGGTCGCAAATCCATAACTCCCGGTAGTAATCGATCGATTTCTTCAATACCCTTGACTTTTCGGTTAAAATCTCCATCCTCACCGGCGGCATCTAATTGTTTTACGTGTAAGAAAAAGAAATCGTATTGGTTGTAATATTTTTTTAGGGTAGCAATTTCATCCTCGAATGTAGTTCCGGTTGCTAATACTTTCATCCCCACTAATCTCGCTAAGCCGCGGTACATGGGATAAGTGGCAATCGCCGCCGGATTAAGTTTATATACCTCCTGCATCGATTCCAGGTGAGGTAATTGTGAAAAACCGCGCAACAAAAGCATATTAGCCGGGTGCTGTTCTGCCAGGATAGTTTTAGCGTGACTTATAAATCGGTTGGCAATTCGGGCAGTTTTTATCGCTTTTTCTGACACTGCATCGACGGTTAATGGTAATACGCCCTCGTGCTGTGGATCGGTTTCCGTTACCTCCTCGTTTAGGCCAGGACCGCGGAGGACCAGGACAAAACGGTGTTCCTTTACGGGAGCCGTGATGACTTGTACATCTTCTATCTTCATCTCCAATAGTTTGCATAATTTTGCGTTAATTTCAGTAGCTAAACGTCCGGCACGACGGTTGGTAATTACCCCGGTTCTGTCTACAGTACAAAAATTACCTCGGGCAATTACATCACCTTTCTCGACCGGGAAGTCAATACCAACCGCTTCCAGCACACCGCGACCGATATTCAAACCAATCGGGTCATAACCAAAGATGGCGGTGTGTCCTGGGGCGCTGCCGGGTGTGACCCCGTAACTGACGGGAACACTTAAACCGCAAACGCCCAGTTTTGCCATTTTATCTAGATTGGGGGTAAAAGCTGTCTCGAGTTCGGTCTTTCCAGTAATATCAGGTAATCCGCCGAGTCCGTCCAGTACGAGCAGGACTATTTTACTTGGCGTAGATTGAGAAAGCGCCCGGATATCTATTTGTGTGAACATATGAATCTCTACTTATCCATTAGTGCTTCGACGGCGGGTAGTTTTTCACCGCTCAGAAAGCTCATCGAAGCGCCGCCTCCAGTGGAAACGAAAGACATTTTACCGGCTAATCCCATATTTATCACGATTTCTGCAGTAGAACCCCCTCCGATAATGGTGGCCGCATCGATGCCGGCAAGTATCCATGCCATGGAACTGGTGCCGTGAGAAAATTGGGGTATTTCATATACACCCATGGGTCCATTCCAGAAGACAGTCTGGCATTTTTGTAATTCTTTACTGAATTTATCGATGGTTTTGGGACCGATGTCCACGATTTTCTTATCTTTGGGGATCTGGGAGACATCGACTACCTGATAAGCTCCCGATTCGCTTACGTCATCGGTCACAATCGCGTCCAAAGGTAGCATCAAACGTACGCCGTTGCCATCTACTTTTTTCATTAATGCCTTAGCTGTTTCTAATCTATCTTCTTCATATAATGATTGTCCGATTTCAAAACCGCGTACTTTTAGAAAAGTGGCTGCCATACCGCCGCCAACTAGCAGGAAATCTACTTTATCCAGCATATTCTGCATCAAGGCTACTTTATCACTGACTTTAGCGCCTCCGAGTAGCGTACCGAAAGGATGTGCAGGGTGTTTTAACAACCCACCAAGAGTATTGAGTTCTTTCTCCAACAAGAGACCGGCGACTGCCGGCAAATACTTTGTAATGCCCACAACAGAGACATGATTGCGGTGTGCGGTACCGAATGCATCATCGACATAGACATCGGCCAGTTTAGCGAGCGCACGGGCAAAGAACGCATCACCCTTCTCTTCTTCAGCGTGAAAACGCAAGTTTTCTAACAAGAGTACATCACCGTTGCGCATCAGATTGATAACTGTTTCCACTTCCGGGCCAATGCAGTCTCTAGTAAAGGCTACCGGTTGTCCCAGTATTCCCGAAAGTCTGGCAACAACATGAGATAAACTGAGCTTAGGGTCATAAACACCTTTTGGTCGACCGATATGGGAGCAGAGTATTACTTTGGCTTGGTGATTTAGAAGGTATTGTATCGTCGGGACGCTTGCTTGAATGCGGCTATCGTCCAAAATCCGGCCGGTTTTTTCATCTAACGGGACATTGAAATCGGTGCGTAGCAAAACGCGTTTTCCGCTGACATCAATGTCCCTGACTGTTTTCTTGTCCATGTCTCACCTTTTATCAGTATTTCTTAGGCCGGGAAATATTATATCAGATGACGAACTATCCTGTTTCGGTCCCGTTGGTTACTGGCAGTATACTTAGTACCTTTTTAACAATGCCTTTAGAATCCAGGCTGTATTTACTCCGTAGGAAATTCTGTGTCCCGTGTTCGATAAATTTATCCGGGAGCCCCAGACTCTTAATTGTAACATTATTTATTCCGGCTTGTTCGATGATATCTGTAACGTAACTTCCGAATCCACCGCTTAGAGTATTTTCTTCTATCGTAAGGATATGGTGAGTCTGCCTGACTATCTCCAGTATCATATCAGCATCGATAGGTTTTACATAACGCGCATTAACCACGGTAGCGTGCACTCCCTGAAGATGGAGTTCATGGGCGGCTTCCTCTGCTGGTGCTACCATTGAGCCGATGGCGATAATACCAATATCCGTGCCATGCCGGATGATCTCCGCCTTGCCGATTGGGATTTTATGAAAAGTAGCGTCCAGAGATACGCCTACTCCGGCACTGCGGGGGTAGCGCACTGCCATTGGTTTGCCTATCTTGGTTGCAGTATAAAGTAAGTGCTGCAATTCATTTTCATCCTTTGGGGATGCAACGATGAGGTTAGGAATCAGACTCAAATAGGATAAGTCAAAAGCTCCCTGATGGGTCTTCCCATCATCACCGACGATACCGCCGCGATCGATGGCAAAGACTACCGGAAGGTCTTGCAAACATACATCGTGTATTATCTGGTCGAAGCTACGCTGGAGGAATGTGGAATAGATGGCGACAATAGGAAGGTATCCCTGCGTCGCTAAACCTGCGGCAAAAGTCACGGCGTGTTGTTCACAAATCCCGACATCAAAAACACGATTAGGGAATTCCTTTTGGACTACGCTTAATGAGTTACCTTCAGGCATTGCCGGCGTTATTACAATAATCTTTTCATTTTCGCGTGCTAACTTTTGTGTGGTTTGTGCAAATACATCGCTATAGGTAGGGACTGTTCTAGCGGATCCGTTTTTACCTGAAATCCCGTGGAAATATACGGCATTTCCTTCGGCTGGTTGATAGCCTTTGCCCTTGGTAGTAACTACGTGTATCAAGATTGGTTTAGCAGTATATTCTTTGGCACGTTTGAAAGCCGTTTCTAATTCTTTAAAATTATGGCCATCGATTGGCCCCATATAGGTGAAGCCAAGTCCTTCCCAGATTGTAACCGGTTTGACAAAACTCTTCACCCAATCTTCCATCTTGAGTGCGAAGCGTATGGCTTGCTTGCCCAGAGGAAGAATATTCAGGAAACGTTTACCTTTTTCTTTGCTCTTGCGGTAACGGTGGTCGAACCTTACTTTGTCCAAAACGCGGGCAAGTGCGCCGACAGTTGGGGAGATGGACATGCCGTTATCGTTCAAGACAACAATCATGTGGGAACCAAGATGGCCGGCCTGATTCAAGCCCTCCAGAGCCATGCCACCGGTGATGGCACCGTCACCGATGACAGCTACAACTTCATATTTATGTCCGGCTAGATCACGTGCGACCGCCATCCCCAATGCAGCTGAAATAGAGGTACTGGCATGCCCGGCGCCGAACGCGTCATATTCACTCTCTGTGCGACTTGTAAAGCCGGATATTCCGTTATGCTGGCGTAAGGTTTCAAAATTGGTACGTCGGCCGGTGAGTAACTTATGAGTGTAAGCCTGATGCCCTACGTCCCAGATAATTTTGTCTTCAGGGGTTTTAAAAACTCGATGCAACGCGATGGTAAGCTCAACGACCCCCAGATTTGAGGCTAGATGTCCGCCATTAGTGGAAACAACAGAAACAAGCTCCTCCCGTATTTCGGAGGCTAGCTTTTCAAGCTCTGGCAATGTAAGGTTTTTCAAGTCGCCAGGTTGGTTGATGCTATCGAGCAGTCTGGTCATTAGCTTTGCCGATTTCATACTAGCAATCAATATCGTGCGTTGTCAAGGAACGCCCCTCTTATAGCGTGTGACCGCGTCGGCACCCAACATGACAGTTATCACACCATGCCGATAAGCAGAACCCGGCTAAGGAAACCGCAAGGTATTCGCCCTTGATGACGGGCACGATTTTTACCAATCGTGAGGTTTGGATTTATCTTTGTCGGGTCGGAAATTTAATATTGATTGGGCGGTAATCGGATCGCCTCCAGACATAACGAGACAATTTTTACATAGCACTTTATCGTTTTAGACAAAGCCTTCATTTTTATGATCTTCAGACAACACCCCATGTGGAATTTCGACCCCACACTTCGAACAGGTTAAAGGTTCATTTTTCTTGACCATATTTTCCTCCTTCAAGTTAGATTCATCTTACCAGTTTATTATAGCCTTTGCATTATCTAATAATCATAAAATACAGGCCGAAATAATTACGGAATAATGACATTTATCCAACCTAGTTTACAACAGTATCACCCAACCGGGTTGATCTTCAGAAAATACGAGTATCTCCCAGACTTTTGGGTTCAAAGATAGATGTCATCTTTGAAGTATTTTAATGTTATGCCGCATCAATTACAATACAAAAAATAATTGCACATATTAAGGGGGTATATAGCGAAATTCAATATTGGCTTCGAATACTTAGTATCAAGTCCCCGTAGCTCAGTTGTGATAAAGCGACTGCCTTCCTTGTTCATTTTACGAGATGTCTACCCTGGACGACTTGGGAATTGTACTTTATTTTTTATTGTATGACATTAAACGGAATAATTTGAATGGATTTACAAAGATTCACAAAATCTCAATTAGAACCTATTGAACATGATGTAAATTGGTGTTATTATGTTCAGCTAAATAGGAAAGGAGGCGAAAAATGCCATATTGCGATAATTGTGGTTCTGAAATCAATGCTAATGCGGTCTTTTGTAAAACGTGCGGCAATAAAATACGAACTGAGAAACCTGAACAGAAGACACCTGAAAATGTCCCTCCGCCTGTAATCACTCCACCTCCAACTACTGTCGTTGGTACGGCTACATACTCCACTACATCTTCGGCTAAAAAAAGTAATCTTTGGCTGATTTTATTTATCGTGGCCTTGATTATTTTTATTCCTGTCAGTTCGATCCTGGGTGTCGGTTATTCCAATACCTCTAATCAACTACACATCACAAAAGATACCTTAGCTACAACAAAAGATACCTTACTTACTACACAAAACCAAGTCACTTCGCTACAAGGAAATGTAACGTCCCAGGAAGGCTAACTAGCAGACGCGAACAGTTCATTAGACTCTACGCAGAAGCTTTTAACATCCACTCAACAAACTTTAACATCTACTCAAAGTGAATTAACGTCAACAAAAACACAACTTGGTACCGCGCAATCGTCACTAGCTTCGGCCCAGTCTCAGCTTTCAAGCGTTCAATCTACCTTGAATACAACTAGCAGTCAACTGGCGGAAATTCAAAAAGTTTACCCAGGGAAGAATTTCCCTGATGTTACAACATTGAGGAATTGGATATCATCCCAAACCTTGCCTGCTAATACTAATTATGCCGATGTTTCTTACCGGAACGCTTTGGCACTTCAAGCTAAGGCTGCAAAAGATGGGTATTTAATATCTGCAGTTATATTCTCTAGTACCACACAGGGTTATTACTGGGTCTATTGTTATGCAGCACTAAGCGATGGGAGCCTGTGGTATTGGTCTCCAGAAAGCTACAATGTTACTTATTGGTTAAATGTAAACAATTTTTAATTATAGTGTTCAAATCTTAACCGTTTTTCAAGACAACCTGGAGGTGAACTATGAGTTTTTGTACTGAACATGTAGATAAAAATTTGAGATAGCCAAGGCAACTTATGTCAGAAATGTAGAGCCAAATACAAAAAGTGTAAGTTTTACAAAGGAGCTGGAGACTAATCACTTCGTGTCGAATGAGCCTAGGTTCGGTTACAGATTTCTCTATTGCGAATATACATACGCCATACTGTTGTAAAAAAGAAATGTGGTGGCAGCACAACTGGGTCATGCTGGTGTTATCACAACATTAGATATTTATTCCCACTCGGTAGTATGGCTACGGGAATTGGCAGCCAATAAATTTGATGATATTATTATAGGTAAATACCAAGTCATTAGTTAGAAAAATAAGTTTGTTTCACTTTTAATGTATGTCCCTGTAGCTCAGTTGGATAGAGCGGCTGCCTTCTAAGCAGCGGGTCGTCGGTTCGAATCCGACCAGGGATACCAAATCAATAAATCGAAGCTAACAAGAACTTATAACTGTATTTACCCCATAACTCAGGTCTTGACACACCGCTCCAAGAGATGATAACATTATATAAAACTTGGGGAGGTGAGAGAATCAGAGTATGGACACGCTAACTGTTAGGCAGCAACTCCTCGGAGACTCATTTTTACGGGCTCTTAAGGCAGAGAACCTTTCCCCAAGGACTATTCATACTTACGGGGAAGCCTTAGACCAATTTGCTAAATTCCTTTCTGACAAAGGTATGCCATCATCCCCCACAACCATCAACCGGGAATATGTCGAGATGTTTATTACCGAACTACTCGCCAAGTGGAAACCAGCCACAGCCTCAAACCGTTATCGTGCCTTACAACGGTATTTCAAATGGTTGATTGATGAAGATGAAATCAAAGTGTCCCCTATGGCTAAAATGCACCCTCCTAAGATACCTGAGACACCTCCCAATGTACTATCCGATGCAGACATAACCGCACTTTTGAAGACTTGTGAAGGGCATAATTTCGCTGACCGTAGAGATATGGCTATTATCCGCCTATTATTAGATTGTGGTTTAAGACGCAGCGAATTAGCCTATCTTAAACTATCCGATGTTGATCTGGACAATCAGACGGTGACAGTATTAGGCAAAGGTGCTCGGACCCGGACGGTTCCCTTTGGTCGGAAGGCTGCAAGGGATCTAGACAGATACTTGCGTATGCGTGCCCAACACCCGGATGCGGCTAGTCCTGACTTATGGCTGGGACACCTCGGGGCAATGACTGACTCTGGTATTTATCAGGTAGTTAGAGATCGATCTATACAAGCCGGGATAGGACACGTTTATACACATCTTTTCCGACATACCTTCGCGCATCTGTGGTTAGCCTCTGAGGGCACTGAAGGCGATTTAATGCGCCTTGCTGGCTGGAAGAGCAGAACTATGCTGGGTAGATATGGAGCAAGCCGTGCTGACGAACGTGCAAGGGCAGCTCATAAAAGGCTTAGCCCGGGTGACAGGTTTTAGCTTTTCAAAAGTACGTTTGTGATATACTACTCTACCCACTTAGAAAGAAAGGAAGATAGTATATAAATGGGAATTAGAGATCAGGAATTGATAGCGGCTCTAGCGGGGAATCAAGAAAAATACACGATTGCTTATAATCGATTAATGCTTTACGCAAAATCAAAAGCACGTGACTCGTTCCCGTTTTCTGATTACTCATTTCGTGAAGATATTGTAGAGAGGGCTATGGATAAGTTCGCTAGTCCAACTTGGATAACTGCGTCCACTAAGGCCAAACACCCCTGGGCTTATGCTGAGAAAACTATACGGGATTCAGTAATCGACTCTCTAAGGGCAAATATTGGGAAGTTTGATAGTACTTCATTAAGTGTTTCTGAGGATGAGGGTTTTGGGTTCCATGGAGTTAAAGTAAATGAGAAACGCTCCTGCGGAATAAATAAAACCAAACAATCTAAATCTAAAAATACGATGGGTATACTCTCAAAGTTGTTAAGAATTCCCTGGTGGTGGGAGAATAGAAACATAATAGTGAACAAATCTGAGAAACTCCGTCTTCTCACTAGTACAATCTCGAACCAAAAAGAAAAGACGATTTTAAAACATTACCTCTTTGGTTTTAAGAAGGTTGAAATAGGTCGGGAACTCGGTGTTTCAAAGCCTTACATTACACAACGCATAAATTATTGGCAAGATATCTGGGGCTGGGGCAAAACCGAAGTTGAACAAGCCAGACTTATATTACTCACTCAATATTTAGCGGATTGTTCTCCTCTAGTTTTTGACAGGATACGACTATACCCAACATATGATCCGGAGGAACTGGAGAATATAAATTACGGCGAATATGTCAGAGTACGGGGGAAGCAAGCCAAAAAACAATTCTGCGATATTATAACTAGCAATCCGCGAACCGCAGCGTACTTTAATGACCTTGAGGAATCCCAGCTTGAGGATCTATTCCCAATTTGTTACTTATGCCTCAAATATTGGTACGCCGACTGGTCAAAACAAGACCTTAGTTAACTTTTTCTAATTACTTACGTCTATAGTAAATGAGACAGCTAATTTCTAGTGTTTAGGGAGAAGACATCATGGCATTGATTCTAAAAGAATCAACCGGGGTTAAACAATGCGAGAGTTGTGGTATGGCTATTAAAGGTAACTACGTGTGTTTACCCGCTGGATCAAAGACCCTACTCTTGCATCCCAACTGTTCTCAACACATGGCCAAACTACTACTCTCGGATCTCTCCCAGCTAATGGAGTTGGGATACAAAATGGTATAGGCATTAACCCTGCCTTTTCTAATTTATAGTCCCCATTAAGCCGGGCATTACGCTCGGCTTTTTTTGTGCCCAAAATCTGAAGCTATATACTTCAGGTCTCCCCTTTTTTTACCCTAAAAATTACATAAATCTAAGGAGGTTTAACATGGTAACCCGGATCAGACAGGTTCGCGAAGAAATGGGACTGAATCAACGAGAGCTGGCTGAGAAAACGCATATGCCGCAGTCAGCGATCTGTGATCTAGAACTGGGTAAGCGCAAACCTTGGAAGAACGCTATGAGGGCGGTTTCAATAGCCCTCGGTAAAGACACCTCTTACCTTTTCCCGGAAGAATAACCCTTTGTAATCTAATTCAAACTAAGACTGAAAGCAACAACGATAAAAGAATAATAAAGTAACGGAGAAAAAGAATGGCCAGTAATATGGAGAAGTTTATTCAGTGGTTAGGTTCAACAACCCACCAACAACAATGGGATTGGGCGAAAGCTCATAATATCCCTTTTAGCAAACTTAATTATCAGACATGGTTGGCTGCTGGTGGGGCAGGCAATACGTCTGACGGATTGTTCTTAAATCAATCTCCCCCACCCACTACTACTAGTGGGGGAACACTCAGCACAATGCCTAATATTCACCCTTTTGAGCCCACTAAAACCACGACTCCCGCAATAACAACTACCGCCGACCCGTGGACGGGTTATTTCCTGGATGAACAAGATCATTATAAGACCGTAACCGATGGTGATGGGAATACTTGGAGATATTATTACAGGCTTGGGACAGATGGTAAACCAGCGTATTACGATAGAGTGCCGTGGGGAACTGGTACGGGTACTACTACAAAAAGTGGTTATAAGACTTGGCAAGAAGCTGCGGATATTGTCGGTGGATTACCTGGGGGGGGTATGACTTGGGAAATTCTACCTAACGATGATGGTACATGGCATATCAGTAAGATTGACCCGACTAAAGTTCCAGGATATGTTGACCCTGTTATCAAAGCACAGTTAGACGCACAGGCAGCCGCAACAGCCGAATCGAATAGACTAGCTCAAGCGAGATTGGACTGGGAGAAGCAACAAACTGCCGACCAGTTGAAGTTAGATCGTGAGAAGTTACTCGCCAGCCTATCCGGTCCTAAGGATTGGATAAAATACTCTGAGTTGGCTTTTGGGAAAGACCCCAACACACCTAAGTGGCTAAATAAGTACACCTCTCAAGCAGGAGCCCCGGGTAACACAGTCCAGTCCAGTAATACTCCTACTCCATCTGGACAATGGTATAACCGAGCCCCGGCAAGTCAGAAAGCCATGCTAGGGGGTTACGCGGATTGGTCTGCCCAGCAGGGGCAAGGAATGAGTTGGGACGATTTACTAACCCAGATGGCGAACTCCTTACCTACAACTCAACCATATCAAGTAAATAATTGGAAAGCGGCAAAAACTCCCGGCTGGTAGTCATGTAAATAAAGTGAATAATTAAGTCTAAAAAACGCAAGAAAGGGCAGCTGATAAAGCTGCCTTTTTTTATGCCCAGAAATAGAGGATTAAAGGAGGAATGAAATGGTGGTAAATGATGCCACAGAAATGGGACGTCGCGGAAAGATTGGAGCTTTGGTCAGGGCATCTCGGTATTCACCCTTCGAACTTACAGGTTCAGCCCGGGCGGGATTCTTAAAAAGGTTTGAACCAGTAGAAAGGGGATTATCTCCCGAGGAATTCACCCGTCGAACCGAGTGCGCATTGAGAGCTCACATGGCAAAGTTAGCCAGGTTATCAGCTATAGCCCGGAAACACTAACAAAAGAAGGATTGGAATAATGGAACAAAATAACGAAAAAGACAAGGTACTCACTTGTGTTGATTGCGGAAATAGATTCACTTTTAGATTTGGGGAACAAGTCTATTTTTTATCTAAGTCATTAAGCACTCCCAAACGCTGTCTACAATGCAGGCAAATAAGACGGCGTACCCTTATCCCGATTAATGATCATACTTGTATCAACTGCTTTCACCTACTCCCAAACAAGCGTTGCAGTTGTCGATCGCCCGAAGATATAGAGCTGGGGTCTAACACGTGTCAGGACTGGCAATCCCAGGAGGCACGCTAATGACAGAGCTTAATACGATTCTCAGCAAACTTGAAAAGGTAAAACGTCTTTCTGGGGGAGAATACCAAGCCCGATGTCCTGCTCACCAAGACGATAAACCGTCTCTCAATCTCAAACAGGATAATAACAGAATCCTTTTAACCTGTCAGGCTGGATGTAAGACAGAGGACATTCTTGACAAACTTGGTCTCCAAATGTCTGACCTATTTATTGATGAGAAACCAAGTCGCGAACCTACTTCTTCTAAGATCGTTGCAACCTACGATTACAAAGATGAAGAGGGCAATATTCTCTTTCAGGTTGTGAGAATGGAAGGGAAAGAGTTCAGACAACGTCATAAGAACGAAAACGGTGAATGGGTATGGAATATGTCAGGAGTACGACGGGTACTCTATCACCTACCTGAAATAATACTCACCCCGGGGAACGAAACCATTTTTCTCACGGAAGGTGAAAAGGACGCTGATGCACTTTGGAATTGGGGCCTGCCAGCGACTACTTCTCCTGGTGGTGCCGAGAACTGGAAGCCTGAGTATGCAGAATTCTTAAAAAACAAAAAGATCATTTTAATTCCAGATAAAGATCCGGCGGGTTATCGGTATGCAAGAGACGCCGCTAACTCCCTTGAGGGCAAAGCATTTGAAGTCAAAGTTATCCTATTACCTGGGGATACGGTTAAAGACGTCAGTAATTGGTTAGATCAAGGTGGGGATGCTGAGACACTCCCGGACATGGCACAACCAATCTCCGTCTTCTTCGAACAGAATAAGCCAAAGTACCAAATTCAAGGCGAAGCTATCTACTGGACAAAACCCTGCAAGGACCACTCTTTGTCATTCTGCGCGGAAAGGGTAACCGAAGAGCATACGGGTGCTCATGCACGTATCTCTATCAGCTGCGACCATCAGATGCTTGCATGGGGTTACCTTAACATCGAGCGATCAGATGAACGGATACGCTTAGCTAATAATGCTCACCAGCAACTCAAAGGGGATTTTGCTAAGGAGTTCTCCAAAGAGGACATGCGAAGCCACCTAGACGCTTATTGCTTAGGGCTTTACGAAGCGAATAATGACCGTTTCCGGTCTGAATTAATGAGTGGGGATGACACGCAAGAACCCCTAAAGTTCTTTCTGAGTCCTTATGTTATCGAAGGCGGGGGAACGATTCTCTTCGCCCCACCCGGACGGGGTAAGAGCTACACCGCCTTATTGTGGGCTGTCTCCGTTGACGCGGGGATTAGTAAATACTGGCCGGTGGTAAAGACCCCAACTCTCTTTATCAATTTGGAGCGTTCTAAACAAACACTACGCAGACGTCTCGCTAAAGTTAATAAAGCGCTAGGGTTGCCAGCAGGTCGAGAACTGTTATGCCTTAATGCCCGCGGAAAGTCGTTATCCCGAGTAACTTCTGTGTTGAAACGTGACATTACCGAACATCGTATCAAGTTCATTGTCCTTGACTCTATTAGTAGGGCTGGGTTTGGTGACCTCAATGAGAACAGGCCGGTTAATGCGATTGTCGATGCTCTGAGTGGTCTATGCGATACATGGTTAGCACTCGGGCATACATCCAGGGCATCAGATGACCATCTTTACGGCTCGATCATGATGGACGCTGGGGCAGACATAATAGTACAGCTAAATTCTGAAACCAAGACGGATGGCACACTGGGGATAGGCTTGCAGATAACCAA
>Ga0209777_10005728_pt1 | contig 14218 bp, 20 predicted proteins | sample FrelakmetHBP12HB_FD_187147 | JGI IMG/M metagenome (GOLD analysis project Ga0209777, IMG submission 187147) | Freshwater lake sediment microbial communities from the University of Notre Dame, USA, for methane emissions studies -HBP12 HB (SPAdes)... | ecosystem: Environmental > Aquatic >...
AGACTGCAGGTTTTGAACTAATGGATGTACTAAAGGAGAATAACAAAAAGCTGTTTGTATTTAGAGCAGAGACATCAATATTAAATAAAATACAAACAGAATTTGTTAACGGTATATCAAAGGTGGTTGCTAAGGATTTAATAGATAACCTTAGAAACTTAAAAACATTAGCTAGTATAGGATAAAAAATGGGAAATTCAACTATTACGCAATATGGAGTCCGTAAAGACTTTGAAATAATTTGGGTAGATAGGTTTACACAGCAAATGCGTGATCTGTTGGATGTCACTATAGAAATATATCACTATGAAGAAGCTACCGCCGGAGCTATTAAATCAATAGTACCAGAACCTTATTTAATAACAGAAACTATAAATGATACTGTAAACGTAGCTTCCTGTTATGAGATATCAGGTACTGGCTTTGTAATTGATAAGCATTTTACATTACAGCTGGATGTTGTTGCAAATCAATTAGCTTCTTTAGACTGTGCCCCAAATGATTTTCTTGTACCGGGGACCTCTAGTAAAATCTCAATAATAAATGGCTATAAAGTATATGCATTATCAGCTTGTGAATTGGCATCACTTATCAACTTAGATGCCAGCGGCTATACGGCCTGTGCTGAAGGGGGCTTTGTAGTATTAAAATCTAACTTTACAGGATCTACTTCTTATATAGAAATAGGAAATGGCACTTTTGATTGTCCTGCAGGATTTCCAATAGGCACAAGAGGATACGGTACTGATCTTAAGATAGTACATGATTTATTGCCTACACCTATGACATGGATGTCTACTGGGAGATACGCTTATCCAGCTGTACATATAGTAGAACCTTTTAGAGTAGGTGAGCGCTATTACGTACTTTATTACGGATTTGATCCAAGTGACAGTACTCCAGAACATGCAGAGGAAGATTTTATGGTCGTCGACTACAACAATCCACATAATCTCGTTACTTATTTTATATAGGATAAACAATGGCACACAATAAAAAAATCATTAAATTAGTAGCAGCTAAATTAGCAGCAGATAAAAGTGGCGATTTACTTCATGCCATTAAATTAAATAAAATCACACATGAAGAAGCTCAGAAAAAGCTAGAAGCACTTGTTAGAGAAATCGACAGCAGCTTAGATACAGATCTTTTAAATGTGGCTGAAATTGTAGCTCCCTATAAGACCTATGAAAAGTTAAGGAAGGCTGCGGTTTTGATCAGGGATGCTATGAATGAGTTGTATTCTGTTGTAAAGAAATAGTTATAAATCAACAACAAAATTCCAACGCTCTCCATCTTCATACCAAGGTCCACATAACATTGTATTGCTACAACAAATAGCACCTTTTATATCATGAGCTGTACCATTTCTAAAACATTTATCAAACAGATAGTTTTTTTCATCCTTATCATAAAGTGCTGTAACAGAATATTTATAGCCTTCACAAATAAAGCTAAAGCTTATTTGTTTTTCTGGAAGTATGATATATTCAATCTTTTCTATCTGCAAATCTTTTACTTCTCCAAAACTCATTCTGGACATTACAAGCTCCCTTCAAATTTTTATTTAAATAACATTAACTTATAAAAAGTCAAGCTTTTATTTAACGTAATATAACAATAACTATTTGATTTTATTAATAAAAACAGGGATATTGACTTTAATTGCGCAAAGTGTTATTATAAGATATGAAGGCTAAGGTCTTACGTAATATAATTGCGTCTTTTCAAATTAAGCATGCCTCATCTATAGAAGAGGCTGTAGATATTTTTTGGGAAAACTTTTTTACAGAACTTAAACGTCTTTCAATATTTAAAAGTCTTAAAATAGCTGTAAATGTGCTTCCAATAAAGAAAAAACTTTTAGATATACATTTAACCGAGGTTAGACATTTTGCAAATCTTTATAATTCGGTTATAGAAAATATAAATTTTGATTGGGAAAATCTTTTAACAGAGTATAAAAAACCTTATCCTATAGAATTTGATAAAGTTTTTAAACAGAAAACAAATTTAATTAAAACTAAATATAATAAACAAATGTTTGAAATTAGTGTAAATATTCAAGGACTTATTAACAACCTAAATTATTTAAAAATCTATGATTTATCTAAAAATGAAAAATCTAGATTAGACAAATTAATTAAAAAAATTTCAATAATACTAGAAATGAACTATGATACGGTATTAGCTTACCTAAAAAAAGGTAAACTACCTTTAATCACTATTTAAATAACTGTAACCAGCTCTTATAAATATTCCCAATCCTATAAGGCTCTAGACGTTTTTTAGCATTTTCAGATATATATTGTCGCAGACTCTTATCCTTAAGCTTTTTAAGACATATCTCCCAGTCTTCTAAGGTGTCACATATAAAACCTGTCTCGTTGTCTTGTATGATTTCTTTATAAGAAATAAGAGGAGATGCAAGAGCAGGTAGCCCTAATGACATAGCAGTAGTGACTTTTACATTGCTTTTTGTTGGGAAATCCCAGTGTGCTTGAGGGCATATTGCTATATCTCCATGAAGCATATCACCGGCCCATCTTTGCCTATCCCATTTAATTGTTGCTTCTGCCCTATTAGATATTTCTATATAGCGCATACCTAACGATTCTACTATAGGCTTAATAAAGACTTCAGGAAGCTCAGCATTTCCACCCATACCACACCAAACAACACTAAGCTGTTCAGGGGTATAATCGTAATTTTTTGTATAAGGAAATTCTTCTACAGGATCTTTTATGACTACAACTTTATCTTTATATGTCTCACTTTCTATTTTTGCCAATTCTGCACTACAGCAGACAATATTGGTACAAAGTTGTTTTGTAGCTTCTAATATAGGAATGTCTCTTATATTCTCAGTATAGTCATGTAATACTATCTTCTGCTTATCATTCATCCATCTAGTAATGGCATATTCTGCTTCTCCAAAAGACATTAAGATCAGTACATCGGGGTCTATCATATCCTTTGTAGAATTTATTATTCTTGAATCATGGCCGTCTTTAAGAAGGCATCTGTGATTATACCAGCATCTTAGTCTAAAATTAGGATTGTCTAATGGATCTTTAAAATCTTTAAAAATACTATCTGGACAATACCAACACACAGTCATTAAATATTTCTCCAGTCTGCGGTATAATTATATCACGAATATGACAATAGATGAAGCTTCAATAGCTGTATTTTTTCAACGGCTAATTAATGCCATTATAAAAAATGATAAAACTGAAGCTATATTAGCTAATGAATTTTTAAAAGACACTTTGGTAAGCACACCAGAGGCATTACACGTACTAAGTCTTTATCAACAGATATATTTAAAAAAAGTAATGGCAGACTTTGAAAACAATACATTTACCAGAGCTTTTAATGTACATAAACCAGCCTTTAGTAAATTAAGTATCAAACTCGATAGGCAAATAGTACTTGAAAAAGATTTAAAAAATTTCTTATTGCGTAATTATGTCTTTGAAAAGGCCTTATCTATAAAAGCTGTTGATACAGAGACACCAACTACTTATGGGAATATTGATATTTTATACGAGACTTCTAGAACAAAAATACCTTGTGAGCTTAAAATTGGAATAGCCCATCATGATCTGGTTACCCAAATCGAGAAGTATATCCAGCATTACTGGCTGTATTTCTCTTATAATTTATGGGATACCGTGTACGGTATTACGATAGCTTCTGATTATGACGAATTTTCATTGAAGGAATTAAAAAAGCTTGACGTTTTAGTATTAAAGTACAGTATAATAAATGATAGCTTAATTTTGGAGGGGGTATGAGAAAATTACAGCAACCTACACACTATACTTGTTGCCAGACATGCCTTGCTGTATTATCTAAAAAGACAGTAAGAGAAGTGGTTGATATCGTTGATATAAGTGGTATCATGACCAAACCTAAAATTATAGAGGCTTTAAAAAAATTAAAAATAAAACATAAAAGATTGAAATATTCTCATGGGGTAGTCAAAAATATTAAAAAAGCTCTTGTCCAAATTGTAAATAGAAGGCAAAAAATAAGTCATTTAATAATTAAGAAAAATACTAAAATTTATGACCCGTGGTATGGCGAAATTTTTAATTTAGAAAAGTATACAAAAAAACAAATGAAAGGCTTTGTATATAATTGGTATATAGAATTAGGAGGTTTGAATGAAGTTTTATAATGTGGAGCTTGTAGATATAGGTGAGCAAGTCGAAAACTTTGAATTTGATAAAGTACCTGAAGAGGAACTAAATAAGCTATTAACAGCTTTTGAGGGTAATTACGACTATTTAAAATTTATGTCTATTGAAAAAGGTCATATAATCCTAGAACGTAAATATATAAGAGGTATTATGTACTCTGACTACACAGAACCTCGTAAGACTACAAAACAAGAGAATTTAGAAAATACTGAAGTAGTAGGAACGATACCTAAAAAAGGAGAAAAAATATGATGGAAAAAATTAAAGAATTTCATGTAGCACTTACAGAAGAGCTAAGATATCATGACACTGTTGTCTCTCATACAAAGAATCTTGAGGCGGTATTGTGGGGTCTAGAAGAACAGGCCTCTTTTCCTGAAAACAATTCTCCAGAAGAGCAAGAGGAGCTTAATAATCAGTTAAATCAGTGTAGGATTAAAATAAAGTCTTTGAATATGCTATTAAAAAGTCATGAGACTAAGATAGCTAATATGATCTCAGGTTTTTCAAATACTTAATATACTGGTGACTTTATTTTTACAGTCGTAGGGGTAATTTAAGTGTAAATCTTTAAAATTACCTTGAAGTAGTCTATAGCACTTCCATCCATATAACTGAGGAATAAGAAAGTCAGATTTTGGATTATCACCTATTACAATTGTATCTTCTTTTTTTAGATCAAAATGATCTACTAAGACATTATAGACAAAAGGAGCGGGCTTCCAGTAAGATTTCCCGTACCAATCACAGACCTGTATTGACTTAAAATAATGAGCTATGTCTAGGGCTTTGATTTTTGCTACTTGCATTTTAGCACAACCATTAGTCACCAGAAATAGATTGTCTTTTTTATGTTTTTCAAGGAAGATTTTACTCTCTTTAGGCAATGAGATTGTAGGATCATGAGTCTTCATGAGGCGTATTAAATCAGTAACAGATGTCTTTATAGTATAACGATCAATCATGTCTATAAAACATGTAGGCTTATTTTGATTTTTAATTAAAAAGAAATAAAGCTCTGGAATATTAAAATAATCCGCTAAAAACTTAAAGGCACTCATACGCCAGCTTATCTCTGGGTATAGGGTATCATCTAAATCTAAGACATAATTCATTTTTATTTCTTTAAAGCTTCTTCCAAATCAGATAAGACGGCCTTTAGATTTGTAGCTACTCGCTGTGCTACCGTGGGGCCAGTATTCCTATAAAAATCTTCATATTTTTCATACTTTAAAAAGCTTTCCACGATTCTGGAGGCTTCTTTAGCTCTATTAGGAAATTCTTGTTCTATCTTTTTAGCAAGTGTAACTGTCGACTTCTCACTCTCAGCTTCCTTACATAAAAAATTCCACACAGATGCAGGACTGTCCTTCTTCAACACAAGTAAAGCTTTTTTTATAGCCTGTTCTCTCATTGTAAATCCTTATAGATAATAATTATCTATAGGTACTTAAAATTAATGATTTATCCAAGATTATTTAGCACACTTAGCTTATGATTTACAATGTTTAAATTAAAATATTTAGATATAGCTTTACTACCGTCTTCTGACACTCTTTCTAGCTTTTCCCGTCGCTGATCTATATATTTAATGATTTTAATTATGCCATTTGCGGTATATTCATAATATTCTGGACTGTCGTCAATTCTAAAGTAATGCACCCTGTCAAATAAAATATGTGTATTATTACCATGATCGTTATTAGCTAGCCCTACACAGCCAGAAGCCATAGCAGAAATCAAAAAAGTACTAGGAAAGGCATCTAGCTTGCCACTATGTATATAAGACAGCTGTAAGCATATGTGGGCTTCTGAGAACGCTTTTTTAATGGCACTCACAGGGGCTGTATAATGGACAAGATTTAAATCCCATGGATTTTTAAAAGATTTGAGCATAGTTTTAATAAGGTCGTGTTGTCTTGGATCTGAGTTAATATTGTCATAGATAAGCATATTGAGCTGTGGCGTCATAAATTTCTTTTTCTCGAATTTAAATATATCAGTATCTACGCTTCTCGGTACCCAGTATGAATTAAGACCTAGCCAATGTGCATACTTATTAAGAAGCTTGTCATATACAAAAACAGCAGAAGCCCCTGCTAATTTAGAATAAATCTGTTCAAAAGTCCTATAGTCAAGCTCATTATCAAAACATAAAGAAGGTATATCATAAAAATAAGGTATTTTTATTCTTCTTTCCATTAAAAGTCTTGGATCGTATGAATATACACAATCATAATTGTTTTGGGATTCTTCAAATTCAGAGATATCACATATATAGTCTTTGTACTGACATACCGCAGGATGATTGATATTTTCAGTATATATCTTTATGTTTTTATATCCTAAGACTCTTATAAATTCTTTGATTTCGAAGAATCTACTAAAATCTTTGGTACTAGGAAAATTGTTGTCTAATATTGCTAATCTCATCGCTTTCGCAGTCCTTTGTAAATTGATTCACTTATAAAATACCCCTGAGCATTTTCTTTCCCAAAATAAGTTTCGTATACTGTTTTAATGTAATCATCATGTGGTAGATTCCAACCTAGACATTTCATGGTCGGAAGTAATGAAATCTTATTTGTAGTTCCATCTATAATTGGAACATAGTGCAGTTCCCGCGCCATGCTAATAATGAAAAATAATTCGCACACCCAACCCAACGGAGCCCACAACCAGTGAATTTTATATGGAAACTTAACTTTAAATAATAATACAAATGTCTGAGGTTTCCATATAGCAAATTCCATAAGTGATGGAAAAGGCATGAACAAAATCCAAACGCCTAACCAAGTCCACAAAAACCATAGGGAAGGGTTAGCTGAACATAGCGAAAGAATAAATGACACAACACTCATGGAAATCATAGAAACCATAAGACCTCTTAAGATAAAACCAAACATAACCCTTAAGGTTCCTTGCCAGTTGTTGGTTAAATACAACCATATAAAATAAGCACGGTATGCGTCACCATTAAGACCCTTACACGGATTTATCCTCAGATATTTAAGAAAATGATCATATAGCCATCTAGTTAATCCATCACTTCCACCATCGTCCTCAAAAGGACCCCAATGGTATTTTGCACTCTTTCTATGTCCAAAGGACTCATAAAGCCTGCATTCCTGCTTCATTTCATCCATCGCTATTGTGTCCTTAACACTCATTTGCTCAAATCCGCCAGCTTGTAGAAATTTTCCTACACAATATAAACTTGTTCTCAGACACATGTCGGCGTGTTCAAACAATTGTTCGCTTATGGACATATTCCCTACTCTCTGCCCTATTCGAGCAATAATAGAGAGATGAGGTCTGAGACTCCGCCACCCCATCTCTCCGCTTATTTAAGGAAGGAATGGATACATTTTTATTATATTATCAAATTTTGTTTTTATAAATTAAAAACTGTAAAAAAGAATTCTCGTAATTGCTGCATGTGGTGTGTCAGTTGACTTGTTTTGTCCTTGACTAAGATATCTAAGAGCACCTGTTTAGAGGGCCCAGCGGCCATAAGCTTTGCCTCTATTTCTTCCTTTATGATTTTCATCTCTGGAAATCTTCTAAAAAACTCGTTGGTGTCCTTTTTAAAAGCAAAATGCTGAGATAGATCGATTATTTCTCCCACAGTTCCTCCTTATTTATATGATACTCTACTTATTTTAAATTTTAAAGATGCTTAATCAAATATATCGTATAATTAGAGCTAAAGGGGAAGACGTCTCCTATAATAAGCACAGTACTCAGATAAATCTTTATGATTGCTGTAGTGAAAAGGACTTTAATTTTCATTGGACTCAGAAATTGATAAAAGATGAAGATGTATATAGGGAGTATCCTAAAGTAAAAGGTAAATTATTTAGGGAATTTTTAAAAGATGATCCTAAAGAAGAATACGGGTTTGAGAGAAATCCCCATATCACAGTACTTTACGGGATTCAGGATGAGGCAGATTATTTTGATATGAGAAAAAAGCTAAAGAACTTTGGCCCAATAGACTTTAAAATAAGTGATATATCTAGTTTTAGGGATGTTGAAAATCCTTATGATGTAATAATTTTGAAAATAGAATCTGAAAAGCTTCATAAAGTACATGAGTTTTTAAAAGAGACTTATGAAAATGACTGGAGCTACCCAAAATACAATCCTCATATGACCTTAGCCTATGTAAAAAAGGGTAAGTGTCTAGATATAGAGGGCCCCTGTGACTGGACAGGTAAGTCTTATAAATGCCCTTTGATTACGTTTAGCCACAAGGATAAGTATTTTCTACCAATACCTCTTCTTCTCTGAATAATACAAGTTGTTGTTATTAAAGCTATATTCCGTAAATCTGGAGAATTACCGTTATTATAATTATTCTGTAAAAATATCAGATCTTAAAAAGTCAGCAGGTTTGTAGTTGTGCTCAAAAATATACATTGAAAGCTCTAAGGCAAAGATAAACTTTTTCTTGTCTTCTAGACATTGTTGTTTTTCAGGACTGTCAGGCAGACTATCTACATCTTTCCATAATTTCTTTACTTCATTTATCATCTTCTTTAGCTCTAATTTATCCGTAATGTCGAACTTAAGATAACACAGATGACTCAGATTGTCAATGTGACTTTTCCTAAAACTTTAGGTAACGCCCTCGCTTTAGTATAATGAGAGAATAAGCTATTAATACAATGCTTACTTGAGAGGATTGCTATGTATAAAAAAAATATATTAGCTAAAGTATTGAATAAGTTATCATTAAACAGAGAAGATGATGATACTATTTGGATAGTCTATGATCCTGCAACAAGTTCAGTTACATGGCAGGATAATGTACCAAAAACACGCACCCTAGACGACACCATAGAACTTGAGACATCAACTTGGATGGATCATATCTCTAACTGGTTTAAGGAACCCTTTGGAAATAAATATAAAGAACACATTGAAGAAACGCTTATAGAACAGTTAAAAAAACATCTAAAGGAATATTTCAAGAAAAATAACAATAAAGTATCAGAAGAAGATTATTATAACGAATTTAGAGATCTCGAAAAACAATTTGAAAAACATTATCTTTATTTAGATCGAAAGGTCGAGATGTTTATAACAGATACGATAAATGATTTTAATAACTCATTAAGGTTTGTGTAATGACAGTAAGAACAATAGTAACACAAGATGATCAGACTCTTGTAGAAAAGTCTGTAAAATTAATAAGTACAGATCCTGTCTCACCATCAACAGATGAGCTTTGGTACAATACTACTTCAAATCAATTAAAATATTATGATGGTTTTAATACCATCACAGTTGGAAGTAATAGAAACTATTCTACGATATCGAGTCCGGTTGAAATAAACTCTCCAGTAAATTTAACAGGCACCTCAAATATAGATTGGAGTCTGGGAAAAGTCTTTTATAAGCCTGATGTAAACGGAGATGTGACTTTTACTTTTAGTAATGTGACTGATAAAGACATTGTAGTCATAGTAGAGCCCACACTGAGCTATTATAACAGCAATTTGGGTATTAATATTAACTTTCCTCAACCCTTTTATAGTGATAATTATAATGGATACAACACTATTCCTTTAAGTCTACCTAGTCCTGCTTTATATGGATTATTTTATATAAGTAGCAAAAGTGGCAAAATCTATATTAAAGGATATACTGTAAACAGTAATCAGCTGACTTTAACAAGAAAGCCTTGGGGTTGGGGAGGAGATGCTACTTACGGTCAGTTAGGTAATAACACTACTAATAACGTATCCTCGCCAATCTTATTGGTAGGCAATCACGTTTTTACAAACATGACGGGTGGCTATCAACATTCTTTAGGGCTAAAATCTGATGGATCAGCATGGAGTTGGGGCCAAGATAATTACGGCCAACTAGGAAACAACAGTACAAATAATATATCATCACCAGTACTTGTAGTGGGTAATCACAGTTTTATAAATACAACTACCGGAGATACTACTTCCTTTGGCTTAAAAATAGACGGTTCTTTGTGGTCTTGGGGATACAATAATTTTGGTCAATTGGGAATAAATACTGATACTAATAATAGATCATCTCCTGTGGTAGTAGTGGGTGCTCATAGCTTTATAGGCATGGCGGGGACCACATATTTATCTTTGGGATTAAAAGCAAATGGACAAGCGTGGACTTGGGGGATAAATCAATATGGTCAGCTTGGGAATAATGCTGATACAAATAATAGATCTTCTCCCATATTAGTGCAAGGCGGTCATAGCTTTATTAGTGCGATTAATGCAAATTTTACTTCTTTAGGATTAAAAATAGACGGAACTGTGTGGGCATGGGGATACAATGGTCATGGCGAATTCGGCAGTCTCGGAACAGCTAATAGATCATCTCCCGTAGCAGTACAGGGTGGTCACAGTTTTATAAATATAGCCGGTGGAGGTTATCAGACTTTAGGATTGAAAACAAATGGCCAAATATGGATGTGGGGACGTAATAGTGCAGGCTCGCTGGGAATTTATGCTGATACGAATAGTAGATCTTCTCCTGTATTAGTAGTAGGAAGTCATAGCTTCATAAATATAGCTAGTGGATATTATCATTCATATGGTTTTAAATCTGATGGTTCTGTGTGGTCTTGGGGTGATAATTCATATGGTCAATTAGGGGATACTACTACTAACAACAAGTCCTCTCCGGTACTGGTAATAGGTAATATTTATTTTACTAAAAATATATCCAATCAAGGTTATTTTTCTTTAGGGATACAGAGATAAAGGATTATCATGTCAACAAAAACATGTATAGAAAGACAAGAAGAAGCAACATTTGAGACAGGAGTAGGAATACGAGGATTAGATCCTACATCACCGATAGATACACAGACTTGGGTAAATAAGACTAATCAAATAATGGAAACTAATACCAGCTCTATAAACTGTGCTTTAAATAAAAACATTAATTCTATACTATTACCAGCTTTAAATTTAGATGCTGTCTGGGGAAAAGCTTATAAAATAATAAATGCTGATTCTACTTTTACATTTTCTAATTTTGCTGATGGTGTAAAAGCAGAATTGACTGTAATAAATAGTGATTTATATAATTCACATACTATATCATTTCCTAGTATAAAATTTACAAATACTTCAAGTACTAATTTAATATTAGCTCCGTCAGAGACAGCAATATATACTTTTACTCAAACAAACTCTGTAATATATTGTAGTGTTGTAAAAGGGGTATACCCCCTTAATCAGACTTGGGGATGGGGTGTAAATAATTCTGGACAGCTTGGCTATAACGATACTGCCTATAGATCATCTCCTGTAGCTGTAGTGGGTAATCATAGTTTTGTTAATGTAACTTGTTTTGATCATTCCTTAGGATTAAAAATAGATGGATCTTTATGGACTTGGGGAAATAACAGCACCGCGTCGGGGGCTTTAGGTGATAATACGACTAATAACAGATCGTCTCCTGTTGTAGTGTTGGGAAATCATAGCTTTATTAGTATAGACTCCACCTTAAAAGGACAGAACTCATATGCACTGAAAGCAGACGGTTCCTGTTGGGCTTGGGGAAATAATACTCCGGGGGCTGTGGGTGATAACACCACTGTCTCTAAATCCTCTCCAGTACAAGTAATAGGTGCCCATAGCTTTATTGGTATAGCTTCTTCTGATCAACGTGGGTTAGGGTTAAAAGCAGACGGCTCCTTGTGGGGTTGGGGATTTGGTAACGCGTTATTCTATACATCAGTCGGAGATAACACGCTTAATCCTAGATCCTCCCCAGTGTTAGTTGTTGGGGGTCATAGTTTTATAAGTGCAACTAGCGGCTACAGCCATTCTTTGGGTCTGAAAGTAGATGGAACTGTGTGGGGGTGGGGAGTTCAGCATAATTCCCTTTTTACATATACTTCAGGATCTTTAGGCGATAACACAACTTTTAATAGATCTTCTCCTGTACAAGCGATAGGTGGCCATAGCTTTACTAGTATAGCTGCTGGATATAATCAGTCTGTGGGAATAAAATCAGACGGCTCTGCTTGGGCTTGGGGATATAATTATTATGGTCAATTAGGGCACAACGATACTAATTATAGATCATCACCTGTTTTAGTAATAGGTAATCATAGTTTTGTTAGTGTGTCTTGTTTTGATCATTCCTTGGGGTTAAAAATAGATGGAACTGTGTGGGCTTGGGGAAGCGGTCTCAATTTAGGGACTAATGATACTTTTAACAAATCCTCTCCAGTACAGGTAATTGGAAATTTTAGTTTTACTAAAATTTTTGGAATAGGGGGGCAAATTATAAACCCCAATAACTTTTAAGAGAGAAATATATGTCAATAAAAACAGTAGTAGCACAAGATGATATAACGATTATTGAAAAGACAGTAAAAATAGTAAGCACAGACCCCGTATCACCTGTGACAGATGAGTTTTGGTACAACAGTACATCTAATCAATTAAAATACTATAATGGGACTGTTATTGTTGTAGGAAATAAGACTCGAAATTACTCGACTTACCCGACTCCTATAGATATAAATGCCCCTATAAATTTGACAGGTGCTGCAAATATAGATTGGAGCCTTGGTAAAGTCTTCTATAAACCTGATGTAAACGGGGATGTAACTTTTACTTTTAGCAATACGACAGATAAAGAAATTGTAGTCATTGTAGAGCCTACATTGGCTTATTACAACACCTATAATGGTATAAATATATCTTTTCCACAGCCTTTTTATAGCGATAATTATAGTGGTTTCAATACCACTCCCTTAAGTCTACCTAGCCCAGCTTTATATGGACTGTTTTATATAAGTAGCAAAAATGGGAAAATTTATATTAAAAATTATAATGTAAATAGTAATCAGCCTGTTATATCAACTAAACAGACTTGGGCTTGGGGATATAGCGGTAGTGGTGAATTAGGATATAATGCTACTGGTTACAGATCCTCTCCTGTATTAGTAGTAGGAAGTCATAATTTTATAAATATCGCTGGTGGGTATTACTATGCCTTAGGATTAAAAGCAGACGGTTCATTATGGGGCTGGGGATATAATGCTGATGGTGAATTAGGTCTTAACATAGATACTAATAATAGATCCTCTCCTGTATTAGTACAAGGTAATCACAATTTTATAAATACAGCTGCTGGAAATTCTCAGTCATTTGGAATAAAAGCAGACGGGTCTGCTTGGGCTTGGGGGTATAATAATTACGGTGTATTGGGGCATAATGATACCCCTAATAGATCTTCACCTGTATTAGTAGTAGGTGGTCACAGTTTTTTAAATATAACAAATGGTTTATATCACTCATTAGGACTGAAAGCAGACGGTAATGCCTGGGGTTGGGGAGGTAATGAGATCGGTACATTAGGACATAATGATATTATTAGTAGATCCTCGCCTGTATTAGTAGTAGGTGGTCATAGCTTTGTAAATATATCTGCTGGATACACCCACTCTCTAGGAATAAAAACAAACGGTAATGTGTGGGCTTGGGGATATAATCCTGAGGGTGAATTAGGATATAATGATACTATTAATAGATCCTCACCGGTATTAGTAGTAGGTAGTCATAGTTTTATAAGTATAGCTGGTGGATACAACCACTCATTAGGATTAAAAGCAGATGGTAATGTGTGGTCTTGGGGCCGAAATACCTATGGTCAGTTAGGTTATAACGATACTACTTGGAGATCTTCACCTGTATTAGTACAAGGTAATCACAGTTTTGTAAATATAGTTGCTGGAAATTCTCATACATTAGGAATAAAAGCAGACGGCTCGGCTTGGACTTGGGGATATAATTATTATGGTCAATTGGGACATAATGATACAAATCATAGATCCTCTCCTGTTCAAGTAATTGGTAATATTTATTTTACTAAGAATATATCTAATCAAAATTCTGGTTTATTTGGAATACAAAGATAAAGGGTAACTATGTCAACAAAGACGCATATAGGACGACAAGAAGAAGCATCAACTGAGACTGGAGTAGAGCTAAGGACAAGTGCCC
>Ga0209777_10005729_pt1 | contig 14216 bp, 30 predicted proteins | sample FrelakmetHBP12HB_FD_187147 | JGI IMG/M metagenome (GOLD analysis project Ga0209777, IMG submission 187147) | Freshwater lake sediment microbial communities from the University of Notre Dame, USA, for methane emissions studies -HBP12 HB (SPAdes)... | ecosystem: Environmental > Aquatic >...
TATCTTAGTGTGAAATCCAAAGTCCCCATGTTCTTCTGAAGAATAAGCTTCCATAATGACAAACTCTCTTATGTCTTTTTCTTTCTGTCTTTTTCTTTCTGTCATACCCTCTCCTCTCGTTTTAGTGTGTGGGAACGGGACAGCCGACAGCCCACGTTGTTATTACTTTTCGTCTTTAAATAAATTTCTTATTTCTTTTACAGGAGATTGATTCAGAAGCTTTACTATGTATTCTGCTATATTCCATGCAATCTCTCTAGGAAATTCACAACACTCAAAATCAATTACATCATAAAGGTCTGTATCATACTCAACTCTTATAATAGGCAACTCACTCATATGCTGGTCACCATTTACTACCCATGCTTTTTTATTTACCTTTTGAGTTTTCGTCATACCATCTCCTCTCGTTATTGTTTAGGAAAACACTTTGGACATAATGCCACGACAATTTTCTTTTTTTCTTTTGTAGAGAATACTGATTTTAATTTCTGTTTTTGCATGAGGATATATTTATTACATTCATAGCACTTAAATACTTGGGCACCTCGTAGAATATCCAGCGTATCATCTGTCATACCCTCTCCTCTCGTTTTAGTTGTGTGGGAACGGGACAGCTAAACTGCCCTAATCCTGCATAAAAAACTTACCATCATAATACACACCATAAACTCCCTTATAATTAGTTATATACTCAATTATATTTTTTGAGGGGGTAACATGATAAACAAAAGTTGCACCATCTTCTACTATTAAGCTATCACCATCATATTCTACAATTGTGCCTACTATTTCCTCTGGGTTGTAACCACTATTTTCTTCTAGCAATTCAACAGGAGTTTCTTTTATTTGTTGTTTTAATGTCTTCATACCCTCTCCTTTCTATAAACAATTTACTATAGTTATTTTAGTAGTTAAATTATGCTCCTTATAAAACTTTTCAATTTCTTGTAGGAAAACATCTACATCCTTAACAGCAATGTCATAACTACCATGCTTTCTTGCATAGCGTATCGCAATTATACGCTGTAGTTCGTGAATCTTATGTCGAAATTCATTGTTCTTCTAATTTAGTAAATATATTCCAAGCTTCTTTCAAATGTTCTAAACAATCTAATTCTTCTTTAGTCATACCCTCTCCTTTAAAGCAACTGAATCACTTCATATAAACGAGTAAACGCTCCACTTCTTGAGCTAGTGCTTCACAAAATGCTGTGTCTTTTCTAGTCTTTCCAACTGACTTTAAAATTTCATCATGTACTCTTTTCCTATCTGCTTCAAGTCCTCTGAATGCTGTAATAAACTGCTCACAAATTAAATCCTTAGCATATGATAGCCCTGCATCTAATTTCATTATGATTACTAAATATTTCAGTAACAATTCACAAGGTATACCTAGTCTGTTTTTCATAATGTCCTTAATCTTTTAAATTGTATATTTGAAATTAAAAATTTTACAGCTTCCTACTATCCTGATCGTCTTTCAAAATTTCTACGTTTTTGATAAAATCTTTAAGATGTATTTTGATATATTCGATATAGGCTTTCATATGGTGGACATACTCAAAAGTCTCTATATATACAACACCGTCCTTAAAGGTCACCTGTACCTTATACATAGACCACCTATACCCTTTAACATAAACACAGTCAACTTAAAGAATAATAACCCTGCTCAATCTCTGTATATACCTGCTGAAGTGATTTAAAACGTAAAAGACAAGAAGAAGAATTTATAGCATATAAAAGAAAGTCCATAGGGTCATAACCTACAAAAGTAAGTCGTGTACCATTAATATCTAATAATTTGTGCGGAGGTATATTAATATCTTTTAATAATTGTAGCATGTCAACCTCACAGTCTTATAGTAGCCTTCTGTAGCTTACCCAGCTTGTCGTCTTCTAAATAGATATAAAAAGCCTCTCTTGTGAAATCATCAGGCACTTTAAACATTGCAAAATCTAGTGTATTTATCCTTGCCCTTATACGCATTGCACTTATATTATTTGCGTACTCCTGAGCTTTCTTATCAGCTATATTTAAGTCCTTAGATAACATACCAAGCTTAATAATATATTCAGGTACTTCTAAATAACTGTCTATATAGGTATCCCCTGTATATCCAGAACATCCCCAAGTGACTAATACTTTCTTCATAATACTTTCTTTAACCATCCCTGTCTAGTATATATCTCTTGTCTTACTGTCTCAATAGCCTCAAGCTTCGCTTCTTTAAGTGTCCTGTAACCGTAAAAGTCATGTGGATAGCACTTACAATTTGGTAAGCATATTCTACAACGATATAAGATACCGTGAAGATTCTCTAACTCTTCAGAAAGTACGCAGTCTTTTGTAAGTCTATGCTTTTCTACTTTCATATTGTGATATCTATAAAGTGTCTTCATAAAATCTCCTCATTTTATTATTTGTATAAAACCACAAGACATTCCTTTAAAGAAAAATTCAGGAGTCATTCTCCAAGTACGTATATCAGTTTTATAGGTATGATATTCTATCTCGTTTTCCTTAACAAGACCTACATATTTCCATGTAAAATTTACTCTTTTATTCCATTCAGCAATACACATTTTGCTCATATCTAATTTCTCAGCCATGTCTTCTGTGACTATGACTGTTTGGATCTTGCTTGGAAACACTAAAAGATCTTTTAATAGTCTTATCATTTTATTATCCTTATGATGCCTAAATCTATAGCCTCATACAACCACTCAGAAGGAAAACTCCAATAATGATCTGCAGCTTTAGAATAATAATTAAGAAAATCCATTTTAGAGTTATTGTACTTGTACTCCCATATATAAGGTGTAGTCCTATTCCAATGAGGGATACCCCAGATATCTATTTTTAATTTTTTAGTTTTATGTAACAGCTTAGATGTAATCTTGTTTCTTTGTAGCTTCTGAGGTAAGACTCTTAAATCTTTTATTAACTGTACCTTTGACATAATGACTCCTATAAAACCACAATCTATAGCTTTAAATAAACACGCAAGAGTCAGCTTAATATAATTCCTATTATAAGAGTTTGTTTTTATTCATGTTCATTAATAGTAATAGATCCTTTTTTTATTTGAGCTTCTAAATCTTTTTTATCCCAAGAAAATTCATACCCCATCCCATGTCTAAGTCTATATAATGCTAATTCTTAATCTTATACTACCCTATGGTCTTGCCATCTTACCTTACCCTTCCTAATGCTATAACATAATCCTGTGAAAAGATTAAGACCATTTTTCTTCAACGAAATTGACAGAAAACAAAAAATCTGAAAAGAAAAAACTCAAAAACTAAATTTTGGACAACAATTTGATCTAGACCCCCCTAAAACCCTGCCTTTTTTAGAAAATTGACTCAACAAGTCATCAATAATATCAACTACTTAATTTTTAGACGACGTTTTTGCCGTGTTTTGCCTTTTGTGTTTTTCTTAAAGCTTCTTTAGCCAAAACCTTTAACTTAGCAATGTGTGTATCCTGATATATAGTCTTATCCTTTGTAATTTTTATAAGAAAATCTAGTATATCCATATCATACGGTAAAGTTTTATAATGAGAATCGGTTTTCCAGTCTATATCTAGTTTATCTGTACCCTTTAAATCTGATAATTTAAAAAGTTTCAAAAGTTTGTCTTCATAGGGTTTACAATCAGGTGTACCGTACAGAGTGTACTTACCTTTTTTATTTTCATCAGGATATCCATGAAGATCTTCTGTACCAGACCACACCAATCTTCCACGATCAGCGGCATAAGGAGCGTTTAAAAGATCTGCTTTATTTTGGGAGTCAAGATGTGGAAAGGTATGAGTTACAATAAGTTTCCAAAGTTTATCATGATCTAACCCGCCTTTTTCTGTAGAGTAATAGACATAACCCTTTAAAATATAAAAGGCTAGAGGAACACGGCGCTTTATCATAACTTCTCCTTATAAAAAGTATTACTCTGTATATTATGGTTCGGGACTTGTATGACATTATTAAATTCTTGATTATCTGTTGTTTCTAATGTGACTTCATAAGATATTGTTTTTCCGAGTATTTCTTTTAAAGTATTTAATACTTTATCTGTAAGATATGTACCGTAACCTAAATAGTGTCCTTCATTATAGGTGCCTTTGTATATCAACTTACCCCTAGGACAGTTTGAGGTGCCTAAGTAAAATTCTAAATCAGTAATACAAAGAGAAGAATAGTATAAGGTGTTATTACATAAAACAAAAGATTTAAAAGTCATAAATACTCCTTACATCATTTTGTCAACAATATCAATTACTTCTTTCTTGATACCACCCGCGTGGGTATATATGTCCTGCATCTTTTCATTACTGTGTCCAGCTAACAAGGCTCTCATTTCTTTAGATATCTTATTCTCAGCTAGTCTAGTGAAAAAGATATGTCTAAAGGTATGTACTGTAAACTTCTTAGTGATTTTTGCCAGCTCTTTATAATATTTTTGTAATTGCTCTATTCTACGGGTAGAGTATTTAGTATTTCTATTAGTCTCAAATAGATATTTATTCTTTTTACCAGTAAGATAGAGCATGAGTAGTTCTTTTAGTCTGTTACCAAAAATTACTATTCTGTCTTTCTTACCTTTGCCTTCTTTAACAAAGGCAGTATTATTTTTAAAGTCTATGTGTTTTACTTTCAGCTTACACAACTCACTTACTCGTAGGCCAGTACCTTCTAGTGTTTTAAAAATCAGTCTATGTTTAGGGATAGTATTTTTATAGAAGGCATCTAGTTCTTCTTGAGTAGGTAGCTCATATAAGGTCTTAGGCTTTTCCGGTGGGTCAAGATCACACTCTTTACGTACTGTCCTATATAATTCTTTTAGCTGATTATAGGATAGCTTTTGTTTATTGACTTCTTTTACTAGGAGCTTTTTAAGATCCATAGATATCTCCTTGATTTTTAAGGGAAAGGTTGCTATATATTAAGTTGGAGGATTCTATGAAGAAAGAATTAGTTAAGAAAGTGGTTGAGAAGTTAGCAAAAGGTAAGACGTATACGGACAAGTTACTGGAAGAACCGATAAAAGAACTTGCGGGGAATTTAAAAAAGCTTTCTAGTGAAGAAGAGATAAAAGCTGCTATCTTATATTTTTTTAAAGATCGAAAATTAAATACAGAAAAGCAAGCATATGTTTTAACTACTTTAATACAGACATATGACTTGCAATTAAAGAGCATGGCACATAAAAAAGTATTAAAAGATTTATCTAAGAAAAATACTTTTGTAGACATCATGTTTTAAGAGTCTCCACTAAGTTTTTGAATAAATTTATTACAGGGTCAAAATAAGGGTCAGTCTCATTTAAAATTTTATTGGCATTTTGTTTTAAATATTCTGGGGTCTGATTAAGGCGTTTAATTTCTATTAGCCAGAATTTAAAAGTTGCTTTGTAAAGAGCTTTATAGATTCTTAGTGTTTGTTTTATATTAATGGAATTTTCTTCTCTGTCATATTTATAAAGGATGTGATAAAATTCTATAAGACGATCTGCTATTAAATAGTTTTTGGAGAGCTTTTCTTCTACAATAATAGCATATTCAAAAGCAATACCTACATGGCTCATTACATATTTATGCCAAGTTTTTTTATCTTTAGTCTCTTGCCATGAGATAAGGCTATTGATAGACTTTTGAATAGTAAAAAGAGTAGAGGTAAGTCTCCATAATATATTAGGCTGTATGCCGTTTGGGTATGTGTTATTCATATTTCCCTCTATTTATAAGATACCACAAATGACTCTAAATGTCAAGGATTATTTCGCAGTGCGTAAAGCATGTACGAAATATCTAAATTATTGATATTATGTATCTTTTAGATACTGCTTATGAAATTTAGACACGTAGTCCTATAAATTAGATGTGAATCTCTTCGCACACTACCACATTATGCGAAGTTTTTAAGTGGTTGATATTCCTTATTTTAAATCAAACCCTTGACCACAAGAGCACCAATATCTAGGATGAAATTTCTTTCCGAAATCTTTAATAAGGGTACTTTTGCATTTAGGACATTTAAATAGTTTCTTATGCTTTTCTTCTTTAACTTCTTCCGCTTCAATAGCCCTACTTATTTTTTATTTATATTTTCCAACTACTTTTATTGCCCACGCTTGACCAGTTATATTATCTTGTATGTTTATTTGGTTAGGCTTCTCTTTGTATACCCAAGCACTGTCTTTTAAAAGCTCTTTTAAAAAGTTAACTAAATCAGAAGCTTCTACTGTAAAATTCAATTCAGCTAAAGTTTTCATTTTATCTCCTATTTAAGAGGTAGCGCTTTTTAGGGCGCTACCCACCACCTCAGGACAATACTCGACAATAAAGTACCCCACATGACCTTCACCAGACAACACACCACACACGCAACTACACATTACCTAAACAGCACACCACATGACCAAACCTTACCTTGACGATACAAAACAAAACGCACCTTACCCAACTTTACCTTCACCAGACGACACATCACGCTACTTGACCTCACCTATACCGTACTTTACTATACTACATAGCACCGTACCGTTACTCTATACTTAGTGAGTAGGTAAATGTACCATACTGGGCATTAGCCCATTGGCTGACACCTTTAAAGATACCACGGTCTAATATAGCTTTGAGTATGTCTTCTGTTACAGCGTCATCTGTGACTAAGGAAAAGGTAACTGTCTGAGGAGCTTTTATAAGCTCACTAGAAGCTATAGCTACTCTAGGCCCCTGCATAGTGGTCACACGAATAGGGCGGTCAAAGATTGTTGGAGTACCTTTTAGTGGTATATACTGCTCTACAAAGCTAATACGATCTCCTATCCAGTCTCTATACTTATCTTCTCCTGAATAATTAGAGCCATCTTTCTTTGTAAGAATTTTAAGATCCTTACCCACAAAGGTAAAGGCATCCTTAAAAAATCCTCTAAGCTGTACATCACACACTGAGGGTACACCATCAGCATTTCTGTGGAATACCGTAAGCGCTTTATCCTCCATTTCGGTCATTTTTTCTTTTAGACTTTCGTCCTTCTTGAGATTTTCAATTTCACCCTCTACTTTATTGAGGGCTACTTCAGCAGACATACCTGTTTTGCCAGTAATCATTTTAGCAGTGATATACTTTTTACGCAGGTCTTCTGAAGCTGGTTGTGATCCTAACAGGTCTCTAATAAAATTAAGTGTAATTTTAAATTTTTTCATAAATTAATCTCCTCTTATTATATGATATTTTAGGGCTTCTTTTTCTTCCTCAGTAATAGAAATTCCTAATGCCTGTATGGCTCGTTCTATTGCTTTTGTAATTATAATACTTAGTATTATTTCTTCTTCATCATCAAAAGGTTTTGACATTTCTTCATAGGCTCTGTCACTTATCATTCTAAGTCTTACAGAAGTACACACAAGGCAGCGTTTATGTATATGTAGGTCTTCTAATAATTGCTGCCTTTTAGAAAGAGAAGTGTATTTTTCCACCCAAAAGGCTTTATAGAAATCTTTATTTTTCTTTCTATAGTCTTTGAGTTGTTCTTCTGCTACTTCTTGAGAAGTGTACTTTTCAAATACCCAGATAGATCGTTCATACCAGCATTTAATAGCCCACATTTAATCCTCTTTTTTGTAGTCATAGGGGTTTTTAAATTCCTGTACATTTAGGTCTTCTTTAAATTGATTTGTTCTGTACTTTTTATTGACTATTTCTACAGCTTCCTCAAAACCCTCTCTTTCACCATCACCGCTTACGTCTGCATCTTCTTGTAAGAAGTGCTTTAAGATTACTAGGCATTGGGTGACAACAATATCGTAAGGTTTCTGGTTAGTTTTACAGAAGTTAAAGACTACATTTTCTTTATGGCCCAGTATTTCTGCTATTTCGTGGGGATATTGCGTTTCTAAGTCCATTAACTTTTCAGGAAGCCAGAAAGTCTCATGGTTGTTTGGAGCCCTACCATTAAAACATATCTCCTTGGATAAGAGCTTTGTCATAGTTCTTTTGATTACCTTTGTTATTTAGGTACCAGAATTGTGTATACCCAGAGAAGTTTAGAATGAGATTTTTAGGTTTTTCAAAAAGTAATTCTTTTGTAAAGATATCGTCTCGCTTTGTAAAAGTATAGAAAGTAATATGAGGATTAAGTATCGCTATCTCATACCACTTATAAATGTAGTCTATACAATAGAAGTCTCCAGATTCATGAAGCCTAAAGTATTTTCCTTTATAAGTCTTTAGAAAGTCACAGACCTCTTGTATAAAGGTATTGCTTTTTGAAGCTTCCAGATTCTTTAGTCTACTGGGTAGACACGGTGGATACAGTCTTTCAGCCTTACCAGCATAACAATACTTATGACATTCTAAGTCTGGCTTACAGGTAATGATTCTAGGTGGGTTAAAGATCGCACACTTCACCTTTATGTTACCACGTTTTGAAATGTAAAGGGGCATTAATACCTCCTCACGTTTTTAGTATGATTAAATCACGATTCTTGCGGGACAGGAAATTTCGCAGGGATTCCCCTCTACTTTAGATATTTGAAAAAATCTGGGTAGTAATCTAATTCTCTTTTATAGACTACCGCTTCTTCATTGTTTTCTAGTGTGACTAAGTCATCTCCGTCATAACCTTCTATGTCATAATCAACAGAGTATACTTCTACTCCTATTTCTTTATCATTTACTAAAATGTTTTGGATGATTCCTCCGTTTAAGATAATAGCTATCTTAGGCAGGACATTTAAATCCTTCTTTAATCTCTTTGCCTTATTCATATTTTCTCCTGAATGTTATTGGAGCTTAGCTAGGACTCTTTTAATTATACTAGCTCTTCTTGGATTATACTGAGTGATAGAGATTACTCTGGCTTCTTTATAGAGTACATCTTTAGATAGATCGTCTAATGTCCAACTACCCAGTAAGTTGGTAGATAAGTCTAATACCTTTACATCTGTGTTGCCGTTATAACGTATACCACGGAGCCCATGTATTGCCTGATCTGCAAAAGCAGCTATCTGATCTTTCTTTCTTTTATCTAATCTGTTTAATTGCACAGTAAAGCTATCTGTTTTAGGTATGTGCCTTATTCTTATCCAATTAGATTTAAGAAGGTTAGACAGGATTTCTTCTCTGGCTTTTCCTTCTGTACCTAGAGGCTCGTTATACTTTTTATAAGTGTCTTCTACCTCTTGTCTAGTCATCAAGAACTTCTCAGGATGTTTGATAATTAAGTCAATGTGAGAAGTATCTAGTTCTATGATATCTCCAGATGGTGCAATGTAGAATCCTTCGCCTTTCATTTATATCCCCTTAAGTTTTTGTTTTACTTTATAGGTCAATTCTTCTGTCCTAATATAGTCACATTCTTTCTTTGCAAAGTAGGCAGCTTCAGCCATACCTATTGCCCAGCGCATAGAGTTGGCTTGTGTAGGGTCGTGGAAGGGTAGATGCCAGTCTACTTCACTGTACCTAAACTTTCTTCCCCTAAGCTCACTATAACTTTCCCAAGCTTCTTGACCGCCTATCTCTATCTTCTCAAATGTAGTTATTTCTTTATCAGCTTTGATATCATAGAGCACAACTTTTTCAGGAGTATCTGAATAGATTACAGCATCCTGTTCAAGATCTTTACCTAATGTCTTTATGTCTTGCACGGAGATATTAGGGATGAATAAGGGGTACTCGAACGTGAGTCCTTCATCACCTTTCCAGATACCTCTAATTTCTTTATAACCGTAGCCCAGTTTACGTACTTGCTCTTTCAACTTCTTAGAGCGAGCTTCGTTTTCTTTTTTAGGTAAGCTATAGAGGTAAGCAGACACAATCCCAAACTTACCTTCTTTATAATGCTTCCAAAGTCTTTGTAGATTAAAGCTGAAGACTGTTTTCATATCTACTCCTGTAATATTATTAATTTATTGTAGAGTCGGGTGGTAGGTCTATATCATCTTCATTAGGTTTGACCATAAGACCCAGTTCTTCCATTTTCTTTATGAGCTTTTGTCTTTCTTCTTCTGGGATAGTTGCACCTTCTGGGGGTAGTAGTTCCATAAAGGCCCCACCTGCATTTGCTGTAGATGCGTATTCTATAAATTCTTTTTTACCACTAGTCTCTTTAATCTCATAAGTAAGCATTCTTTTTTCTGTTCTACTTGCACAGGCTGCAAATAATATATCCTTTCTATTAGGGTCTTGGCTAGGTCTTAGGTTGGGGTCTGTACCGGCCCAACCCTCACTGATAGAGATATAATAATCTACATTGTAGATAAGAAAGCAGGTAGATACCACACCTAGGTATCTATATTTTTCTTCATCAGACTTATAGAACCCGGGGAATAGGATATGCCCCTTATCAGTGAATCCTATAATCATGGGTATAAGTGTCTGACCAGTGTTTATAATTTCCTTAGCGATATTAAGGGCTTGCATGAGTTGCCAGTTCTTCATCTTTTCCATAAGTCACCTGTCCTCTAAGCAGTCGTATAGATATTCTATTTCAGCAGCTATTTCTTCTGGAATATCGTCTATTTCTTTTTGGTTAAGCGGTCTTCCTAGTCTTTCCTCTGCTTCTATCATACGATCTTTTATATCAAATGTCCTAGTAAATTTACGAGCTATTTTTTTCTTCATAGGTGCTCCTTAGTATCTGCCTGTGATGTCATAACACTCTTTTATTTTTGTTACAAGATCATAGAGCTTTTTATTTTCTTCTAATGGGTAAATATAATTTTCTAAGTATTCTTCTTTGATTTTTTCTGAAAAGCTATCATGTAATACTATATAAAAGTTTATCTTATCAGGTATTGCTCTAATGACTAGGCACAGTTCATTGTTGTTAAATGTATACTTATGTTTCTTTAATGCTTCTCTGGCATACTCTAAAAGATATTGTTCATCAGTAATACGGGGTAGTGCTTCACAGGCTCTCGATACATAGTATCTGTAATGTTAGGATAGTGTTCCATTAGATTCTTATGGAAGGTTTCATCTTTTTGAAATTTAATGACTGCGTATACGGTTAAGGCATCTATTTCCGCGCGAGCGGGCTCTTTTTCTACAGAATCTACATACTTATTATATAATTCTAACAGCCATTTATGTTCTTTTGTTTTTCCGTTATTGTAAATGTAATGTAGAATATCGTTATTCAATCCAGCAGTAAGTTTTCCATAAGTCTCTTCGTACTTAGTTTTGAGCCAGTCTAATTGTTCTTGAGTTGCAGTAAGTTTCAGGAAATTTATAAGAGTAAATACTCGTACCACACCTGATCTAGTCTCTTCATATAACTTTTGCAGGGTCTTTATATTTTTAATCTTTGCACAGGCATCTCTTCTTATAGCTTCGCTCTCATGTTTGAGAGCTAGGTTGTAAAGATACTCTTGCTTAGTAATTTTTGTAAGAGCTTGTGACTTTAACTCATAGTCTTTTACATTATTTACTATCCAGTACAAAGATTCCTGATTGGTAAGTTTTTCTATTATAGAATTAAGATCTCTACTATTCCAATAGGATAGGCGTTTGTTTTCTTTCTTTCTGTCAGTATAGAGTCCTTGGAAAAGTTTTAGAAGATAGTCTGTGTTGCCTGTTTCTACAAGGCGAAGAGTAGCGTGTTCTCTGTGTTTATTTTCTTTACAGTAGAGAGCTATGTTAAGGAGAAAATCAAAGTCTTTACATTTATTAATCATGGCTATATTAATCATATTCAGGTCTTTTTTAAAGTCAGAAGTCATTGTTGCTTCTAAGGCTAGGACTTTCTTTTCAATAGCTTCCATTAGTCTATCCATTATCTACCTCCATTTAAAAAGATGAGAGTCTCTTTTTAACTTATCAAATTCTACAGCTATCCAGTTTAGATCGGCTACAAGATGTTGTAGAGTCTTTTCATCTCCTGCTTCTAAAGGCAGGTGTTCTAATATTTTTCTTAGATCCTGTAGATATACTTTATTACCCACAAGTCGTGCAATAGCACTTATTAAATAATTTGTCATAAGTACCTCATTTCAAGTGTCGTCTAATAGTTTTAAAACAGTTTGGACTATCAGACATAAGTGTACCGGCTTTGTATTTTTCCCAACCACAAAAGTTATTACCCTCATCTAGGTAAGCGTATTTTATGGAAAGTTCTGGGAACATCTCAGATATTTTAATTATTACTTTGGGTACAGCATTCCAAGCTGTCTGAAACCACACCTTTACATAAGGCTTTTTACCAGTAAGATTTTTCTCAATACCTATACTAGAAGCATCCCATTTAGTACCCCAGTGTGCTATACGCCAGTCATACCAATTATTTTTGCCATATAATACTTGTTCTTTAGTACCTATATCTCCACGAAAGATTGTGCTAGGCATAGGTATAAAGGACTCAAAGGTAAAGAGTGTTTGCTCTATATTAAGATCATCTTTTAATTGTGTTTCTTTAACGGTACTTCCAGAAGCCACTTCTAAAAATCTTTCTAGTTCTTTAGAAGGCCCCTGTAGTGTCAGAAGACTCTCTATGTAGTTTGGCATAAGTCTCCTTTTCTATAATATCTATAAGCTTTTGAAAGATAATAGATTCTGCAAACCTTTCTGATAATTGTTCAAAAGAAGAAGATCCCCAACCTATTGCACCCTGCTTCTCGTGCATTTCTGTTATATCTTTGAATGTAATTTTTGAGAAGTCGAGATAAGCCCAACGTGTTTTAAAATCTTCAAGGAAAGGTTTTAATAAAGCTAAACGCTCTAATTTATTCTTTGAATCAAGACAATTATCAATTACTTCTTGAAAGAATTGTTTATTGTGCTCATAGATATCGTTATTAAATCCTGTAATAAAGTTATCAATATACTCTTTTATTTTTTCATCTTTTTCTTTTTTCCAAAACGTGGTAGCTTGAGCTTTTACCTGATTCAATCTATTTTTTCTTTCTTTATCTGATAAAGGTATCAGGGTAGTTCTCCAAGAATATTCTTTATCTTGTTTTTCATTTCTTAAAGCTATAGAAGCTTCTGAAGTCTGTAGTATATTATCTTTACAGATTCTTATATGTTCTAAGAACTTTTTATTATTTAACTTTTCATATACTTCAGATTTTAGACTTACCGAACACTTATAGACCGCCTTTTTAGAAGGTACTTTATTCACAGTAGTGTTATAGGCGTGGTATTCCCATTCAGATACTATAAAGTCTTCGGGAGTAAGCTTTACATTACAAATAATATATTCATCAGTAGCAAACTGTCCTAACCTGAACGGGCACTTTAATACACGTATAAAGATCCCCAAGTCGTTAGTCAACTGATTGATTTTATTCATAAATTCTCCCATAAACAAAAAGCCCACATTAAGTGGGCTTTCGTAGGTTAGAAAAGAAGGTTACTTTTAGCGTCTGTTTTTCTTAGATTTGCATTTACATTTGCGTGTAAAGTTTCCAATTGCAGTTGCAATCGAGCGTGTTCCTAGCTTTACTTTCTTGGCAATTGCTGCCGTACCAAGACCTTCTTGATACAGGGTAGCAATTTGTTCACGGACTGTTTCCCTTTTCTTTTCAGGGATGTCCTTAAAAGTTTCATAACGTGTCATAATTTACCCCCTCTAATATTAGAATAAAAAAATTGTATAGTGCTTAGAATCATTAATCAACAATTATATATGCTTAATGATTAAGCAGAGAGGGTGGGAGCACCCTTGGAGGTTAGTTGGCGCTCCCTGAGAGGGCAGGTACTTATTTTTTCTCCTTCACAATAAGTTCTATCTTGGAACCGAACGGTTGCTCAAAATCTTTATAATTATTAGCATCTAATCCCCACAATACAGGTATCCTAGGCTTGGGTATATCAAGATCAGCTTGTCCATCTGTCAGAATAATAAGTGCATCTACTGGCTTTTTCTGTGCTTGTATTATCACATCTTTAAAATCAGTACCGCCACTTTTATTTCTAGGTACTTTCATACCCTTTCTGTACTTTCCAAGATATTCTGCTTCAGTATCGAAACAGTACATATGTATCTCAGGTGATACGGTATTGATTCTATTTAACTCAGCAATACACACAGACACCTGTTCATCACTCATAGATCCTGATTGGTCAAATGCTACTCCTACTTTTAATTTAAAGTCAGTACGTTGCCCTGGAAACACAATCCCGAATCTACGATTCATGCGCTTACGGGAATATCTTGAAGATATTAAAGTAGCTCTTGTTATAAAACGGTGTAGACCTTT